>ENA-OUVC01000612-OUVC01000612.1-marine-metagenome-genome-assembly--contig:-NODE-612-length-22866-cov-2.978235_pt1 | contig 22866 bp, 21 predicted proteins | sample MGYA00248622_ERZ508571 | MGnify/ENA primary metagenome ERZ508571 (study PRJEB26236, sample SAMN06267175) | marine metagenome | isolation source: Columbia River Estuary | place: USA:Columbia River Estuary... | reverse complement strand
AACTTACGGATTCTGTTGAAAATTCTCCTATTGATGCCGGAAAATTAGTGTTGTCTCCAACACGTACCTATGCCCCAATTATTAAATCAATTTTAAACAAATACACTCCAAAAGATATTCACGGAATGGTGCATTGCTCTGGTGGTGCGCAAACCAAAGTTTTGCATTTTGTGGAAGGAGTGCACGTGGTGAAGGATCACTTGTTTCCCGTACCGGTGTTGTTTGAAACCATTCAAAAAGAGTCCGGAACGCCGTGGAACGAAATGTACCAGGTGTTCAATATGGGACACCGAATGGAAATTTACCTAGCCCCTGAGGACGCACCTGCGGCCCTAGCAGCAGCACAGAAATTCGGAATTGCGGCGCAGATTGTGGGCCGGGTAGAGGAGGCCCCAGCGGGAGCAAAGGCATCGCTGGAGCTGCGCACCCCGCACGGGAATTTTAGCTACGGCGGATGAGTTTTGTAGACAAATTAAACGCATTGGCCCAGCGTTTCGACGAGGTCAACGATTTGTTGATGCAGCCGGAGGTTTCTGCGGATCCGCCGCGCGCCATTCGCCTCAACCGAGAATACAAAACCTTGTTGCCCGTGGTGGAGGCGCGCGCCAGGTACTTGCGTTTGCTGGAGAACGAAACGGAGGCGCGCGAGTTGCTGCAGAACGAAAAAGACCCGGAACTGAAGTCCATGGCCAAGGAAGAATTGGACCGACTGCTGCCGGAATTGGAAGTTTTGGAAGCGGAAATCAAGCAGTTGTTGGTTCCTAAGGATCCCGAAGACGCGAAGAATGCAGTTTTGGAAATTCGCGCGGGTACCGGAGGGGATGAGGCTGGATTGTTCGCGGCGGACCTCTTCCGGATGTACGCCCGATACTTGGACGAAAAGGGTTGGAAGTACACGGTTTTGTCCGCAACCGAAGGCACGCTCGGCGGGTACAAGGAAGTCAGTGTTGAGGTATCCGGCGAAGAGGTTTACGGCACCTTGAAGTACGAATCCGGAGTGCACCGCGTTCAGCGCGTTCCCGCCACGGAAAGCCAAGGCCGCGTCCACACTTCGGCCGCAACGGTTGCCGTATTGCCGGAAGCGGACGAACTGGACGTACAAATCAACGATACGGACATCCGCAAAGACACCTTTCGTTCCAGCGGTGCCGGCGGTCAGCACGTGAACAAAACGGAATCGGGCGTTCGGTTGACCCACTTGCCCACCAATACCGTGGTTGAGTGCCAAGACGGACGCTCACAGCACCAGAACTACGATCAAGCGTTGAAGGTCTTGCGCGCCCGCATCTGGGATGCGGCTCGCGCCGAACGGGACAAGGCCATTTCCGAACACCGAAAATCATTGGTGAGCACGGGAGACCGGAGTGCCAAAATCCGAACCTACAATTACCCGCAAGGGCGGGTTACGGACCACCGAATTGGATTCACCGTATACAACTTGCCGGAGGTCATGAACGGTCAAATTCATAAATTTATTGAAGAACTTCAGGTGGCTGAGAATGCGGAACGCTTGAAAGAAGGAACCGAATAAAAAGCCCATGAATTACTACGATTTAGTCTATGCTATTGAATCCCGCCAATCCGTATTGTGCGTGGGGCTGGATTCAGACGTTTCCAAGTTGCCAAGCGGTTTTGCCGCAAAGCCGGCATCGCTTGCGGACTTCAACAAAGCCATCATCGACGCAACTGCTGAGTATGCCGTAGCCTACAAGCCAAACTTGGCATTTTATGAGGCTTACGGACTGGAAGGTTGGAAAGCGTTGGAGGAGACCATTGGCTATTTGCGCAACCAGTACCCTGGGCACCTAACCATTGCAGACGCCAAGCGGGGAGACATCGGCAACACGGCTTCTCAGTACGCTAAAGGCCTGCTGCAGGAGTTGGGATTTGATGCCATCACGGTAGCGCCATACATGGGGCGGGACAGTGTGGAGCCCTTTTTGTTGCCGGACAAGTGGGCCGTAGTTTTGGCCCTGACCAGCAACGGAGGAGCGGATGATTTTCAACAGCAACGCATGGCCGACGGTCGTCCTTTGTATGCGCATGTGTTGGAGCGCGTTTCCCAATGGATTCCCACCGAACAGCGCATGTTTGTGGTGGGCGCTACACGTCCGGAGGGTTTGGCGCACGTGCGTACGTTGGCAGAGGACACCTACTTTTTGGTTCCGGGCGTTGGCGCCCAAGGCGGAAGCGTAGCGGAAGTACTTGGTGCTGCGGGTTGGAAAAACCGTCCCGGGGTTGGGGTATTGATCAACGCCTCCCGCTCCATCCAGTACGCCTCCAACGGTTTGGACTTTGCTATGGCTGCAGCGCGTGAAGCCTCAGCCCTGCAAACGCAAATGGCGCATTGGATGCAAACAGCGCGCGCCTGGACGGACGCCGAGGCTTCCGCGGATGCCACTCCCTTAGATTTAGCATAGGATGGAACTTCCAGTTGCTCCCTCCACCCGCATCCTGCTGACCGGCGCCAACGGTCTCCTGGGTCAAAAATTCGTGCGTCTGTGTGCAAATCATCCCGGAGTAGAGTTGCTGGCAACGGCACGAGGTCCGGAACGCATTGGTTCCGCACTGAACGCCTCCAACGTAGATTATAGATCCTTGGACATCGAGACACCCGCCGATTGGGAGGCTGCTTTGCTTGATTTTCGTCCGGATGTGGTCCTCCATGCGGCGGCCATGACGCAGGTAGACGATTGTGAAAAAGAGACGAATAGGTGCCGACGCTTGAATGTAGACGCCGTCCGGTTGGGCGCAGAACACAGCAGTCGTTTTGGGGCTCATTTTGTGCTGCTCAGCACCGACTTTGTGTTCGATGGGGCAGACGGCCCCTACGAAGAAACCGCAGTACCCAATCCCTTGAGTGTCTACGGTCGTTCCAAGTACGATGCGGAAAAAATCGTTCAAGGCTTGGCAACCCCCTGGTCCATTGTGCGCACGGTACTGGTGGTGGGGCAGGTAGAAGGACTCAGTAGAAGCAACATCGTATTGTGGGCCTCGAATTCGCTGCGCGCAGGGAAGTCGCTACCGGTGGTGGTGGACCAATGGCGCAGCCCAACTTGGGCGGAGGACTTGGCCCGCGGTTGCTTGGCCGTGGCACAGCGCCGTGCTCAAGGAATTTACCACATCAGCGGGGGCGAAACGCTGTCCGTCTTTGATTTTGTGGGGCGCATTGCGCGGGTTTTTCAACTCGACGCCACCTTGATCCAACCGGTTTCTACCGTATCGCTGGCCCAGCCGGCCCAACGGCCGGCCCGAACCGGTTTTGTTTTGGACAAAGCACGTCGGGATTTGGCGTACGAACCAACCCCGTTGGATGAAGTGATCGCTGCCTGCGGAAGCTGAGCGAATGGGACATTTACGGATTTAAACGTCTGTCCCAAATCGATTCCTTATATTCGCAATTGAACCGGCTCTTTAGGGCCCGACTGCCATTGCTTTATGTCTACAAAAACAGAATCGTGGGGCTCCCGCGTTGGATTAATATTGGCCATGGCGGGAAACGCTGTGGGATTGGGTAATTTTTTGCGCTTTCCAGTGCAGGCTGTGCAGAACGGCGGCGGGGCGTTCATGATTCCTTATTTGGTCAGTTTCCTGTTGATGGGTATTCCGTTGCTTTGGATTGAGTGGGCCACCGGCAGATTTGGTGGAAGATTTGGCAACCACAGCACGCCTTTTATCCTGCACGAATTGGATCCCAAGCGAGCCATTTGGAAGTACATTGGCGTCTTTGGGATTTTTACCAACATTGCCGTAGCGGCCTACTACTGCTACTTGGAAAGTTGGACCCTGAGCTACGTTTGGCACTCCGTTCAAGGCACTTTTGTCGGCAAATCAGCTGCTGAAGTGGCAGGTTTTTTTGGTGATTATGTAGGGTTGACGGACCCCACCGCGCCGGTTCTATTTTGGTTGTTGTGCTTGGTATTGAATACCTGGATACTTTCCCGAGGATTGAGTGGCGGCGTGGAAAAAGTAGCTAAGATTGGCATGCCCTTATTGATTTTGTTTGGAGTCTTTCTTGCGTACCAAGGCATTACCTTGAAAGCAGGCGAGAACGGTGCGTTGTTTGACGGAACGCTGGGTTTGAATTTTCTTTGGACTCCGGATTACTCAACGATTTGGACGCCCAAAGTTTGGTTGGCTGCTGCCGGTCAGATATTTTTCACCCTCAGTGTTGGCATGGGCTCCATTCAATGCTATGCCTCCTACATTAAACGCCGCGACGATATTGCGTTGAACGCCATGAGCGCCGGGTGGATGAATGAATTCGTGGAGGTTGTTCTTGGGGGGTCAATTTTAATCCCAATTGCCATTGGATACTTGGGCATTGACCGGGTGGTTGAATTAACCCAATCGGGAGGTCTAGGATTGGGCTTCAAAACCCTGCCTTATTTGTTTACCCAGTGGGGTCCCACCATGGGTATGTTCGCTGGAATTGCATGGTTTGGTCTTTTGTTTTTTGCCGGGATAACTTCTTCGTTGGCCATGGGTACTCCCGTAATGGCCTTTCTGCAAGATGAGTTTGGCTGGAAGCGCAATCCGTCTGCTTGGGCGTTTGGAGCGATCATTTTGGTACTGGGCGCACCTACGGTATTTTTCTTCAACGAAGGGGTATTCGACGAATACGATTACTGGGCCGGCACGGTCAGTTTGGTGTTTTTTGCTTTGCTGGAAGTGATTCTTTTTGCCTGGGTGTTTGGCATGGACAAAGGTTGGGCGGAAATCAACCACGGAGCGGATTTGCGCATTCCACGGATCTATCGATTCGTCATTAAGTACGTCACTCCCGTCATTCTTCTGGGGGTTTTCTTGGGATCCTTGCCCTCGATTTACGAAAAGCTGACCCTGCCCGCGAGTCCCTATGTGGTGGGCGCTCGGTACCTCCTGTTAGCACTTTACTTGGGCATTGCCTGGGCCGTTTACCTCGCTTACCAAAAACGCCGCAAGGCCACAATCCGCTAATCATGAACGATGCAGCATTGACCACCATGGTCTTGGCCCAAGGGTTAGTCACCGTATTCACGGTTTACTTTTTTGTTCTGGTGTTGCGGACACCCGCTAAGCCGGAGCCGGACTCCTTCAACGAAAACGACGAACGCGATTGACGCATGAAAGCGCCTGGCCGGCTCCAACGCTTGGGGATTGGATTGATTCTGATCGGTGCGTACGGAGCTGTTGGGCTAAATGTTTATTGGCGCGGAAATACCGCCTACGAAACACCCCTCTGGTATCCGGAGCCGATTCGTTCTGCGAACCGGAGCAAGAGGGAGCATCCGTTTCGGCGTCCCTACATCCGGAAAGAGTTCGCCACTGGCTCGCGTCGGGCTGTGGATACCAATCAAATTTGGGTGCAGCGCCCCAAAATGCGTTTTCCAAAAAGTACGGTTGGCCTCAACGCGGTAGACAGTTTGGAATTGGCCCGTTGGGGGGTGTCGCTCGGTGCACTTCGTCATTTTCTCAAAGAACGACAGCGGTGGTGCGGATTTTCCGCAGTGGAACAGTTGCCTTCCTCGGCGCGCACCTGGCCGGTGGTTTGGGAGTTGGATTCCCTGCCGCCGCGCCGGGTCTTGAATCGGCTGCCGGAACCCGTGCTGGCCGGCCATCCTTTGGTGGGCTGGGAGCGTGCGCGGTCACTGGGCAAGTACCGGAGATCGGTTCGTCCGGTTCGGTCTTGGGCTGAGTTGCGGGCCGTCCCCGGATGGTCAGACGTCGATGTGCATCAGCTGAAGCGCTACTTCGTTTTGAATCGAAAAGATTCACTATCTTTGCACCCTTAATGAGAGGAGGTGTTTTAGCATGTTGGTAATTCAAATTAAAGAAGGCGAAGGCATTGACCGCGCGTTGAAGCGTTACAAACGCAAGTTCGACAAAACCGGTACTATGCGCCAGCTGCGTTCCCGCCAAGCATTCCAAAAGAAGTCGATTTCTCGACGTATGGAGGTCATTAAAGCGGCTTACGTTCAGAATATGCGACGCGAGGAGATGGAATAATCCCTTGTGCTGCACCAAGCATTGGCGCCCTGCAAACCACCGGTTTGCAGGGCGCTTTATTTGGTACCTTCGCTACCGTGCCGGATTTGAACTCATTTGGGCTGGACGCCTTTGCGGATCACCTGCTGTTGGAGCGCAGACTGTCGACTGCAACGGTGGCCGCCTACAGCAGCGATCTCTTTTTCTTTGTGCAGTATGTTCATTCGGTTTACGACGAATCTACTCCTCAAGGAATAAAAGTGGTGCACCTGCGCTCTTGGCTGGCAGAGGGTGCGGAGGCCGGCTTGTCTTCCCGAACGTTGAATCGGCGCTTGTCCGCATTGCGGACCTACTTTGAATTTGCCAGACTGCTTTGGGAAGGGGTGCCCCAGCCGGCGGTCCTGCTGCGTGGCTTGAAAGTCCCCAAGCGCATTGTGCGGGTTCTGAAGTCCGACGAAGTCGAGCGGCTCTTGGATCCCAGCCGCTTTGAAACCCATTGGTTGGGAACGCGCGACCGATTCCTTTTGCTCACCCTTTATGCGCTAGGCATACGTCGCGCAGAATTGCTCCAAATGCGTTGGGCAGACATCGATTTATCCGCACAGACCGTTCGAATTTTGGGAAAGGGCAACAAAGAGCGCCTGTTGCCGGCATTATCCGTTTGGCTCGACGGGCTGGAGGAATACCGACGGGCGTGCGAAGTGGCAGGAATCTCAACAGACTCGGTACTTTTTTGGGAATCGGCTGAAAAAACAATGACCCCCAAGCGTGTTTATACCGTGGTTCATTCGTACCTTCAACAAGCAAGTAGTGTCGAAAAGGCCAGTCCGCACGTGTTGCGGCACACCTTCGCAACGCATTTGCTGGACATGGGAGCAGACTTGGCGTCGATTCGCAGTCTTTTGGGGCACGCGAATCTCTCCGCCACCCAAGTGTACACCCACGCGTCCATAGAGCAATTGAAGTCCCTTGTACAGCGGGCGCACCCTCGAGGCCGGGAAGGGCAGCGCTCTTAAAACCCAAAAAACATGCATGCTATTGTCCATGCCGTAGACGTCAAATACAGCGACCGTCTGTCGGGAATGATTGCGGAGAAGTTGAACAAGCTGGGCCGAATAGCGGCCGATGCGGTTCGGGGAGATGTTTACCTGCGCAGGGAAAACAAAGACGGAAAGCTCATAAAAGTTGTTGAAGTCAAAATCCAGCTTCCCGGTGGTTCGTTGGTTTTGAAAAAGGAGGGCATTACATTTGACCATGCCGTTCATGCGGCCTTCCGCGCTGCGGCGCGATGGGTTCAAAAGGCAAAATCCCGCCGGCGACCGCATTAATTTTTAGCGACCCTTTGCGGGGATTGGAAAATTTCCTACATTTGCAGTCCGTTTCAAAAAGCGCACCATGCTTTAGATACGGAACGTTCTTTTAAAGAATCTGCAAAGGAGGAAATTTTCCTTTTTTTTCTGCCAGCATAGCTCAGTTGGTAGAGCTGCTGATTTGTAATCAGCAGGTCGGGGGTTCGAGTCCCTCTGCTGGCTCTACTCCAGGCATTTTCTTTATGACTTTTTGGTTGCACTCATTGGGGAGATACCGAAGCGGTTAAACGGGGCAGACTGTAAATCTGTTGGCTACGCCTACGTAGGTTCGAATCCTGCTCTCCCCACAGTCGATTCATCGCGGAAGTAGCTCAGTTGGTAGAGCATCAGCCTTCCAAGCTGAGGGTCGCGGGTTCGAATCCCGTCTTCCGCTCAAGGATCGCACTGCCGATGTAGCTCAGGGGTAGAGCGTTTCCTTGGTAAGGAAAAGGTCGCGGGTTCAATTCCCGCCATTGGCTCAAATTCATTCTCTCTGTTCAATTTCAATTAACTAAAACACCATGGCAAAAGAGAATTTCGTGCGGAACAAACCGCACCTGAACGTCGGCACCATCGGTCACGTTGACCATGGCAAAACGACATTGACAGCTGCTATCACTTCTGTGTTGGCTGACAAAGGCTTGTCTCAAAAGCGTTCGTTCGATTCGATCGACGCAGCTCCCGAAGAAAAGGAGCGTGGTATTACCATCAACACGGCTCACGTGGAGTACGAGACGGCAAACCGTCACTACGCCCACGTAGACTGCCCGGGTCACGCTGACTATGTGAAGAACATGGTCACGGGTGCCGCTCAGATGGACGGTGCGATCTTGGTAGTTGCTGCTACCGACGGTCCTATGCCCCAGACGCGCGAGCACATCCTGTTGGCTCGTCAGGTAGGTGTTCCACGCTTGGTGGTCTTCATGAACAAAGTGGACATGGTAGACGACTCCGAATTGTTGGAGTTGGTTGAAATGGAAATCCGCGATTTGTTGACTTTCTACAAGTTCGACGGCGATAACACGCCAGTTATTCAGGGTTCTGCCTTGGGTGGATTGAATGGCGAAGACAAGTGGGTTGAGAAGATCATGGAGCTGATGAACGCGGTTGATACGTGGATCGAAGAGCCCGTTCGCGACAACGAGAAGCCATTCTTGATGCCTGTTGAAGACGTGTTTTCCATTACCGGTCGTGGTACCGTTGCAACCGGTCGTATTGAGACTGGCGTTGCCAACACGGCAGACGGCGTTGACATCATCGGCTTTGGTGACGAGAAGATGTCTTCTACCATCACTGGAGTTGAAATGTTCCGCAAGATCTTGGATCGTGGCGAAGCAGGTGACAACGTAGGTTTGTTGTTGCGCGGAGTTGACAAAGCAGCCATCCGTCGCGGTATGGTAATCTGCAAGCCAGGTTCCGTTAAGCCACACAAAAAGTTTATGGCTGAGGTGTACATCTTGAAGAAAGAAGAAGGCGGTCGCCACACTCCTTTCCACAACCGTTACCGTCCTCAGTTTTACTTGCGTACTACAGACGTAACAGGAGAAATCATGCTGCCTTCTGGTGTAGAGATGGTTATGCCCGGTGACAACTTGTCCATCGAGGTTAACTTGATCGCCCCAGTTGCTATCAGCAAGGGTCTTCGCTTCGCTATCCGCGAAGGTGGCCGCACCGTCGGTGCTGGTCAGGTTACGGAGATCATCGATTAATTCGTAGAATCAATGGATACAAGGTGTTCCGGGGTCAAATCCGGAGCACCTTTTCCCACTTACGGGTGTAGTTCAAGGGTAGAATAGAGGTCTCCAAAACCTTTGATGGGAGTTCGAATCTCTCCACCCGTGCTAGGAAAAACGATCGTTATGGAAAAATTGAAAACCTACTTGCAGTCGTCCTACGAAGAATTCGCCAAGCACTCTACTTGGCCGACGTGGGCAGAGCTACAGAAGAGTACTGTGTTGGTTATTGTGGCCTCCGTGATGTTTTCTTTGGTCGTATTTGCCATGGATAAGTCGCTGGCGGGTGCATTGGATTTCTTGTATTCCCTGTTTGCGTAAGTCCCCCATAAGAAATGAGCGAGTCGGGTAAAAAATGGTATGTGGTTCGGGCCATTAGTGGCCAAGAGAACAAGATCAAGTCCTACATTGAGAACGAGATAGCCCGTATTGGGTTGTCGGACTTGATGGGACAAATCTTGGTTCCCACCGAGAAGGTATACCAAATCCGCAACGGCAAAAAGGTGCTTAAAGAGCGCAATTTTTTCCCGGGCTACATCATGGTGGAGTTGATCCTGACGGGTGAAGCAGTACATACCATCAAAAATGTCACGGGTGTGATTGGTTTCTTGAGTGAAGCCAAGGGTGGCGAGCCCACCCCCTTGCGTCAGAGCGAGGTTAATCGCATGTTGGGTAAGGTAGATGAGTTGGCGGAAACGGCTGAACACATAGCGGTTCCGTTTGTTGTCGGTGAGTCTGTTAAAGTTATCGACGGTCCGTTCCGTGACTTTACCGGTACCGTTGAAAAGATTTTTGAAGAAAAGCGAAAAGTGGAGGTTACGGTTAAGATTTTTGGCCGCAAAACCCCGTTGGAGCTTGGATTCATGCAAGTAGAGAAAGAGTAATTACAACGGACGGAACTCCCGTTGCGGTCACGAGTGGGCTTCCAACACAACCGACCAAAGAGTTCCACAGAGAGTTAACCACGTAAGAACAAAGAAATGGCGAAAGAGGTAAGCGCAATGATCAAGCTGCAGGTTCGCGGTGGTGCTGCCAACCCTTCTCCTCCCGTAGGTCCGGCCTTGGGTGCGAAGGGGGTAAACATCATGGAATTTTGCAAGCAGTTCAATGCACGCACGCAAGAAAAGCAAGGAAAACTCTGCCCAGTAGTCATCACGGTTTACGTCGACAAGTCGTTTGATTTTGTCGTCAAGAATCCACCTGTACCCGTTCAGTTGTTGGAAGCAGCCAAACTGAAGAGTGGCTCTGCCATCCCCAATCGGACGAAAGTAGGTAAGGTAACCTGGGATCAAGTAAAAGCAATCTCAGAGGACAAAATGTCCGATCTGAACTGTTTCACCTTGGAATCTGCCATGAGCATGGTCGCCGGAACGGCGCGAAGCATGGGCATTACTGTGACAGGCCAAAAGCCTAATTAACCTGTAACACGACCGCATCATGGCACAAGTGACTAAAAAACAGAAAGAAGCTGCAGCGAAGGTGGACATCATCAAGCAGTACGCTTTGGCCGACGCAACAGCGTTGGTGAAGAACGTGAGCACGACCAAGTTTGACGGTTCCGTTGACTTGGCCGTTCGGTTAGGCGTAGACCCCCGTAAAGCCAATCAAATGGTTCGCGGTGTGGTAAGTCTTCCCCACGGAACCGGTAAGACCGTGCGTGTCTTGGCTTTGGTAACTCCAGACAAGGAGGCAGAGGCAAAGGCAGCTGGTGCTGATTTTGTGGGTATGGACGAATACTTGGATAAAATCAAAAACGGCTGGACCGATGTTGATGTCATCATCACAGTTCCTGCCGCTATGGGTAAGTTAGGACCGTTGGGCCGTATTCTGGGTCCTCGCGGTTTGATGCCAAACCCGAAGACCGGTACCGTTACCATGGAAATTGGCAAAGCCGTTTCCGAAGTAAAGGCCGGTAAGATTGACTTCAAGGTGGATCGCTACGGTATTGTACACGCCAGCATCGGTCGTGTCTCTTTTGAGGCAGACAAGTTGCGTGAGAACGCCGAAGAGGTTCTGAAGACGTTGGTTCGCATGAAGCCATCTGCGGCGAAAGGGACCTACATTAAGAGCATCTTTTTGAGCCCAACCATGGGTCCTGGAGTTGCTGTGGACACGAAAACCTTCTAATTGAATCCCCATGACGAAAGAGCAAAAAAATCAAGCGATTGAGGAATTGGTGGGTTTGTTGGAAGGAACCAGCACGATTTACTTGGCCGATATCGCCGGTCTGGACGCTGAAGCCTCCAGCAACTTGCGCCGAATGTGCGCAAAGCAGGGCATTCAGTTATCCGTGGTGAAGAATACCTTGTTGAAGAAGGCCATGGAGCGTTCGTCAAAAAATTTTGACGAGCTGTTCGGTCAGCTTCACGGGAATACAAGCATCTTGATCGCCGAGCAGGGCAATGCCCCTGCGCGTTTGATCAAAGAATTCCGCAGAACTTCGGAGAAGCCCCTTTTGAAGGGTGCCTACATCGATGAAGCGGTATTCATTGGTGATGCTCAGCTCGAGGCATTGGCAACGTTGAAGTCGCGCGAAGAAATGATTGGCGACATCATCTTGCTTTTGCAGAGCCCGGCCAAAAACGTCATCTCTGCTCTGCAGAGTGGCGCCGGCCAAAAAGTTGCGGGTCTTGTCAAGGCTTTGGAAGAACGCAACGCTTAAACCTAGTACGCACTCAGCTTCCAACTGTTGCAATTAATTAAACGTTAAAAAAATCCCTACAATGGCGGATATCAAAACCCTCGGTGATGCTCTGGTGAACCTCACCGTTAAAGAAGTAAGTGAATTGGCTAACTACCTGAAAGCGGAGTACAACATCGAGCCTGCAGCTGCTGCTGTGGCTGTTGCTGCTCCTGCTGCCGGTGGTGCTGCCGCAGCTGAAGAGAAGACCTCTTTCGACGTAATTTTGAAAGACGCAGGTGCCTCTAAGTTGGCTGTTGTTAAGTTGGTTAAAGAAATGACCGGTCTTGGTCTTAAAGAAGCTAAGGATGCCGTTGACGGCGCTCCTGGCAAGATCAAGGAAGGCATTTCCAAAGACGAAGCCGAAGCCCTCAAGAAGCAGCTTGAAGAAGCTGGGGCTGTGGTTGAGTTGGCGTAAGCTACTTACCTCCCTTCACGGTTTAGGTCTTCGGGGCGTGCCCCGGGACCTAAACCCTTTTTTGCATTATTTCCATTCCTCCCTTTATTAAGCGGTGAGTTCCATGGCGAAAGCAACCCCTCGGATTAATTTCTCGTCCACCATTGCGCCGGCAGACAGCCCGGACTTTCTGGACATCCAAATCAAGTCGTTCCGTGACTTTTTTCAAATTGAAACAAAGCCGGACGACAGAAAGCTCGAAGGACTTTTTAAAACCTTCGCAGAGAACTTCCCGATTACGGATTCCCGGAATCAGTTTGTTCTGGAGTTCATCGACTACTTCGTCGACCCTCCACGGTACTCCGAGATGGAGTGCATTCAACGCGGTTTAACTTTTAGCGTTCCGCTGAAGGCCCGCCTAAAATTGTATTGTACCGATCCCGAACACGAGGACTTCGAGACCATCGTTCAGGACGTTTATTTGGGTACTATTCCCTATATGACCCCCCGCGGCACGTTCATTGTGAACGGTGCAGAGCGCGTGGTGGTTTCCCAGTTGCACCGTTCTCCAGGCGTTTTCTTTGGACAGAGTTACCACGCCAACGGTACAAAGTTGTACTCTGCGCGGATCATCCCGTTCAAAGGCAGCTGGATTGAATTTGCAACGGACATCAACAACGTGATGTACGCGTACATTGACCGGAAGAAGAAGTTGCCGGTGACAACGTTGTTCCGTGCGATTGGTTTTGAGCGCGATAAAGACATTTTGGAGATCTTCGGTTTGGCCGAGGAAGTAAAAGTATCCAAGGCTGGTTTGAAGCGCGTGCTGGACCGCAAGTTGGCGGCGCGCGTGCTCAAATCCTGGCGTGAAGATTTCGTAGACGAGGATACCGGAGAAGTGGTGTCTATTGAGCGGAACGAAGTGATTTTGGAACGCGATACGGTTCTGGAAAAGGAGCACCTAGAAATGATCTTGGAGGCGGATGTTCCGGCCATTTTGTTGCACAAGGACGATGTAGAGGCTGGCGAGTACGCCATCATTTACAACACCTTACAGAAGGACCAAACGAATTCCGAACGCGAGGCGGTGGAGTACATCTACCGTCAGTTGCGCAACGCTGAGGCCCCGGACGAAGAAACGGCCCGCGGCATTATTGATAAATTATTCTTCTCCGAGCAGCGGTACAACTTGGGCGACGTAGGTCGTTACCGGTTGAACCAAAAATTGGGATTGAACATTAGCAATTCGGTTCAGGTCCTGACCAAAGAAGACATCATATCCATTGTTCGCTACTTGATTGAGTTGATCAACTCCAAGGCGGAAGTGGACGATATTGACCACTTGTCCAACCGTCGTGTTCGCACCGTGGGTGAGCAGTTGGCCAACCAGTTTGGTGTAGGTCTTGCTCGAATGGCCCGTACCATCCGGGAGCGCATGAATGTGCGCGACAATGAAGTGTTCACGCCGATTGATTTGATCAACGCCAAAACACTGAGCTCTGTGATCAACTCGTTCTTTGGAACGAATCAGTTGAGCCAGTTCATGGACCAGACCAACCCGTTGGCGGAAATCACGCACAAGCGTCGTCTTTCTGCACTAGGACCCGGTGGTTTGAGTCGCGAACGCGCTGGATTTGAGGTGCGTGACGTTCACTACACCCACTACGGCCGTTTGTGCCCAATTGAAACTCCTGAAGGTCCAAACATCGGTTTGATTTCTTCGCTGTGCGTTTACGCAAAGGTGAACACCATGGGCTTCATCGAAACTCCCTACCGGAAGATAGAGGGTGGTGTCGTTAACTTGAAAGATGCGCCTGTTTACCTTTCCGCGGAGCAAGAAGAAAACCGCGTCATTGCACAAGCCAATGCTGCATTGAATGCCGACGGAACCTTTGTCAACCCGCGCGTAAAAGTTCGGGACGAAGGCGACTTCCCCATGATGGAACCCTCGCAAATCGACATGATGGACGTGGCTCCCAACCAAATCGCTTCGATTTCCGCGTCGATGATTCCTTTCTTGGAGCACGACGACGCCAACCGGGCTTTGATGGGGTCCAACATGATGCGTCAGGCCGTGCCTTTGTTGCGTCCTGAAGCCCCGATTGTTGGAACCGGCTTGGAGCAGCAAGTGGCGCGCGATTCGCGTGTGTTGATCAACGCGGAAGGTCTGGGAACAGTCCAGTACGTGGATGCCAACGAAATCCACATTGCGTACGACCGCACCGAAGAGGACACCCTGGTTAGCTTTGAAAGCAACGTCAAGGTTTATCCGTTGGTGAAGTTTTTGAAGACCAACCAAAGTACCACCATCAATCTGCGCCCCATCGTTGTGAAGGGAGAGCGCGTGGAAGAGGGACAGGTTCTTTGCGAAGGTTACGCAACGCAAGGCGGTGAGTTGGCCTTGGGCCGCAACCTGCTGGTAGCGTTCATGCCGTGGAAAGGATACAACTTTGAGGATGCCATCGTGATCAACGAGCGCGTGGTCCGCGAAGACATCTTCACTTCGTTGCACATTGACGAGTACTCTTTGGAAGTGCGCGACACCAAGTTGGGCATGGAAGAATTGACGGCGGATATTCCGAATGTCAGCGAAGAGGCCACCAAAGATTTGGACGAGAACGGAATCGTGCGCGTGGGTGCGGAAATCAAGCCCGGCGACATTCTGATCGGCAAGATCACGCCAAAAGGCGAGAGCGACCCGTCTCCGGAAGAAAAGTTATTGCGCGCCATCTTTGGCGAAAAGGCTGGCGACGTGAAAGATGCATCGTTGAAGGCTTCGCCTTCGTTGAGCGGTGTGGTCATTGACAAGAAGTTGTTCAGCCGTAGTTTGAAGGACAAGAACCAGCGCAAGAAGGACAAGGAAGAGTTGGAAACACTCGAATTGGAATTTGCTGCTCAGTTGGAGGTGTTGCGCGTGAATTTCTTGGAAAAATTGGGTCACTTGGTGGCTGGCAAAACCAGCCAAGGCGTAACCAACGATTTGAACGAGGAAATCATTCCGAAAGGCACGAAGTTTACGCAAAAGGTACTCAATGCGGTTGAGGACTACACCCACCTGACCGGTGGAGTGTGGACCACGGATGCAGATAAGAATATCTTGATCGACAAGTTGTTGCACAACTTCAAAATCAAGGTGAGTGACTTGACTGGGGTGTACCGACGCAAGAAGTTTACGATCAGCGTGGGCGATGAATTGCCCGCCGGCATTGTGAAGTTAGCCAAGGTTACCGTAGCCAAGAAGCGCAAGCTGAAGGTGGGCGATAAGATGGCCGGACGCCACGGAAACAAGGGTATTGTGGCCAAAATCGTTCGCGAAGAGGACATGCCTTTCTTGGAAGATGGAACTCCGGTTGACATCGTGTTGAACCCGCTGGGCGTACCTTCCCGGATGAACATCGGACAGATTTACGAGACCGTGTTGGGTTGGGCCGGCATGAAGCTGGACCGCAAGTACGCAACGCCCATTTTTGACGGCGCCTCCTTGGATCAAATCGGAATCGAGCTTGAGGACGCGGGCTTGCCGATGTACGGTCATACGCATTTGTACGACGGTGGAACGGGCGACCGATTCGACCAAAAGGCAACGGTTGGTGTGATTTACATGCTGAAACTCGGCCACATGGTGGACGACAAGATGCACGCACGTTCGATTGGACCGTACTCGTTGATTACCCAGCAGCCTTTGGGCGGTAAAGCACAGTTTGGTGGACAGCGTTTTGGAGAAATGGAAGTTTGGGCTTTGGAGGCCTTTGGAGCATCCAACATCCTGCGCGAAATCCTGACCGTAAAGTCCGACGATGTTGTGGGCCGTGCCAAAACGTACGAAGCCATTGTGAAGGGCGATCGCATGCCGGAGCCGGGAATTCCTGAGTCGTTCAACGTATTGTTGCACGAACTTCAGGGTCTAGGCTTGAAAGTTTCCTTGGATTGAACGCTTGAACGAAGAAAATAAAAGCATTCCTATGCAATCGAAAGTTGATTACAACCCGGGTTCCTTTGAGTCCATAACCATCAGTTTGGCGTCACCAGAGTTTCTCTTGGGACGTTCAAGCGGTGAAGTTCTGAAGCCGGAAACCATTAACTACCGTACCCACAAGCCAGAGCGCGATGGCTTGTTTTGCGAGCGGATTTTTGGTCCTGTAAAGGATTTTGAATGTGCCTGCGGCAAGTACAAGCGCATCCGATACAAAGGGATTGTTTGCGATCGATGCGGGGTAGAGGTTACGGAAAAGAAAGTTCGTCGTGAGCGAATTGGCCACATTTCTTTGGTGGTGCCGGTTGCACACATCTGGTACTTCCGTTCCTTGCCGAACAAAATTGGCTACTTACTGGGATTGCCCAGCAAGAAGTTGGACATGATCATTTACTACGAGCGTTACGTGGTGATCCAGCCGGGTCTGGCCTTAGACGCGGAAGGTAAATCCTTTCAAGTACTTCAGTTCTTGACGGAGGAAGAGTATTTGGACGCTTTGGATCGTTTGCCCAAACAAGACAACAACTTCCTGGAGGACACCGACCCCAATAAGTTTATTGCGAAAATGGGTGCGGATGCCTTGTTGATGCTTCTACAGCGTCTGAATTTGGCCGATTTGTCGTACGAATTGCGTCACCGCGCAAACAACGAGACCAGCCAACAGCGGAAGCAAGAGGCGCTCAAGCGTTTGCAGGTGGTGGAAAACCTCCGCGAGGCCAATCTCCGCATGGAGAACAATCCGGAGTGGATGATCATGAAGGTGATCCCTGTAATCCCGCCGGAATTGCGCCCATTGGTCCCGTTGGACGGCGGTCGCTTTGCAACCTCCGACCTAAACGACTTGTACCGCAGGGTCATCATCCGCAACAACCGTTTGAAGCGTTTGTTGGAAATCAAGGCTCCAGAAGTCATTTTGCGCAACGAGAAGCGCATGCTTCAAGAGTCTGTGGACAGCTTATTTGACAACACCCGCAAGGCAAGCGCCGTGAAGACGGAGAGCAACCGCGCTCTGAAGTCTTTGTCCGACAGCTTGAAGGGCAAGCAGGGTCGTTTCCGCCAAAACCTATTGGGTAAGCGGGTGGACTATTCCGCTCGTTCCGTAATCGTTATTGGACCGGAATTGAAGCTGCACGAGTGCGGTTTACCGAAAGACATGGCGGCAGAATTGTTCAAGCCGTTTGTGGTTCGTAAGTTGATTGAGCGCGGAATCGTTAAAACGGTTAAATCTGCGAAGAAAATCATTGACAAGCGTGAGCCGGTCGTTTGGGACATCTTGGAAAATGTAATGAAAGGTCACCCGGTGCTTTTGAACCGAGCTCCAACGTTGCACCGCTTGGGCATTCAGTCCTTTCAGCCTAAGTTGATTGAGGGCAAGGCTATTCAGCTGCACCCGCTGACGTGTACGGCCTTCAACGCTGACTTTGACGGAGATCAGATGGCGGTTCACTTGCCGTTGGGACCTGCGGCTATTTTGGAAGCACAAATTTTGATGTTGGCTTCGCACAATATTTTGAATCCCGCCAACGGATCTCCGATCACGGTACCGTCGCAAGACATGGTTTTGGGTCTGTACTACATGACCAAGGCCCGCAAAGACGCCCCAGAACACGCCATCAAGGGCGAGGGAAAGGTGTTCTATTCGCCGGAAGAAGTGATGATTGCCTACAACGAGAAGGCTGTGGATCTACACGCCATAATCAAAGTTCGTACGCGCACTGTGGAGAATGGTGAGCACGTAATCAAGTTGATTGAAACGACGGTAGGACGCATCTTGTTCAATCAGGTAGTCCCAACCACAGTCGGCTACATCAACGAATTGTTGACCAAAAAGGCCTTGCGCGATATCATTGCTGATGTTTTGCGCCGGACAGACGTCCCCACCACGGCGAAGTTCTTGGACGACATGAAGCATTTGGGTTACACGAATGCCTTTAAAGGAGGACTGTCGTTCTCCTTGGGAGACATTGTGGTACCGAAAGAAAAAGAATCCTTGATCCAAGGAGCGAATGAGGAGGTGGAAGGCATCTTCATGAACTACAACATGGGTCTGATCACAAACAACGAACGTTACAATCAGGTAATCGATGTATGGACCACCACCAACGCGCGTTTGACGCAGGCGGCCATGAACCACTTGATCCACGATCGTCAAGGATTTAACCCTATTTACATGATGTTGGACTCCGGTGCACGGGGTTCAAAAGAACAGATTCGTCAGTTGTCCGGTATGCGTGGATTGATGGCCAAGCCCCAAAAATCCGGTTCCGGAGGTGGCGAGATCATTGAGAACCCGATCATCTCGAACTTTAAGGAAGGTCTGTCCATCTTGGAGTACTTTATCTCCACCCACGGTGCCCGTAAGGGTCTGGCGGATACGGCCTTGAAAACGGCCGACGCCGGATACTTGACGCGTCGTTTGGTGGACGTAGCGCAGGACGTCATCATCAACGAATACGATTGCGGAACGCTACGCGGCTTGGAAATCACTCCATTGAAGAAGAACGAGGAAGTGGTGGAATCGTTGTACGATCGCATCTTGGGCCGTGTGGCCCTGGTGGACGTCGTCGATCCGTTTACGAGCGAAGTGTACGTTGAATCCGGTACGTTGATCAACGAAACAGCTGCCAAAGGCATTGCGGACTCGCCCATCGAAATGGTGGAAGTGCGCTCGGCTTTGACGTGCGAAAGCAAGCGCGGTATTTGCGCGAAGTGCTACGGACGCAACCTGGCCACTGCCAAGCCGGTGCAAACCGGTGAAACGGTTGGTGTCATTGCGGCTCAATCCATCGGTGAACCGGGAACTCAGTTGACTTTGCGTACCTTCCACGTGGGCGGTACTGCGGGCAATATTTCCGAGGAAAGCCGTCTGTTGACTCGTTTTTCAGGTAAGCTGGAATTGGAAGAAGTTCGTACGGTTAAGGGTGAAGACTCAGATGGAAACATCATTGACATCGTCATTGGCCGTACCGGCGAAGTGAAGGTGGTGGATGAGAAAACCGGAATTGCGGTTCAAACCTCCAACATTCCCTACGGCTCAGCGTTGCGCGTGAAGCACGGCCAGAAGGTAGACAAGGGCGTAGAAGTTTGTTCTTGGGACCCGTACAATGCCGTTATCGTTGCTGAGACCTCCGGTATCATTGCGTACCAGGACATCGTTCAAGGCATCACCTACAAGGTTGAAATTGACGAACAGACCGGCTTCCAGGATAAGGTTATTTCCGATTCCAGAAACAAAAAGTTGGTGCCTACGTTGCAAATCCGCGACAAGAAAGGCGGCGAGTTGAAGCACTACACCTTGCCTTTGGGCGCTCACTTGATGGTGAACGACGGTGAGGACATCAAAGCCGGTAAGGTTTTGGTGAAGATTCCTCGCAGGGGAGCAAAGTCTGGTGACATCACCGGCGGTTTGCCCCGCGTTACGGAATTGTTTGAAGCGCGCAATCCGTCCAACCCGGCGGTTGTGGCTGAAATCGACGGAACGGTTTCGTACGGTAAGATCAAGCGCGGCAACCGCGAGATCATCATCGAAAGCCGCACCGGCGAGCAGCACCGCTACCTGATCAACTTGAACAAGCAGATTTTGGTGCAGGAGAACGACTACGTTCGCGCCGGACACCCGCTGAGCGACGGAGCCATTACCCCGTCGGACATTTTGGCCATTCAAGGTCCCACCAAGGTTCAAGAGTACTTGGTCAACGAGATTCAAGAAGTTTACCGTTTGCAGGGCGTAAAAATCAACGACAAGCACTTCGAAGTGATTGTGCGTCAGATGATGCGCAAGGTAGAAATTCAAGACTCCGGCGACACGCTCTTCTTGGAAGGCCATCTGGTACACACGTCGGATTTCATTTTGGAGAACGACCGCATTTTCGACAAAAAAGTGGTGATGGATGCCGGCGACAGCGACGAGCTGAAGGAAGGCATGATCATCAATTCGCGTCGTCTTCGCGACGAGAACTCCCGTTTGAAGCGCACGGACAAGAACCAAGTAACGGCTCGCGATGCAGACCCCGCCACCGCTCGTGTGGTGCTGCAGGGCATCACGCGTGCTTCGTTGCAAACGAAGTCCTTCATTTCTGCGGCGTCGTTCCAAGAGACCACCAAGGTGTTGAACGAGGCGGCCGTGGCCGGCAAGGTAGATACCCTGGACGGCTTGAAGGAGAACGTAATTGTGGGTCACCGCATCCCAGCGGGTACCGGCATGAAGCGTTACTACACCAGCATCGTGGGTTCTAAGGAAGACTACGATCGAATGATGGCGTCGAAAGAGGTGGATATTGAAGCAGCTGAATAAGATGGATGCACCGCAAGAGAACCAAATCCAAGTAGAGCTTTCGCCCGAGATGGCGGACGGCGTCTACAGCAATTTGGCCATCATCAACCACTCCCACACGGAGTTTGTGGTGGATTTCATCCAGCTGATGCCGGGGATTCCAAAAGCGCGGGTGAAGTCCCGCGTGATTTTGACCCCGCAGCACGCCAAGCGATTGGTGGCTGCCTTGCAAGAAAACGTGGCCCGCTACGAAGCGGCACACGGGGACATCGAAGAGAGCACGGCTCCGGCCATTCCGCTCCACTTCGGGGGACCCGCTGGCGAAGCTTGAACCGAGTTAGTGAACCAAGAAAAATAAAGGGGCCGTCTGAAAAGACGGCCCCTTTTTATTTTTGCGTCGGTTTGCCTTGCTGGTTAACAACCTACTTGGTTAGCGGCGCGGTTGGAAGAAGGCATCCATCAGGACTTTCAGTCCCCAAAAGCCAAATCCGGCACCGCCAAAGAGGAAGACGATGGTGATCAATGCCCACGTATAGTCTCCCCGTTGGACGGCAGGAGCACCTATCCAGTGGTACAAAGCGGGGCCCGCAAACAGCAGCGGTAAGGCTATGGCAATGATGACCATTCCTTGGACGAGTTTGGATTTATTGTAGGCCATGCTTGTTTATTTTGAAGGGGAAGTTGGAGAAAGTCAGGCGTTTAATTGGGGTGTTGGCGCAAGGCGTCGGCCAGGATGTCAGCTCCAGAGCGCAATTCTTCGTCCGAGCAGGTGAGGGGAGGCGCAATGCGCAAGGCGGTGGATTCAAAGAGGAACCAGTCTGTCAGAAGGCCGTTTTTCAGGGCGGCGTGTTGGACGCGTACGGCCCGGTCCAAAGACCCAACGCCAACGGACCAGAGGAACCCCGTCCCGGAGGTGCCGGTGGTGTGGGGCAGCTGCTCTAGGAGGTTTTTCAGCAGCAGGGACTTTCGGGGAAGGTCAGGCAATTCAGGGCCGTTTTGGAGGAGGTACAGGGCAGCGTTTCCGGCAGCGCAGCTGACGGGGTGACCGCCGAAGGTGGTGATGTGGCCCAGCATGGGGTTGTGGGCCAATTGATGCATTAAGGAGCGGGCTGATGCAAATGCGCCCAAGGGCATGCCGCCGCCCAGGGCTTTGCCCAGGCAGAGGATGTCCGGTTGGAGCCCGTAGTGTTGGTAGGCAAAAAGGGAGCCGCTTCGGCCAAAGCCGCACTGGATTTCGTCCAGGATCAAAAGTGCTCCAGAACGGCGGCAGGCGGCTTGAACAGCGGCCAAGAACTCCGGATTTCCGACGCGGTAACCGCTTTCGCTTTGGATGGGCTCCACCAATACGGCCGCGGTGTGGGAGCCAATGGACTCCAACGCAGCAAGGTTATTGTACGGAATAATTTTGTGGCCAGGAACCAAGGGGCGGTAGGCGCTTTTGTATTCCTCGCTCCCCATGGCGCTCAGGGCTCCGGCCGTGGAGCCGTGGTAGGAGTTTTCAAACGATATGATTTCCGTGCGCTGGGAGACGCGTTTGGCCAACTTGAGCGCTCCCTCAATGGCTTCGGCCCCCGAATTGGTGAAGTAAACGCTGTCTAAGTGGTTGTCAAATGCCTTGATTAAGGCTTGTGCGTACGCCACCTGAGGCTGCTGGACCATTTCGCCGTACACCATGAGGTGCATGTAGCGAGCCGCTTGGTCTTGAACGGCGGATACGATTTCCGGCCGGCCGTGCCCCACGTTGCTGACGCCAATGCCGGAGATGAAATCCAGAATTCGAGAACCGTCGGGCCGGTAGAGGTAGGAGCCTTCTGCTCGACTGATTTCCAACGCCAAGGAAAAGTCTGTGGTTTGCGCGTTGTGGCGCAAAAAAAGATCTTTCAAACCAATGCCCATGGTGCAAAGGTAGGTGCGTGCTGCATGCAAAACGCGGCATTTGGTGCCGCGTTTTGGCTCAATGGATCATTCCCAAATCTGTTCAGCGGCAGGTGGACCTGGCCGTCCGGGCCGGGGCCCCGGCCGGCCGCCACCTGGGCCACCCGGTCCTCCGGGACCGCCCGGTCCTGGCCGTTCACGGAGTTTGTCCAGCATGGCTTCTTTGAACTGCACTTCGGCCACGTAGAGCAGTAGGACCTTCTTGGCGGGAAGGACTTCCAGGAACTTGCTGTGGTAGGTCCGACGGATGCGCTCCCGTTCGTTTTGGGCTTGGGCGTGTTTCCGCATGAGTTCCTCCGCTTCTTTCTCGCTCAAAGCGGCCCACTTCACTTCGTTTTCCACCACCTGCCGGAGTTCCCGCTTGGGTTCTCGACTCACTTGACGGAGTTCCGCTTGGTACGCTTCGTAGACGGGCCAAAAGCGTTGGGCCTCCGTTGAGGTAAGCTGCAGTTTGTGGGTGAGAAAACCAATTTGGGCCGTGGCCACGCGCTCCTTAGCGGCTGCGGCTTTTGGTCCCGGCTGGGCCCATGCGGGGTTGGACAAACCGACCGCCACAAGG
>ENA-OUVC01000608-OUVC01000608.1-marine-metagenome-genome-assembly--contig:-NODE-608-length-22958-cov-3.580394_pt1 | contig 22958 bp, 21 predicted proteins | sample MGYA00248622_ERZ508571 | MGnify/ENA primary metagenome ERZ508571 (study PRJEB26236, sample SAMN06267175) | marine metagenome | isolation source: Columbia River Estuary | place: USA:Columbia River Estuary... | reverse complement strand
ATGCATTCGCCACCAAGATGCTGGAATTCGCGATTATTGAGAGTGGGACTAGTAGCGCCACCGTGATTCCAATGAACTCCACAATCACATTTCCATCTTCAACTTTGGTTCGCCTCATAAGGAAGCCTCATCGATTGCACGAGCTCTTCCGGTCATTAAGATTTCTCGATCCAAGAGGGGTATCGCTACTTTCCGCGAAACTGAGACCGAGATATAAGTCAAACCTTGATTTCGAACTTGGGTGATAACAATGGCTTCTGGTTTAAACCCAGCGCCTCTACTTGCTAAAACCTTGAGGACGGCATTTCTGCCATCCGTATTTGAGGCATCAGCAGCGCTTGCTGTTCGCGCACCAATAACTGCAGCGGAGTTTAAGACGCTTTTATCAGCAACTAGCATGGCAATTTGTCCGATAGCAATGAATATTGCAACTATTAGTGGAGCGACTAAAACAAATCCGACGATGCCAGATCCTCTGTCGGACACTAACTCGTTACGGTTGCGAGACACTTCGGAGAGCACTTGTTAAAACTGACTTAAGCTGTCCATCAGCTACAGACCAAACTGCAACTACGAGTCCAGCTGTCATAACCGTGACAAGAACCCATCCTGGAACATCTCCACGTTCATCACGAGACTTTTCGACAAATCTTGCAGCCGACACTTGAATTGCGACTGAAATTCTTGGAGCTATTTCATTCGATATATTCATTTGCATTTCCTTCTCTCTATTTTGAGCATGTGCTCATGGGTACTACAAAACTTGAAGTGCGATCATTCCCGGATATAGCGCTACCGCAACAATCATTGGCAAAATGAGGAACACAACGGGAAGCATCATTGAAGTCTCTTTATGTCCCGCTAATACCAACAACATGCGCATTTGATGGGCACGCGCGTCAGCCGCCTGCGCACGTAGTACCTGCACAAGCGGTGTCCCTCGTTCGAGTGCTAACTCCAAGGAGTGTGTTGCTCTAGTAAGTGGCTGAGATTCGATTTGATTACTCATGTGATTTAGGGCTGGTACCAATCCATCACCTGAATTCACTGAACTAACAACCTTTCCTATTTCCATTACGAGCGGACCGGTACAGGATTTCGAAATCCTTCGAAGAGCCAGCAGAACCGGCTCACCTGCCGAGACGGCAAACGCTAAGAGGTCAAGTACTGCCGGAAGTTGTTCTTCAATGCTTAGGCGACGTTTATTTGCTTGGCTTGCCAGATTCCACTTTGCATACCAACCGCCAGCAACGAATGCACCAAATATCAACGTGAAGGCCAACACTGGAGATAGGCCTTTTCCAGAGCTAAGTCGGAGTAATGACCACCCGATGGCAACCAGTATCGAGTACCCAGCAAACGTGATCTGCTTGCGGCGAAAACCAGTTAACGTAAACTCACTTTCTGATTGCCGAAGCCACTTGGAGATTTCCTCATTCTTGCTCCAAGGTGACCAGCTACGCGAAGTAAGCAAATTATTAATTGTTGCCAAAGCCTGTTGTGTTAAATTCTGCGACTTGGTTGAACCCATTCCGACATAAGGCGATATCTGGTCCCCCAAACTTAGTCTTGGCTGTCGCAATGCATTCGCACATAGGACTACTCCTAATGCAAAAAACAGACCTATTAGAAATCCGCTCATGCCAGAAGTCTTTTCTCTTTTGGAAGTTCCGCGAGCTTCATCATTGCTAAATAGGCAAAAACAGAAATGACTGCGCACGCCGCCAACATCCGAATTCCACTAGCCGACATGTATACATTCGCAGCAGTGTCCCGAGTCGATAAAACTAATGCCGTAACCCAGGGTGCCGCTACTGCAAGTTTGGCCCCGTTAACAGTCCAACTTTGTCTAGCTACTATTTCACCACGCAGTACTAACTCCTCCCGCATAACTTCGGATAGCGTGCGTAGCAATACTCCAAGATCGGCACCACCGACCTCATGAGCAATTTGAAGAGATGCAACAAACTTGTCAGCCTGTGGTTCTTCTAGATTTTGCGCTATTAGATTTAGCCCAGCATTGAAATCCCCGGTTGCTTGATACTGATCTCGGCACATTTGAAAAGCGGGCCGAAGTTGCTCTGGACCAGAATTACAAAGCTCGATAACGGCTTGTGGGAGCGATAGCCCCGCCCGAATTGCTGATGCTAGATCATCTACTACATCCGGCCAGAGATCGGCCGGTACTTTCTTGCTTTTCATTTGAAGTTTGCGGCTTCCTCGTATCTTGAATTTCCGAAGTCGCATAGGCTCCCGAATCGCACCCCAGATCAGAATTATTCCAATTGCGCTTAGTAAGCCAATTACTAAACCCATTGTGATGTGCCTATCAAACTAGATAAATCGATGTTGTTGGCTTGAAAACGTTCAAGCTTGCCTGGGAATATTCCTTGCGGCTCTAGATGTTCATTTTGAAAACTAAAGATGTCCCCCGTTTCAATACTGTTACCTTCCACTCGTCCAGTTACCGAAGTTATCTGTTGAACTCTGCGAGAACCATCAGATCTCAATGCAGTGTGGACCACAATGTCTACAACTGAGGCAACAGTTGGAACAACAAACTCTGCAGATACATTGCTGCCAGCAAGCATAGGAAGCAGACAAAGCTTTGAAATAGCTTCGCGTGAACCATTTGCATGCAATGAACACATGCTTGGCATTCCAGCATTCATTGCAACCAAAAGATCAAGTGCTTCTTCTTGCCGCACTTCACCTACAACCAATCGAGATGGTCGCATGCGCAGTGCTTCCTTAATTAACCGGCGTAAGGGAATCTCGCCGGTTCCTTCCAGACTTGCTTGTCGCGTCTGCAATGCCACCCAATCTGGACTGGCTAGCTGCAATTCAAAAACTTCTTCGCAAGTGATGACTCGCTCGCTAGACGGTGCGCTATTTAGAAGTGCATTCATCAAAGTGGTCTTACCTGCTTGAGTGGCTCCGGCAACAACAATATTCAAACCCGAAACCACACATGCTTGTAAAAATGCAGCAGCCTGATCAGTCAACGTACCAACCGAAACTAAGCCTTCAAGAGACTTGGAGCCCATAATGAATTTGCGGATGTTGACTGACCAATGCTTGCGAGTGATATCAGGTATCGCCACATGAAGTCTTGAGCCATCTGGCAAAGTGGCATCCACAAATGGGTTGGAAAGATCTACCCGGCGACCCGAAGAAGCAAGCATCCGCTCTACTAAGCCACGAACTTCAACATCACTAAGAATCACGCTAGTGAGTTCACTTTTGCCATTCCTGGCAACAAAAATTCGACCAGGTTCGTTTATCCAAATTTCTTCAACACTTGGATCATCTAGGAGTGGTTGAAGTAGGCCAAATCCAGAGATGTGGTTAGCGATCTGCTCAACTAGTTCTTGTGGGGACTCATTATCAGATGCAGCACTTGTTGATTGAGACAAAATGTCTTCAACCATGTGACGTAACTCGATAACTTCTTCATGCGGGCTGATCCCCCCAGTCCGAACCCGCGTTCGAACTTCTTGAATCACTTCACCTACTGCACCTGACATGAGCTCCCCCGTTGCTAGGACTTGGTATGAATCAAGTCGTTGCTTTTACTCGGGCCAAGCCGAGTCATTGAAGAGTATGTCGGTTTGGAAAATGCGGAAATCCAAAATTGGATTCTGTGGATAACGAAACAAGGGCTGTGGTTTCAGCCTGAAAGGCTGGCGGAATCTGGGAAGGTTATCCACAAAACCTGAAAAACTATTGCGGTCGAAAATCTATTTGACTATGCAGCTTTTCGGTTGTGCATCCAGCTACGAATACCAGCAACGATGGATCCAATAATGAAGAATGCTGCAATTGCGTACGAACCGGTCTTAACTGCCGGGATAGTTGCCGCGTAGTAGCCAGCAAGAGTTAGGCCTATGCCCCATGCGATGGCGCCAACAAAGTTTGCGCTTAGGAACTTGTAGTAATTCATTCGGGAGATTCCCGCGATTGCCGGAATCAGCACCCGAGCCCAAGGCATAAAGCGTGCCACGACAACGGCCCACCAGCCAAGTTCATGATAGAACTTTTCTGATTTTGCGATCGCAGACTTTAACTTTGGTCCCTGATGTTTATCCAAGTAAGGGCGGCCAAAATGGCGCCCCAAAACGAATCCAGTTTGATCGCCAACGAATGCTGCCAGACCAATTCCAATAGTTAGCACCCAAATGTTGACTGAGTCACTGGTTGCAGCAAGAACACCAGAGGCAAAAATCAGCGAGTCACCTGTGATGAATGGGATGAATGCCCCAATCAATAATCCGGTGCCGGCAAAAACCAATCCCCAAACAATTAAGTAAAACAAAATGGCACCGTAACTATTTAGCCAGTCTGTAACCTGCGATGTTAACGCTGCAGACAGAAGTACGGTTTCCATGCTTAAACCCTACTTTGGTGCTTAAAAAGTCACACACCGAGATCGAGTGATTTAACTCGCACCTTGACCAGCAAGTGTGCGAATTGCGCGCAATGCAACCGAAAGTGTTGCAAGATCATTTTGCTCACTGTGAGCAATCTCATTAAGAGTTGCTCTGGTGCGAGCAACGCCTTCGGCAAACTTGGCTTCCCACTGGCTGATTCGAACATCGATCGAATCTGAATCCTTTGTTGCTTGAACCACTCGGGATGTTAACGCAGCCAAGGCAACGTAAAGATCACTTCGCAGGGCAGAACGTGCATAAGCTGTCCAGCGGTCATCTCTGGCTAGGGCTGAGATGTGGAACAGCATTCGATCAATGTCGTATCGCTCACTCAATGCAAAGTAAAGTTCAGCAACAACTTCTGGACTGGAATTCTGGCGATTCGCGATTTCAATAACATCAAGAAGCGAGAACTCATCCAGGAAACTTCCGGTGCGAATTGCCAATTCAGTTGGAACGCCCTGTGCCTGATACTTCTTCGCAATACCCTCTGCTCGCTCGCGCTCAACGCCACGAAGCAGACCTGGAATTGAATTTGTTAACTTCGCAACGATTGGCGCAAACTTGGCAATTTCTTCTTCCACATTCAAGCGGCCACCGCGTGATTGCAAGAACCAACGAGTTGCGCGATCTAATAGGCGTCGTGACTCAAGGAATAACTCAGTCTGGCAATCCGTTGAAACTTTGCCATCAAGGTTTTCCAAATCAGACCAAAGTTGATTGAGACCAAAGACATCTCGCGAAACTACAAAAGCGCGCAAGATTTCCGAAGTTCCCGCGCCACTTTCTTCAGCTGCGCGCCAGGCATATGTAATGCCGCCACGATTGACCATGTCATTAACCATCACAGTTGAAATGATTTCCTTGCGCAATGGATGTGAGGCCATCAAGTCTGCATACTTAACGCGCAAATCTGACGGGAAATACTTATTCAATATTTCTTGGCACCACGGCTCGTTGACAATTTCATCGCTGGCGCGATCACGAGTGAGATCAATCTTGACGTAAGCCATCAGGACGGAAAGTTCCGGTGAGGTTATTCCTTGTCCTTGGGCGTGCAAGGCATCTAACTGAGAATCTGTTGGTAAATATTCAATAGCTCGATTCAAGTGTCCATTTGATTCAAGCGATTGCATCAAGCGCTTATGAACGCGAAGCATTACTGGGGCCTGGAATCTAGCTTGTTCCAAAATCAGATTCTGTTCGTAATTGTCGCGCAGAACTAATTCGCCAACTTCGTCAGTCATAACTGCAAGCTGCTTATTTCGGTCTTCCACGCTCAAACTTCCAGCAGTAACCGCTTGGTCAAGCAAAATTTTGATGTTTACTTCATGATCGGAAGTATCAACGCCAGCCGAGTTATCAATCGCATCGGTGTTTAGCTTTACGCCAGCGTGCGCAGCTTCAATTCGACCAAGTTGAGTGGCACCTAAGTTGCCGCCTTCACCGACAACGCGAGCTCTGATGTCACTTCCGTTAATTCGGATTGCATCATTTGCCTTGTCTCCAACTTGAGCGTGCGTTTCAGAAGTTGCCTTGATGTAGGTGCCAATTCCACCATTCCAAAGCAGGTCTACCGGAGCCAAAAGAATCATTGTCAGAAGTTCATTAGGCGTAACGCTGGTAACTTCAGGATCGATGCCAAGAGCGGACTTTGCCTCAACCGTTAAATCAATTGACTTGACGCTGCGAGGGTAAATTCCACCACCCTTGCTGATCAGTTTGACGTTGTAATCTTCCCAAGATGATCTAGGCAAACTAAACATGCGATGGCGCTCAACAAAAGACTTTGAAGCCTCAGGATTTGGATCAATAAAGATGTGTCGGTGGTCAAAAGCGGCAATCAATCTGATGTGCTCAGAAAGCAGCATGCCGTTTCCAAATACGTCACCACTCATGTCACCAACACCAACAGCAGTGAAATCTTGGGTCTGAGTGTTTACACCAAGCTCAAGGAAGTGACGCTTAACAGATTCCCAAGCGCCCTTTGCAGTGATGCCCATTGCTTTGTGGTCGTAACCAACAGATCCACCAGAGGCAAACGCATCGCCCATCCAGAATCCACGATCAACTGAGATCTTGTTTGCGATGTCAGAGAAAGTTGCAGTGCCCTTATCGGCAGCAACAACTAAGTACGGATCGTCAACGTCATGTCGGACTACTCGCTGTGGTGGAACAACCTTTGAGTTAACTAAGTTGTCGGTGACATCAAGCAGTGCACCAATAAACATCTGGTAGCAAGCAATGCCTTCAGCTAACCAAGCGTCACGATCACTTGGCTCTGGCCCACGCTTAAGCACGAACCCACCCTTGGCTCCGCTAGGAACAATCACAGTGTTCTTAACCATTTGGGCTTTTACTAAGCCAAGGATTTCAGTGCGGAAATCTTCCTGTCGATCTGACCAGCGAAGTCCACCACGTGCAACTGATGCGAAACGCAAGTGCACGCCTTCAACTCGTGGTGAGAATACCCAGATTTCAAATTTAGGAAGTGGCAATGGCAAGTCAGGAACCATACTTGGATCCAACTTAAAGGCCATAACCTGTGGATAGTTACCGTCAGCATCCAACTGGTAAACGTTCGTGCGCAAAGTTGCTGAAACCAACGCGATACTTGCTCGCATAATTCGGTCATGATCCAAACTGGCAACGGCATCAAGTGCGTCATCGATCTTGTTTACTAATTGCTTTTGCTTGGCATCGCGATCTTGATCAAGTTCCGGATCAAATCGCACCGCAAACAATTGAACAAGTAGCTGAACGATGTTTATGTTCGATAGTAGAACTTGTTGCAGGTAGCCCTGACTAAATGGTGTACCGGCCTGGCGAAGGTAAGCCGCGTAAGCGCGAATGATTCCAACATTTCGAGCCGAAAGTCCAGCTTGAATTACTAAGGCGTTAAACGGATCGCTATCGACTTCCCCATGCCAAGTTGCCATAAAGGTATTGCAGAATCTTTCTGACAAAGAATCTTGTTCTGGAGCCTTCGAGTCATCAAAGCGCAAACCAAAGTCGTAGACCCAAGCAACAGGGTGTCCTTTTCTACGAAGGTCGTAAGCGCGTTCATCAATTACTTCAACGCCAAGATCGTGAAGCATCGGAAGGACTGCAGAAAGTGTTATCGCACTATCCACTCGATAAATCGTGAAGCGCCTCGTGCCATCTTCTGGGGATTCCGGCGTATACATAGAAACCTTGATGGCTCCAGGTGCTTGCGACTCAAGGGACTCAATGATCTTTAAGTGTGAAACTGCATTGCCTGCCGGCACATCTTCTTTGAATGACTCTGGGAAGGAATCACTCCAAGTTCGAAGAAGTCTTGCAGAGTCCTCTTCGCCAACTTGTTCAACAAGAGATTCAGCGAAATCGTCTTCCCAGAATCGAGTGGCATCGGCAAGATCAACTTCGAGCTGCTCTAAATCAATTTGTGGAATGTCTTTACCAAGTGGCTTGCGAATTACAAAATGCAGACGAGCCAAAACAGACTCTGAGACTCGAGCGGTGTGATCAATTGAAGTTGCGCCGTAAGCAGCTAACAAAATCGCTTCCATGCGTAGTCGAACTTCAGTGGTGTAACGATCGCGTGGGAAGTAAACCAAGGCCGAAACATAGCGACCGAAAACTTCAGTGCGAGTAAAGACCCGGACCTGGCGTCGCTCTTGAAGTTGTAGGACTCGACGGGCTACGTCTTCCAATTCCTCAGGTAAAATTTGGAACATTTCATCGCGTGGATATGTTTCCAAGAACTGCATTAAATCTTTACCGCTATGGGAATCGCGACCTAATGCCATCGATGCCGTTACATCTGCAACCTTGCTCGAAAGAACTGGAATGTTGTTTACTGACTGGTTGTAAGCCGCAGATGAGAACAAGCCCAGGAATCTGTGCTCGCCAATTTGTTTGCCAGAGGAATCTACTTGGCGAATGCCAACGTAATCCAAATAAACCGGACGATGAACGGTTGAACGCATCTTGGCTTTTGTGACAATCATTAACGATGACATCGATGAGTGATCTTGGTCGTCTTCGCTTAAGTAACTGCCACTTGTTGCATCCCGCAGTGTGCCAAGACCTGCCCCACTCACACTTGCCAAAGCGTTTTTAGTAAGTGCGTACTTGGAATAGCCAACAAATGTGAAGTGATTATCAGTTAGCCAACTCAGGAATTCAATTGCTTCTCGGCGCTCTCGGTCACTGACTCCGGCTGCGGCTTCAATTTCAGAGATAACCTCATCTAATTTGACCTGCATTGCTGGCCAGTCTTCAACAGTTGCACGCACATCGGAAAGAACCTGCTGGATTCTGAATTCGATTGTTGCTAAGTCTGCTGAATCAGATTCGCGATCAATCTCGACGCTGATCCAAGATTCTTGTATTGCACCTTCTGGCGCAGACTCACCTGGCAGAACATCGCGATCTAAGATTTCAATTAATTCACCTTGCGCATCGCGCTTAACCCAAAAACGTGGATGGATTACAACTCGGATTGAACGCCCTTGTTGAGAAATTTCAGCAGAAACAGAATCAACCAAGAACGGCATGTCATCAGTTACAACCTGAACAACACTGTGGAGTGACTGCCAGCCTTGCGCATCCAAACTTGGGGAAAGCGCCTGAACTTTGGAAACACCAGGTGTTCGACTTTTGCCTAAAGCTACGTGCGACTTGATTAGACCTTCTAGGTCTCGAACTTCAGTTCCTACAAGATCTTCCGGTGCGACTAAGTCAAAGTAGCGAGATACGACTGAGGCTAGGTCTTTGGAAATGGACTTTTCTACTCGTGAAATTAACTCGTCACGCGCCTCTTCTAAACGGCGCGAACCACGCGAGGTTACCGACACTTTAAAAAGCCTCCTGGGGTCACACTCGGCGCGTGAACACCTCATAACCCTACCAATTCAAGGACTGCTCTAGATTGGGGTGTGAGCATTTCTTGGCTACAAAGCCCCGAAGGACAGGCAGTAATCCACGCTGCCAGAGGCTACTCAGAACCCCTCACTGCGATCCCGGCACTCCGTAAGCAGTTTTCTGAAATAACTCCCGAATTGATTTCACAAGCCTTCAGCCAAGCCCAGATGCAGCATCGGTTAGAAGCACGCTGGGGGCAATCTGCTGCCGAGTTATTGCTGACCGAGGATGGAATCAGTCAAGCTACTAGACCTGTAGTTGCTCAGTACCGCGCTAACTTCATCGCACGCAAGTTTGGTACGAATGCCCACGTTTTAGATCTGACTTGTGGCTTGGGTTTTGATGCTCGAGAGTTTGCTCGTGCCGGATTGCGAGTTACAGGTGTTGAGATTGATTCAGAAATAGCAGAGTATGCCCGGCATAATCTCAAGGAGTTTGGTGTTAGCGTTCATTGCGCTGATGCAAACGCGTTTGCAATTCCAAGTGATGTGGATGTTGTCTTCGTTGATCCAGCCCGTCGTGATCCAAATGCTGCAAAAGATTCAATGGGAAACACCAAGCGAATTTTTGATCCCTCAAAATGGTCTCCCAGCTGGGAAAAGATTAATGAGATTGCAACTGTTCACCCTTTGATTGCCAAAGTCGCACCTGGAATTGATAAATCCGATCTTGCAGATTGGGATGCGCGGTGGATCAGTTCTGATGGTGACTTAGTTGAATGTTTTCTAATCAGCGAAGGGTCTGGAATTAGGGCTGGAGTTTTACTCGACTCTGCAAGTGATTCAACTGTCGAAGTTTTGGGTGGCGAAACAACTAAAACTCAGGCTCTCGGTGGGTTCTTGGTCGTTCCAGATCCAGCGTTGATTCGTGCCAGCGCACTGGATGCAGTTGCATCACTTTGTAACGGTGGCTTAGTAAATGAACACATCGCTTGGTTGACTTCAGATGACACCAGTGCAGTTTCCAATCTGGCTAACCAGTCACCGAGTTTTGCTAGTGTTTTGAAAATCGAATCGCATTTCAAGTTTTCGGAAAAGCAGTTAGTCGCAAACCTTAAAGCTGTCACGGCATCAGGTGTCACCATAATGACTCGCGGTATGCAACTAGATGTTGAAGCGATTCGCAAGCTGGCAGTGAAAGCTACTACAAGTGGTGGCCAAGAATTGATTATTGCGATCTATCGAGATGACGCTGGACCGCAAGCCTTAATCTGTCGACGCTATCTAAGCTGAGCTAAGTCGTTATCCAGCTGGGTGATGGCATCTGGACCAAGGCCGCAGCACCCACCGATTAAAGTTGCTCCTGCAGAAACCCATTCAGTAACGATCTTTGATGGCAAAGTGGTGTGCCCTTCGCCAATCCAGCACATGTTTTCACCATCCCAAACTCGTCCAGCATTGGGATACACAACTAATGGCAGTGAGGTTTTCGCAGAAAGTTTGTAAAGCAGTGAAGTTACATGCTCAGGCATGGTGCAGTTAACGCCAACCGCAACGATTGATTCACAGTCCTTAACAATTTCAGCCAAGTGACCAATCCCCTGGCCAGCACAAGTTGAGGCACCGTCTTGAGCGCTCATTGTGATCCAAGCTGGAATGTGTGGGTAGTCGGCTAGGACTTCAACTAGGGCGCGAACTTCATCTAAATCTGGAATGGTTTCACATGCAAAAACATCTGGATTAGCGCTGGCTAATACTTCGATACGTTCCCGATGAAACTTAACTAATTCTTCGTGGGCAACGCCGTAGTTGCCCACGTATTCTTGTCCGCCACCAAGTACCGCGCCATAGGGCCCAACACTTGCTGCTACCCAAATTTTTTCTGGCGCCTTTGCAGCAACTTCTTTAGCCAGTGTTATGGAAAGTCGCATTAAGTCATCGGCTTGGTCTTCGGTCATACCTGTTGCAACAAAACCAGTTCTGCTTGCCTGATACGAAGCAGTAATGATTACTCGCCCACCAGCAGCAACATAATCTTGGTGAACTTGTGCAATAGCCTCAGGAGCATCGCGAAGCAATCGAGCAGACCAAAGCTTGTCAGCTAAATTGTGACCGCGCTTTTCTAGTTCACCAGAAAGTCCACCATCAATTGGCCACGGACCCTTCGCTAACCAACTTGCAAAACTAGTCACTATGCCACCACGTTTGTTATGTTCATCGAAGAATCTGTTGCGAAACTCAATTGTGAAGCATCGCGGCCTCGTTTGACTAATTCCGAGCCGAGGGCTGCAACCATTGCCCCGTTGTCAGTACAAAGTCCTGGTCGAGGAATTCGCAGAGCAATGTTGTGTTCTTGGCATCGCTGTGCTGCTTCCGTGCGCAACCTGCTATTTGCAGCCACGCCACCGCCAATCACCAAAGTTCCAACATCATTACTTAGGCAGGCATCAATTGCCTTACGAAGTAACACATCAACTATTGCTTCTTGAAATGAAGCGGCAACATCATTAACCATGATTGCGTTGCCAGCCCGTTGCTCAGTTTCAATCCAACGAGCTACGGCAGTCTTGAGTCCAGAGAACGAAACATCAAACCGATGCTTAGCCATATCTTTAGGTGTCGTTAGTCCACGCGGAAAATCAATGGCGTTCGGATTTCCAGACTGGGCAGCTTGATCAATGTAAGGTCCACCTGGGAATGGCAAACCCAAAACCCGAGCAATCTTGTCGAATGCTTCACCTGCTGCATCATCAATTGTCTGACCGAGTTGAATTACGTCTTGGGTAATGTCAGGCACCAACAGCAATGACGAGTGACCACCCGAAACCAGCATTGCCACACTTGGTTCATCAAGTGGTCCGTGCTCAAGTTGATCAACGCATACGTGCGCAGCTAAGTGATTAACTCCGTAAATCGGTTTGCCCAATGCAACTGCCAAAGACTTTGCAGCGGCAACGCCAACCAATAAGGCTCCGGCTAAGCCTGGACCGGATGTCACGGCGATTGCGTCAATGTCGGCAAGTTTGATGTTTCCCGTTTTACAAGCCCGTTCAATCGTCGGCACCATTGCCTCTAGATGCGCCCGGCTGGCAATTTCTGGCACTACCCCACCGAATCGAGCATGCTCATCAACACTCGATGCAACTTCATCGGCTAACAAAGTTGTGCCGCGGACAATTCCAATTCCGGTTTCATCACACGAAGTTTCAATTCCCAAAATCAATGGCTCAGACATTAGCTACTCGCTTTCGCATAATGTTTGCGTCAATTGTGTTTCCGTAATAATTGCGCCGAATGTCGATTCGTTCATAGCCTCGAGATGCATACATCTTCATCGCAGATTCATTGTCGCTGCGAACTTCAAGAAAGATTTCGCGAACATTTCGCAGGGCCGCTTGAGATTCAAGCCAGTCCATCAATGAAGTTCCGATTCCTTTACCCTGCTGATCTTTGGCAACTGCAACAGTGTTTACATCGCCTTGTTTACCTACATATCTAAATGAGGCATAACCAACAATTTGTGAATCCAGAACTGCCACTGAAACATCTCGGGAAATTGAAACTTCAGCAAGTTCGCCAAGGAACAGTTCTTCACTCCAGGTATCAATCGGAAACAAGTCGATTTCGATAGCAAGTACTTGATCCAAGTCAGCATGTGTCATGGGGCGAATTTCCAACATTAGAGAACCGACTTTCTAGTTGTCGGTTCTACTGCATCTGGTTTCCGTAAATACATTGGTGAGACATCTACTAGCTGGGCGTTACCGGAAACAAAAAGCTTGGCTAAAGATCCAGCTTTCAGATCTAGCAGTTTTCCATTGATCGAGTCAGGGTAAAGGTGAGCGCCAGGACCTACGAACTCAGTGTTTGGAAACTGAGCTAACAAATCTTCTGGTTTTGAAACTTGTGGCTCACCTATGCGCTTATCTTCGTAACGTGCCCAGTACAACTCTTTGCGCCGGGCATCGGTTACAACAACACATGGCTTTGCGTAATCAAAAGCAATTGCATCTAGTGAGCAAATGCCATGAATTGGAATGTTTCGGGCATGTGCAAAAACCCCGGCCGTAACGAGCCCAACTCGCAATCCCGTAAATGGCCCTGGCCCAACACCAACAACTACATCAGTTATGTCACTTATCTCTAACCCTGATTCAGCGACTACTTGCGAAATCAACTCTGCAGTTAATTCGCCTTGCATGCCATGATCAACTGCCGGGCTCTGAGTTAGCTCACCATTGCTGCGCAAGATTGCGACACTGACGCCTACCGAAGTATCAATTGCTAAAACATTCATACGTTGGGCCTTGCTAGATCTAAGTCTTTCCAACGATCGCCAACAGCAGTAACCGAAACCGTTCGAATCCCGCTTGCCGGATCAGAGTAATCGCTAAGTTCTTGAGCTCTATCTATATCTATTTCAAGCCAGTTTTCGGTAAATCCAGAAACGAACTCTTTACCCCACTCGATAACAAAGGCGGCATTCTTTGTGGCATCCAGATCAAGATCAACAAGGTCACTCTGGCTTGAAAGTCGGTAAGCATCAACGTGTACCAAGGCAAGTCCAGAGCTCTTTGGTTTATGTACCCGAGAAACCACAAACGTCGGACTTGTAACAGCGCCTTGCACATCAAGTTTCTCAGCCAAACCCTGTACGAAAGTAGTTTTTCCTGCGCCTAACGGACCGCTCAACACAACAACATCACCGGCAGTTAATAGCGCACCGATTTGTTTTCCAAATGCCTGCATTTGTTCAGATGTCGAAACGGGAAATGACACTGGTACTACCAAGAGTTATTGATGAATTCGCGATGTACGCGGGGACCAATGCGAGTGATAATTTCGTAAGAAATTGTGCCAGCAGCAACGGCCCAATCCTCAACACTTGGCTCGCCTCGTTCTGGATCGCCGAATAGTACGACTTCATCGCCAAGCTGAACATCCAAGTCTCCAACGTCCAATACGAACTGATCCATACAGACGCGACCTGCAACCTTACGAATCTCGCCGCCGACTAAAACCGGTCCATTATTCGTTGCACTTCTTGGCACGCCATCTGCATAGCCCGCCGGAATCAAAGCCAAGGTTGTGTCAGCTGTGGTGTGGTACTGATGTGCGTATGAGACCCCAGTCCCTGCTGGAACTTTCTTAAGCAACGCAATCGGTGCGCAAAGTGTCATCACTGGCTTTAAATCAAAATCTGTTGCAGCGCCAACTTCTTCACCGGGCGAAACTCCATATGCTGCTACGCCTGGGCGGACCATGTTGAAGTAAGTTTCCGGCAAAGCAAGTGTGGCTGCCGAGTTAGCTAGATGCTTAACTTCAAGTTCAAAGCTTGCTGCTTCTAATAAATCAACAGCTGTTTTGAACTCTGCAATTTGATCAGCAATGGTTGAATTGCTTGGCTCATCTGCGTAAGCAAAGTGAGACATTACGCCAACAACTTTTATCGTGCCTTCGGCTTCGGCTTTGCTAAGTGCCAAAATCAACTCTGGTAAATCTGCAAGCGTCACACCGTTTCGATTTAGGCCAGTATCAACCTTCACATGAACTCGAGCAATTCGATCAACTGAATATGCTGCATTGCTAATGCCCTTTAAAGTCGCAACCGAGTTAACGCCCAAATCAATATCGCGAGCAATACATTCGGCGAATCGATCATTAGGAGTGTTTAACCAAGCAAGAATTGGGCCAGGAACATTTCCTTCTCGAAGTGCGACCGCCTCTTCGAGCAATGCCACACCTAGATAATCAGCGCCAGCATTCACTGCAGCTTGTCCGCACTTAACTAAACCATGTCCATAAGCATCTGCTTTGACGACAACCATTAACTTTCGGCCATCGGTGCGCGCCTTTAGAACTCGAACATTGTGTGCCAATGCACCAAGATCAATACGAGCAGTTACGTGAGCAGACATTTAACTTCCTAAACCTTCTCTGCGATTACATAAGCGATTGCAACCGGACCATCATGACTGAGCGAGACATGCCAATTAGTTACGCCTTGGCCGTCTGCAACTTTAGCTACTGAGCCACGAACTGAAATTTGTGGTGCGCCGCCATTGCTGACCTCGCAGTCATGCCATTCCATGCCAACTGGAGCGCCCAATGCTTTTGCCACAGCTTCTTTAACGGCAAACCGGCCAGCTAATGAAATCAAGGGCAATTGATGACCTTCAGCGCTAGTTTGCTCCGCTTTAGTGAATAGCCGATCGATAATTCCAGGGGTGCGATCAACGACGCCTGAAAAGCGTGCCAAGTCCACGACATCAACACCGATTCCAACTATGGCCATGTCTTAACTTTGCCGTGAATACTGGATTTTTCAAACTTGGCCCAATAGACCCCAGTAATACCAAGGCAAGTAGTTATGTCATTTTTGCAACACAGGTAACTCTGGCTACAGTGGAGGTATCGGTGCTGTTGAGCGGAAGCAACAGCAACATGTTAAGTAATCGGCTCTGGTGATTACTTAACTAATAAGTACAGATGTTTCAGTGTCTATTGGTTGAGTAGCTAACAGCGTTAGTTATTCAACTGTGACGCTCTTAGCCAAGTTTCTTGGCTGATCAACGTCGTAGCCCTTAACAGTTGCCATCTCACACGAGAAAATCTGCAATGGAACTGTGGCAACTAATGGCTGCATTAATGCTGGGACCTTTGGCAGGCGAATTATGTGGTCAGAGAATTCATTAATTGATTCATCGCCCTCTTCGGCAAGCACGATAGTTAGTGCGCCGCGAGCTCGGACTTCCTGAATGTTCGAAACGATCTTGTCGTGCAACTCATCATCCTGAGGTGGCACAACCACAAACACTGGGATGCCATCTTCAATCAATGCAATCGGACCGTGCTTTAGTTCCCCGGCAGCAAAGCCTTCCGCGTGCATGTAAGCCAATTCCTTGAGCTTCAATGCACCTTCCAGTGCAACTGGGAACCCAACACTTCGCCCCAAGAAAAGCACGGATTGCTTGTTAATCAATTCTTTGGCAATTGCCTTAACGCCTTCAGTTGTATCCAGAACCAAGTCGATCATGCTTGGCATGTCACTGAGCTCAAGTGCAACTGTGGCTGCATCTTTACCAAAGCCAGTCCCCCGAGTTTGCGCTAAATACATTGCAAATAAGTAGCACGCAACAATCTGAGTTAAGAACGCCTTGGTCGAAGCCACAGCAATTTCAGGTCCAGCGTGCGTGTAAATAACGGCATCGCTTTCGCGTGGAATTGTTGAACCGTTGCTATTGCAGATAGCCAAAACTTTGGCGCCTTGTTCGCGGGCGTAACGCATTGCCATCAAAGTGTCCATGGTTTCACCGGATTGGCTTATCGCAACAACCAAAGTTGTTGGCGTCAAAATCGGATCGCGGTATCTAAATTCGCTGGCCAACTCCACTTCACAAGGAATCCGAGTCCAGTGTTCGATTGCATACTTGGCGATCAAGCCGGAGTGATAAGCCGTGCCACATGCCGTGATGATGATTTTGTCGATGGTCTTAAGGAAGGGATCGTCAAGACCTAAATCTGCAAGCGTTACTTTTCCAGACTTATCAATGCGACCAAGCAAAGTGTCAGCAACTGCCTTTGGCTGCTCTGCAATTTCCTTAAGCATGAATAGGTCAAAGCCACCCTTTTCAGCAGCAGCGGCATCCCAAGTAACTTCGTATTCGGTGTAGTCAGCAGGCTTACCAAAAAAGTCAGTTACTTCAATTGAATTCGGTGTGATCTCAACGATTTGATCCTGGCCAAGTTCAATTGCATTACGAGTGTGGGCAATAAATGCAGCTACGTCCGAAGCTAGGAAATTCTCGCCATCCCCACGTCCAACAACTAGTGGAGAATTTCGGCGCGCTGCAACGACAACATCAGGTGTATCTGCATGGACAACGACCAATGTGAAAGCACCGGTAAGAACTTGGCAAACTTCCCGAAGTGCATCAGCAAGTCCAGGTGTGGTTTTCATTTGCTTCGAAAGTAAGTGAGCCACAACTTCAGTATCAGTTTGGCTGCGAAGTGTGACGCCATCGGCAATTAACTTGTCGCGAAGCATTGCAAAGTTTTCGATAATGCCGTTATGGATAACAGCAATTGATCCATCTTCACTTACGTGCGGATGAGCATTGACATCGTTTGGAGCGCCATGGGTTGCCCAGCGAGTGTGACCAATTCCAGTGTGTGATGGTGAGATTGGGCTGTCTACTAACTCAGCTTCTAGGTTGGCTAGCTTGCCAGCCTTCTTGCGAGTTTGGATTGCCTGTTCGGAAACTATTGCGATACCTGCGGAGTCATAGCCCCGGTATTCCAATCGGCGCAGGCCTTCAATAACTACATTTTGGGCTTGTTGCGGGCCGACATATCCAACGATTCCGCACATGCTTTGAGTCTACCGATTAGCTAAGGGCGCAGTGGGTAGCGACTACTTCAGCAAGTTCTTTAGCAACTTTCTGAGCTTGATCGGCTGTGGCCGCTTCGACCATTACGCGAATCAAAGGCTCAGTTCCACTTGGACGCAAAAGAATGCGTCCAGTGCTGCCAAGTTCTTGCTCCAATTTTGCTACAGCTTCAGAAACTGCTGGTTTTGAAACCGAACCTTTATCCACATTTGGAACATTGATTAAAACCTGTGGCAAGCGATTCACAATTGCAGCAAGTTCTGCCATTGACTTACCAGTTGCCTTCATCTCTGACATCAGATGAAGTGCGGTGAGTACACCATCACCGGTGGTTGCAAATTCGCTGAGTACTACGTGACCACTTTGTTCACCACCAATTGTGAAGCCACCAGTGCGCATTTCTTCAAGTACATAACGATCGCCAACTGCAGCAGCAATTACTTCAATCTCAAGTTCTTTCATTGCGATGTTGAATCCCAAGTTAGACATCACGGTTGCCACAACAGTGTTTCCAACTAAAGCGCCACGAGCCTTACGACCAGAAGCCAAGATGGCCAAGATCTGATCACCATCAACAAAGTTTCCATCGGCATCAACGGCCAGGCATCGATCTGCATCACCGTCATGAGCAATACCAAGATCTGCGCCATGCTTTACTACTGCTGCAAACAGATCATCCATGTGAGTTGAGCCGCAGTTTTCATTTATGTTCAAGCCATTAGGTTCACAGTGAATTGAAATCACTTGGGCACCCGCGCGACGTAAGGCCTCTGGCCCAACTAGCGATGCTGATCCATTGGCTCCATCAACAACAACTGTTAGGCCTTCTAAAGAATTGGAAATGCTGGAGTTCAAGTGATGCAGGTATTTTTCAACTAGATCGTGCTCGCTTCGGATTCTGCCAACACCAGCCCCAGTTGGAAGTTCACTAACAACATCTAAGTGCGCTTCAATGGCATCCTCGATGGTGTCATCTAATTTCACGCCGCCACGAGCAAAGAATTTAATGCCGTTATCTGGCATTGCATTGTGTGAAGCCGAAAGCATTACGCCTAAGTCGGCGCCAGTTAAGTCTGTTAAGAATGCAACGGCAGGAGTCGGCAGAATGCCAACATCTATAACATCAACGCCAGCACTAGCTAAGCCAGCACTGATTGCAGATTGCAGGAATTCACCACTGGCACGTGGATCGCGACCAACAATTGCAAATGGGCGATCTGATTTATGAGAAGAGAATTCGCCACGTTCGCCCAAAACCTGCGCAGCAGCAACACCAAGATTGGTAGCTAGCTCAGCAGTTAACAGACCGTTCGCTAAACCACGAACGCCATCGGTGCCAAATAGTCGGCCCGACATGTTTTAACGCTTGGAGTATTGCGGAGCCTTACGAGCCTTCTTCAGACCGTACTTCTTACGTTCCTTGATTCGTGCATCACGAGTTAGGAAGCCGGCCTTCTTAAGGTCACCGCGGTTACCTTCAACATCGATTGCGTTCAAGCAACGAGCCACGCCAAGACGCAATGCGCCAGCCTGACCGGAGATTCCGCCACCATCGATGCGGGCGATTACGTCGTAAGCGCCTTCGAAGTTAAGAGTCTTGAATGGATCGTTAACAAGCTGCTGGTGCACCTTGTTTGGGAAGTAGTCCTCAAGGGTGCGACCGTTGATTACCCAACGACCGGTGCCTGGAACGATGCGAACGCGAGCAATTGCTTCCTTGCGTCGACCAGTTGCAGCGCCAGGTGTGTCTGGTGCCTTACGTGGTTCGCGAACAGCAGCAGCTGGAGTTTCGGAAGTGTATTCCGACAACTCAACTTCAACCTCTTCGCCAAGGATGGCGTCTGTTACGTCTACTTCGTTCTCTGACATGTTATTTCCCTTCGTAAAAATCTATGAATCCGCGAGCGCTTACTGCGCTACCTGAGAGATCTCGTATGGCTTTGGGTTTTGGGCTGCGTGTGGATGAACATCGCCTGCGTAAACCTTTAGCTTTGTGATTTGAGCATCGCTGAGCTTGTTATGCGGAAGCATTCCCTTGACGGCTTTTTCAATTGCGCGACGTGGGTTTGTTGCTAGCAATTCAACATAACTAGTTGCACGCAAACCACCTGGGAAACCTGAGTGACGGTAGTCCATCTTCTGCTGAAGCTTCTGGCCGGTTAGTGCAATCTTTTCTGCATTGATAACAATGACGAAGTCGCCAGTGTCAACGTGTGGTGCAAAGATTGGCTTGTGCTTACCGCGCAACAGCACAGCAACTTGTGACGCTAGACGTCCTAAAACAACGTCAGTTGCATCGATTACATGCCATTCGCGATTCACATCGCCTGGCTTTGGTGAGTACGTGCGCACAGTGAGCCTTCTTTGTCTAAATAAATGGGGTTTAAATTGCTAGTTTTCCTTATGCCTAAAGGCACAACGAATCCTTAGATTACCTGTATTTCTGGGCGTGGGTCAAAACGAGGTCCAATCTCTGGGGTAGGCTCGGAGTTAAGAAATCCGCCAAAATAAGGCATTTTGCCCAAATCTGCCTGGCGGCGACCAAAAAGGGATGTGCTAAAGCCGCATGAAAGTCAGCCGGCGCCCCCTTTACCTGCTCGAGGGAGCAAATGCCCTGTCCGGGCTCAGTAACGCAATTGCGATCATCACAGTTCCGTGGCTAATCTTTGAGCGCACCGGATCAGCTACCCAAGCGGGCATTGTGGTCGCGGCATCTGCGATTCCAGGAATCATTATTTCGCCGTTTGTTGGCGCATTAATCGATCACTATGGTCGCAAGCGGGTTTCTATTGGTTCCGACTTACTGTCAGCACTGTCAGTAATGCTGTTTCCAATTTGGGATTCACTTTTTGGTTTAACGTTCGCATCGATCGCGACATTCGCAGTTCTTGGTGCAGCTTTCGATCCAGCCGGTTACACCGCACGTAAGTCTTTGATTCCCGATGTTGCAAAAGCTAGTAACACATCAATGGACAAACTTAACTCTTGGCACGAAGCAGTCTTCTCTGGTGGTTGGGCTTTGGGTCCGGCAATTGGTGCGATTGCCATTTCGCTCGTTGGTGCTGCAAATTCCATGTGGATTGTTTTCGTCGCATTTATTCTGGCAATCATTTTGATTTCCATGTTGCACGTTGGTGACCTAGGTCTAGAACACCGGGAAGAAATAAACGATCAAGAAAAGTTTTGGAGTAGCACTTTACGAGGCCTACAAGTACTTAAGTCAGATAAGGCGATGTACTACTTAACGATTTCAATTGTGTTCCTGGCAATGGTTTACCTGCCAACTGAGTCAATCATCTTGCCGAAGTACTTCTCGGACATCGATGATCCACGTGGGCTTGGTTATGTGCTGTCTTCAATGGCACTTGGTGGTATCGCAACAACTCTTGCTTATCCAAAGTTAGTTAAGCATTTTAAGAAACGCACTATCGTAATTGGTGCACTAGCTGCAACTTCGCTTGCGATGATTCCGATGACATTCTTCCCGCCACTTGGATTGTTCGTGCTCGCCGGATTCTTACTTGGACTTGGTTGGGGTCCGATGAATCCACTGATGAACTCAATGGTGCAACAACGCGTAGCGCCGCACATTCAAGGTCGAGTTTTTGGTGTGCAAACATCTTTGTTCTATGCCAGCGGTCCAATTGGAATGTTTGTAACAGGTGTGAGTGTTGATGCATTTGGTGTGCGCCCGGTTTACATCGCAGCAGTTTCCATCCTGATCGTCTTCCAGCTATTCATAATGTTCTTGCCAGATCTCCACGATTTAGATCGCGAACCGACATACTAAATACATGACTCGGCCCACGCTTGATAATTGGTTACTTCCGGAAAATACGTTTTGGTCATTTCGCCATGTTCGGGAATTGATTCCAACTGCTCAGGTTGATTGCGCAAAATCACCCCGAGTTTTAAATCAAAAGATCAACGGCAAACTTGGTGCGGTTTCAGTAGAAACCCATACTGGGACTCAAAAGATTTCTGACTATTTGTCGAGTACTAATACCGACTCTTTCACTGTGGCAAAAGGTGAAGACTTAGTTTTCGAATGGCTGGCGCCAGGAGTTAGCGATGTTGAGCCACATTTGATTTTTAGTGTTACCAAATCATTCACTGGAATGCTGGTGGGTTCCTTGGTGCAAGAAGGTTTAATCGATGTTGATGCCTTAGTTACCAAGTATGTTCCGGAGATTGCTGACAGTGGATTCGGAGATGCAACTGTTCGCAATTTGCTAGACATGGCTGCTAGTTACCAATTCGAAGAGGACTACACGCCTGGCCCAGACATTATTGCTTATCGCCATTCCGTTGGTTGGTATCCAGCTCCACTTGGTGCGCCAAACTTGCATGACTTCATCGCCTCACGCAAGAAGGAGGGCGAACACGGTCAGAAGTTCCGTTACATGTCACCAACAACTGATTTGGTTGGTTGGGTAATTGAAGCAGCCAGTGGCATGCCATATGCCGAAGCGCTATCTAAATTCATTTGGAGCAAGATCGGATCGGAAGCTCCAGGTCACATCACAGTAGATCGACAGGGCTCTCCCCGAGCTGCTGGTGGATTGTCGGTAATCCCCCGTGACTTAGTTCGCTTTGGCATGATGATTCGCGATGGCGGCATGGGAGCAATCGATCCAGAATTCTTGCTAGACGTCTATGAAAATGGCAGTGCCGAACAATGGGCAACTGGAGACTTTAAAGACTTCTTTGAAAAAGGCGTGTATCGATCCTTCTGTTACAAACCAGGTACGGATCCAGATGTGATTATGGGTATCGGTATTCACGGACAAATGCTTTATGTTGATCGACCGCGTGGAGTCGTTGTTGCTAAGCAATCATCTTGGCCTAACCCAGACTCAGAAGAAATGCATCTAGACGCATACAACGCTTGTCGGGCAATTGCCCATGCACTTGGCTAGCTCGGAGTAATTACGCTTGTAATTCCCAGTACCTATCGCAGGGAATTACGCCTGTAATTCCCAGTACCTATCGCAGGGAATTACGCCTGTAATTCCCAGTGCGTCACTTCTGGTGGGTTTGCAAAGAATGGTCCGATTAATCCGCGCCACTGTGTAAACAACTCAGACTCTCGGAAACCAACCATGTGGTCATCGACTGTGTCCCAGCCAATTGCAATCAAATAAGTCGATGGCTTTTCAACGCCGCGGTGGACGTGAATAACTTGAAAACCTTCAGCTTGTGAAACGACTGCTTTTGCCTTTTCCATAGCGGCTTCAAATTCAAGTTCTTTTCCTGGCACGATCTCCATGAATGCAGTTTCCATAATCATG
>ENA-OUVC01000605-OUVC01000605.1-marine-metagenome-genome-assembly--contig:-NODE-605-length-23037-cov-3.451045_pt1 | contig 23037 bp, 22 predicted proteins | sample MGYA00248622_ERZ508571 | MGnify/ENA primary metagenome ERZ508571 (study PRJEB26236, sample SAMN06267175) | marine metagenome | isolation source: Columbia River Estuary | place: USA:Columbia River Estuary... | reverse complement strand
TCAAGTTTGTTTTATTTATTCCTCTTTTACGGAAGTTATTACAATCGAAACCAGATAATCCCTCTTTAAATCGAACCTTGTTCGGTTTGAAGTTTTCCAATCCGATAGGTTTAGCAGCTGGTTTTGATAAAGATGCGCGTTGTTTTCAAGAAATGGGTGCTTTAGGCTTCGGTTTTGTTGAAATCGGTACCGTTACACCATTGCAGCAAGCAGGCAATCCTAAACCAAGACTTTTTCGTTTAAAATCAGATCAAGCCATCATTAATCGCATGGGATTTAATAACGAAGGTGTAATTAGTGCTGCAAAACGCTTGGCAACACGTGATGCTGCATCTTCTTTGATCATAGGCGGAAATATTGGGAAAAATAAGTGGACTCCAAATGAAAAAGCCAATGAAGATTACTTGAAAGTATTTACTGAATTATATCCGCATGTTGATTATTTTGCAGTAAATGTTTCATCACCCAATACGGAGAATTTAAGAGCTCTTCAGGATAAAGAGCCCTTATTGAACCTTTTAACCGCGCTCAAAAATCTAAATGTAAAATTGGGCTCACCCAAACCCATTTTACTTAAAATTGCGCCGGATCTAAGCAATGAACAATTGGATGATATTGTTGAAATTGCGCGAACTTTACCTTTAGATGGAATAATTGCAACAAATACTACCATTAGCCGAAATGGGCTAAATACCTCATCGGAAATAATTTCAAGTATTGGTGCCGGTGGTCTTTCTGGTAAACCAATCACTGCACGATCTACGGAGGTGATTAGGTATCTACATAATCGATTGGGAGAGGCTATACCTATCATAGGCGTTGGAGGAATTCACAGCAAAGAGGATGCCTTGGAGAAATTAGCGGCTGGTGCTTCGTTGGTACAGTTGTATACAGGGTTTATATATGAAGGCCCTGCATTAATAGCAGATATTAAGAAAGCATTAATCAAGCGTGCATAATACTCGAATCCATATTACAGAATGCCCGCGAGATGCAATGCAGGGAATTCATGAGTTTATACCTACACATCTGAAGGTTGAATATTTAAATGCCTTACTTAACTGTGGGTTTGATCGCTTGGATTTTGGGAGTTTTGTTTCCCCGAAAGCTATTCCTCAACTCGTCGATACCTCAGAAGTTGTTGGACAATTGATTGACTCTGATACCAAATTATTAGCAATCATTGCGAATGAAAAAGGAATGGAACAGGCGCTTAGTTTTGATCGGATTTCATTTCTTGGGTATCCGTTTTCTATCTCAGAACAGTTTCAGTTGCGAAATACCAATACGAGCATTCAAGAATCTAAAAATCGCTTAAAACGGATGGTAACGGAAGTTCATTCAGCAAAGCGTGAGCTCATGCTTTACCTTTCAATGGGTTTTGGTAATCCATACGGAGATCCATGGTCACTTTCTTTGATTGTAGATTACGCGAGGGAATTGCACGAAGAGTTTGGTGTTTCACACATCGCCCTTTCTGATACGATTGGAGCCGCAACACCCTCGGTTTTGCATGAAGTGTTTGAGTTGGTTTCTGAAAAATTACCGGACATAGAGATAGGGGTGCATTTACATACTGTACCGAGTAATGCCTCCCAACTCATTCAGTCAGCAATGCGCGCAGGTTGTCAACATTTTGACAGCGCGATGATGGGAATTGGTGGTTGCCCAATGGCTACCGATGAATTAACAGGTAATTTAGCCACTGAAACCTTGATAGCACATTGCGTTGAACATCAGGTGAATACAAGAATAGATATGGATGCAATGCAATACGCTCAAGAAAAAGCAGCATCAATTTTTAATTTTTATCATTAAATGAAAGAAAATAAGCAGGAAGTAATAAAAGGCAGAACCGCGATAAATAAAAAGTTGATAATAGGTATTGGATCCTTGGTTTTATTTGCTTTGGTATTAGTCCTTTGGTTTTATAATTCCAGTAACTCCCCCAAACCGATTGAGAAAAAATTAACTAAGCAAGAAATTTATACGGATTTTGGATTGAATTCATTTAGCAGTGAAATAGAATTAGAACTGCTTAAAGAATTGAGAATTTGCGATACCACGCGTGTGGGTGATGAATTTGGAGCTTGTTCACCAAAATTCTTTAGGTTTTTTAAATTGAGTAAAGATAAACCCTTGCGTGATGGTTTTATGCTCTTAATTAATGGAATTGCTTTTCAAGATCCTGAAGCAAAATTCCCTATTCGTCGTTTGTTGATTTTTGAACGCGAAGGGGGCAAGCTTGTTGCGGTGAATAAGTTTAAAGGGAATTTAATTGAAACGCGAGAAGTGAAAGATTCGCCCTATCAAGATATTTTGATTCGATTCAAATTGGATCAATATAATGAAAAGTACCATGTGCTTTATTCCTGGAAAAAGAACCGTTATCAATTAAAGCAATGCGAGAAACTGGTCTATTGGGACGAGACTCAAATGAAGTTTGTAGGGGGTGCAGTATTAGCTTCTAAAATGGATTCCGTATCACGAGAGGTAGAAAAAATTCTTATTGAAGAAAACCTAGTTTTTTAGAAATCCTCGATTGCTCCCAAGCCAAACAGAGCAAAGTCCAATTTACTTGGATCATCAGGAATTAGGTGTTTCGCAAATTCATGTAACAATTGGCTACTTTTCCAATCGTTTTGGGTGCGATCTAAAATCCCAAGTTTTCTAGCAATATTTCCAGTGTGAACGTCCAACGGAATGTGTAAATCTTGAGGTGAAAGTGTTTTCCAAATACCAAAATCTACTCCTTTCGCATTCGAGCGCACCATCCATCGTAAATACATATTCAAGCGTTTACATGCGCTATTTATCATTGGATTTGAAAGATGCTTTATGCTTCTTGAAAGATGCGGCGTTTGAAGCATCGTATTTCGAAAGTTCGTTAAAGATACCTCTATGCCATCAGCTGCGGTTTTTTTGAAGGTGGCTTCTAATCCATCTGCTTCATATATTGTCCTTAGTGCTTGAATAAAAAACACCAAATCTTCTCCTGAAAAGGTACGGTGTACGAATTTTAGCGCTCGATTTCCATTGAAATTCATAACAAAATCATACGGAGAACTTCCAAATAATGCCACAAGTTGGTTACCGCTTTTGATGATTGATTTTCGATTTCCCCAAGCAATCGTCGCAACCAATAAGCCTATAATTTCAATGTCTTCTTTTTGTCTGAATTGATGTGGAATAGAAATCGGGTCATCCTCAATGAAACTAAGGCTTTCAAATTGATCCGCCTTCGTAAGAAGAAATTCGTATAATTCGCTCTTGGTCATACCATGAGTCCATCTTGCATTTGAAGCATTCGGTCGGCTTGCTTAGCTAGAAGTTGGTTGTGAGTTACTATTACAAACGTTTGGTTAAGTTCATCACGGAGTTTGAAGAATAAATCATGCAATTCATTTGCATTTCGAGTATCAAGATTGCCTGAAGGCTCATCTGCAAAGACAATATTAGGTTGGTTGACTAGTGCTCTACAAACGGCAATCCGTTGTTGTTCCCCGCCTGAAATTTCATTCGGTCTATGACTTGCCCGATCTTGGAGTCCAACTTTTTCTAGAAGAGAAAAGGCTCGCTCACGCGCTTCTTTTTTTGATAATCCTTGTATCATCGCCGGAATCATAATATTCTCCAAGGCATCGAATTCGGGGAGGAGTTGATGGAATTGAAATACAAATCCGATCTTTCGATTTCTGAATTTTGCAAGTTCTCCCTGTGATAACGTAAATGGGTTAATACCATCAATAGTAAACGTTCCATCGTCTGGACGATCTAGGGTACCCAATATTTGTAATAAGGTAGTTTTTCCGGCGCCAGATGAACCGGTAATAGAAACAATCTCACCGGTATTTACTTCGAGCGAAATGCCTTTTAGAATTTCGAGTTGACCATATTTTTTTCTGAGATTGACCGCCTTAAGCATTATTGTCCAGGTGTAAATCATGACCCATACGGTCACGTTTGGTTTTTAAATAGGCATGATTGTGTAAGTTTCCTGGAATTTCAAGGGCAACATTTTCAACAATTTCAAGACCATAACCAATTAAACCGGTACGTTTCTTGGGGTTATTAGACATTAGCCTCATTTTTGTAATTCCTAGTTCTCTAAGCATTTGAGCTCCAACCCCGTAATCACGTTCATCGGCCTTAAAACCAAGCTCGATATTTGCTTCAATGGTATCCATTCCTTGTTCTTGCAGTTTGTATGCTTTGAGTTTATTTGCTAGGCCAATTCCTCGCCCTTCTTGATTCATGTATACAATTACACCTTTTCCTTCTTTTTCTATCATCTCCATTGCTTTATGCAATTGAGGCCCACAATCACATCTGCACGACCCAAAAATATCCCCGGTTAAACACGAAGAGTGAACCCTCACTAATACGGGCTCATCCTTTTTCCAGGTTCCCTTTACCAACACCAAGTGATCTTGATCGGTATTCTTATCCTTAAATGCATGCAATTGAAAATCCCCAAAGGTTGTTGGAAGGTTAACGTCTACTATCGGTTCAACGTGTACTTCATGTGCAATTCGATACTTGATGAGTTCCTCGATGCTGATAATTTTTAGATCAAATCGCTTAGCGATTTCAACCAATTGAGGAAGTCGAGCCATCGTACCATCCTCATTCAATATTTCAACAATAACACCAGCCTCTTCAAATCCGGCCATTCTAGATAGATCAACGGCTGCTTCCGTATGGCCAGCACGTCTTAATACACCACCTTTTTTAGCACGTAAAGGAAAAATATGTCCAGGTTTGCCAAGTTCTTCTGGACGGGTATTTTCGTCAATTAAAGCCAATATTGTTTTCGAACGATCACTTGCGGATATTCCCGTTGTACATCCATGACCGATTAAGTCAATACTAACCGTAAATGGTGTTTCATAGGCCGCCGAATTATTGCGAACCATCAATTCTAAGCCTAATTCATCGCAACGATCTTCACTTAATGGCGCACAAATCAATCCTCTGCCGTGGGTAGCCATGAAATTTACAACTTCTGTGGATGCATTTCTTGCGGCTGTTAAAAAGTCTCCTTCATTTTCTCGATCCTCATCATCAACAACGATGATTACTTTACCATTACGAATTTCTTCAATGGCCTCCTCAATGGTATTTAATTGATATGACATTATGCGTTTTGGGGTATGTGTTTAAGTGTTTCAAGTAGGTAGGACCAGAATTTTTGAACGGAAGATATTTGTACTTTTTCATCCGGAGAGTGTGCTGCTCGGATGTTCGGTCCAAACGATATCATTTCTACTCCGGGAAGATGTTTGCCAAGAATTCCACATTCTAATCCAGCATGACAAGCTTTAACCTGAGGAGTTTCATTAAATAACTGTACATAAAGCGATTCCATCAACTGGAGAATACTCGAATTGCGATTTGGCTCCCATCCTGGATAATCTCCGGATTGTTCTACAGTAGCGCCCATGTTTTCAAATGCCGTGCGAATGGCCATGCTCACTTCTGATTTCGTGCTTTCTACGGAACTCCGTTGAAGTGATTGGGTGGTGAACTGACCCTCGTGAATGATCACACGCGCCAAACTCGAAGAAGCTTCTACGAGATCTGCGATTTCAGGGCTCATTCGAAAGACCCCGTTATGTACGGCACACATGGTGTTTAAAATTTTTGTACAGTCTGTATCATCCATCGCATCGCCGCTGCTAACTACTGATTCTATTTCAATTTGGTGCTCCGGTTCAATGCGTCCGTATTCCTGTTTTAAATTACCTTTAGTTCGAAGTAAAATTTCTTTAGCCTCTTCTTCATTGGACACAGCGATTCTACACGTAGCTTCCCTTGGAATCGCGTTTCGAAGACTCCCTCCGTCAAAAGAAATTAATTGAATGGGTGTGTTTTGCTTTAATTCCCAGAGTAATCGAGCCATCCATTTATTGGCATTTCCACGTCCTTTGTCTATATCCATTCCCGAATGGCCACCTAATAATCCGCGGATTTTAATTTTAAGCACGTGCCAACCTTCGTGGATTGCGGTTTCTTGGTAGGTGTATGATGTGTTTGTATCGATCCCTCCAGCGCACCCAATGGATAGTTCATCGTCATCCTCGGTATCTAAATTTAGTAGTATTTTGCCGTTCAATAAGGTTCCGTCGAGTTCTTTTGCTCCAGTCATTCCGGTTTCTTCATCGATGGTAAATAGGGCTTCTAGCGCAGGATGAGCAATATTTTTAGATTCAAGTAAAGCCATGATTGCAGCCACACCAATGCCGTTATCAGCACCCAAGGTTGTTCCTTCAGCCAATACCCAATCCCCATCAATGCGCATTTTTATGCCTTCCTCATCAAAATTGAATACCGTGGTTTCATTTTTCTGATGCACCATATCCAAATGGGACTGAAGGATAACCGTTGTTCGATCTTCCATTCCAGTGCTCGCTGGTTTTTTTATAATGACGTTTCCAATTGCATCCTCTAAGGTTTCGAGATCAAGACGTCGACCAAAATCAACCATGAATTGCCGAATGCGCTCTTCCTTTTTGGAAGGACGTGGAACAGCATTTAAGTCAGAAAAAGCTCGCCACAGTGAACTTGGTTCTAAGAGATGAATAGCCATGATTATGGGAATTTAGGGAATTGTTGAAAGTCAGGATCTCGTTTTTCTAGGAATGCATGTTTCCCTTCTTGTGCTTCGTTTGTTAGATAGTACAGTAAGGTCGCGTCACCAGCTAACTCCATTAACCCATGTTGTCCGTCTAATTCAGCATTCATTGCGCGTTTGATCATTCGGATGGCTAAAGGGCTTCGTTTCATGATGGTTTTACACCATGCTACGGTAGTGTCTTCGAGTTCAGCCAAGGGTACCACTTTATTTACCATGCCCATTTTTTCGGCTTCTTCCGCAGTATATTGGTTACACAAGAACCATATTTCACGCGCTTTTTTCTGTCCGACATGACGGGCGAGATAAGAAGAGCCGAAACCACCATCAAAGCTTCCCACTTTAGGGCCAGTTTGACCAAATCGAGCGTTTTCAGAGGCAATGGTTAAGTCACATACTACGTGAAGCACATGTCCTCCGCCGATTGCGTAACCATTTACCATGGCAATAACGGGTTTCGGTAGAGAGCGAATGGCTTTGTGAATATCGAGTACATTTAATCTCGGTACACCATTTTCTGAAATGTACCCACCAATTCCTTTTACGTTTTGATCTCCTCCAGAACAAAAGGCTTTGTCACCTGCTCCGGTAAGGACCACAACACTAATATCATTTCGTTCACGGCAAATGTGCAAGGCATCCAAAATTTCCATATTGGTTTCCGGACGGAATGCATTATATACTTGAGGTCTATTGATGGTGATTTTAGCAATCCCTTCAAAAAACTCAAATTTAATGTCAGTATATGTTTTTAGTGAAACCCAAGTTCTCATGGCTTTATTTTTTACAAAGGTAATAACAAAGTACGAAGGGTAGGGTTTAGATTTTTCGAAATTATAGCTACAATCGCGCCTTTTATCGAATAATAATCTCATCCATGAAAATCCATGGAGTATTTCCTTCACCAGGGAATCCTGAAGGTATCGTTTTTGGTCCAGTGATTTGAAGTTGAAGGGATTGTGTTTTATTTGCAAATCGAATGAATGTTCGTTCAGATGTTATATTCACGGATTTAGTTTTACCCTTATTTGTTGTTGTTTTCACCTCGCTTGGTAGATGAATCCATGAGGAAGGTTCATATAAAAACCCAAGTTCCAGGCCTTTTATTTTTCGTTTTTCTTCCAAATCTATACTAATCTCTATGGTATTCGTATCAAAACCAACCCATTGATAACCTCTCCACGGGCGTGCTCCAAATTGCCCATCCACTAAAGTTAAATCGCCAGAATCATAGCGCGTGTTAGGCGGCGTAATGTAAGTTACCTTTGCACCCAACCCTTGGTGTTCTATCATGGTTAGCGAATCGGCACAGCATGGAGAGAAATAGGTAAGGTTTCGCTGAATTGAATTTTTTCGAGGTCGATTAAATGTTAGTTTTTTACCCTGTGACAACCGAATTCCTTCTTCGCGCCTTGGAAAGCTTACCACAACCGATTCGTTGGTATCTTTGAATTCAAAACTTAGGGATATTCCATAGGGTTCTCGTTCAAATTTAATTTCCGGTTTCATAAAGCTGAGTGAAACATTCGTGTTTAAGATTGGACTCATCAGTCTTGGGATGTGATATGTTTTAAGTGCATCCTCAAATGCGTTGTAAGGAGCTTTGGTTCCACCCCAAAGTGCTTGACTTAACGCGACGGCCCGTGGATAGGTCATGTACGTAAGTTGGTCAAAGGTTGGAATATACTCAGTCCAAAGGTTTGCTTGACCACCAAGGATGAATCGCGCTTCATGGTCTTTAAGTCCGTCAGGGATTGGATTAAATTCATACACCTTTTCTAACGGTGTATATCCTCCAATGGCTAAAGGTTCTGACACCGATTTTCCTTGATAATGATCAAAATAGCAATGAGACCCAGGGCTCATGACTACAAAATGTTCTTGCTTGGCAGCCGCTATACCGCCTTCCGTTCCGCGCCATGACATAACCGCAGCACCCGAAGTTAAACCGCCTTCAAGAATTTCATCCCAACCGATTAATTTACGTTCATGGGCTTGAAGGTATTGATCCATTTGACCAATAAAATAACTTTGAAGTTCGTGTTCGTCCGCTAAGGCAAGGGATTTAATGGTGGCTTGGCACGTAGCGCATTGTTTCCATCGAGTCTTTGGTACTTCGTCTCCACCAACATGAATGTAGGGACTCGGAAATAACTCCATTACTTCATCTAAAATGTTTTGTAGAAACAATATGGTGCTATCCTTAGTACAGAAGACATCGTCAAACACACCCCAAACACCCGGAACGGATTGTTTGTTTCCGTTGCATGAAAATTCCGGATACGCGGCTAAAGCAGCTCTAGCATGCCCAGGCATTTCGATTTCAGGTACTACGGTTATTTGACGTGCTGCAGCGTATGCAACCACCTCTTTGATTTGTTCTTGGGTATAGAATCCTCCATAATGCGTGGTGTTCCATGTACGCGGAAAGGTAGCGTAGTGGTTTTCAATGGTACTGTCTCGCCATGCACCAATACTCGTTAATTTTGGATAACGTTTGATTTCGATTCTCCACCCTTGATCGTCGGTTAAATGCCAATGAAACACATTGAATTTATACATCGACATTAGATCGAGGTATTGTTTAACTTCGTCAACACTAAAAAAATGACGAGAGACATCCAAGTGTAATCCCCTCCAACTAAAGGATGGGTAGTCTTTCATGAAACAGACGGGCATGCTTAAACATTTGCCATCATCAGTCACGGTAATGAGTTGAAAGAGGGATTGTAGCGCGTTAAAACAAGAGGATTCAGTGGTGTATGTTATTCTGATTTGATCGGTATTCGCATTAATGGAATAGGACTCCGGATAAGCACCGGTGAGTTGTTGGAACTTTATAAACCCTTTATTCGTCATCAATTGAACCAAAGAAGTGTCGGGAAGATATAATTTGGAGATTTCAGGAATTACATCGGAAATACTTTTCGGAAGATTTTGCGTATTGAAACGCAAGGTGTCACAAAGGAGGAAGGTTTTATCTGCTCCGCCATCAATATAAGTTACTGGTCTTGGCAGAATGGGACAAAGCACTTGAGCATTAAGGGAAAAGATTGAAAAAACTACCCCGAATAAAATTGGAATTCGCATGGGGTAAAAATACATTAAATTATAAAAGAAAAAGGCCGGATACCCGGCCTTTAATTAGTTTTTGTGAATCAATGGAAACTTAAGTTTCGTTTTGTTTTGCTCCAAGGATTTACTGTAGTTCAGCAAGAATGTGATGGCACTTTCTGGTGCTTGTGCTAAGCGATTGGAATTGATTACACGTTTTACGTTTTTGTACTTTTGAGTCATAGGCTATTTTTTACCCAAAACGAAGTGTCGCCCATATTATTGCCTTGCGTGTTATTTTCACATTATTTTTACCTTTGTACTCCATCAACAACCAAACATAACCATGAATGCACGTATAAAACCTGGGGTAGCAACCGGCGATCAAGTTCAAGCCATTTTCGCATTAGCGAAAGAGAAAGGGTTTGCGCTACCCGCTGTCAATGTAACCAGTTCCTCCACGGTTAATGCCGTGATTGAAGCTGCTGCGAAATTGAATGCGCCAGCTATCCTTCAGTTTTCAAATGGTGGAGCACAATATTTTGCAGGAAAAGGCTTGTCTAATGTCAATGAGAAAGCGGCAATTTTAGGAGGTATTTCCGGAGCAAAGCATATTCATGAAGTTGCTGAAGCCTATGGAGCAACCGTTATCTTGCATACAGATCATTGTGCCAAAAACCTATTACCATGGATTGATGGCTTATTGGATGCGGGTGAAGCGTTTTTTGCACAAACCGGCAAACCACTATACAGTTCGCACATGATCGATCTTTCGGAAGAACCGATTCATGAAAATATTGAATTGTGTAAGAAATATCTTGCCCGAATGTCAAAAATGGGCATGACCTTAGAAATCGAGTTGGGGATAACCGGAGGGGAAGAAGACGGGGTTGATAATACAGGGGTGGATAGTTCGAAATTATATACACAACCCGAAGAAGTTGCTTATGCATACGAAGAGCTAATGAAAGTTTCTCCTCGTTTTACTATCGCTGCTTCCTTTGGAAATGTGCACGGGGTATATAAGCCAGGTAATGTGGTGTTGAGACCAATCATTTTAAAGAATTCACAAGATTATATTCAGTCTAAATTTCATACCGGGGTAAATCCAGTTGACTTTGTCTTTCATGGAGGATCTGGTTCAACATTAGCAGAGATCCGTGAAGCCATTGGGTATGGTGTGGTTAAAATGAACATTGATACCGATTTGCAATTTGCTTTTACGGAAGGGGTTAGGGATTATGTGGTAAAATACGTGGAGTACTTAAAAACCCAAATTGGAAATCCAGAGGGCGACGATAAGCCGAATAAAAAATACTATGATCCAAGAAAATGGATGCGCGATGGAGAATTAACATTTATAAAACGCTTGGAGCAATCGTTTTCAGATCTAAATAACTTGAATACCTTAATATGAGTTGGTTTAAAAGAAAAAAAGAGGGAATCACAACCAAAACGGAGGAGAAAAAGGAAACTCCAGATGGGTATTGGACGAAATGTTCCAATTGTAAAACCCTATACATAACGGACGACTTAGCAAAGAATAATTTTGTGTGTGAACGCTGTTCGCACCATGAACGCATCGATGCAGAGACCTATTTTGATTTGATTTTTGATGAGGGTAAATACACCGAATTGGATCGGGACATGGTTTCTGGTGACCCCTTGGAGTTTCAGGATACAAAGAAATATGTTGACCGTGTAAAAAGTACCCAAAAAGCCACAGGCTTAAAAGATGCTTTAAGAGCTGCGTACGGTACCATCGATGGACAGCCTTTGGTTATCGCAGCCATGGATTTTGGTTTCATCGGCGGTTCCATGGGAAGTGTGATGGGAGAAAAGATTTCTCGTGCGATAATGAAAGCCATTGATCTTAAAGCACCATTCATGATTATTTCTAAATCGGGTGGGGCACGGATGATGGAAGCAGGATATTCGTTAATGCAAATGGCTAAAGTATCCGGAAATCTCGGCTTACTTTCTGAAGAAAAATTACCTTATATCTCTTATTTAACGGATCCAACCACAGGAGGCGTTACCGCATCTTTTGCTATGCTTGGCGATATTAATATTGCAGAGCCCGGCGCATTAATTGCGTTTGCTGGTCCACGCGTAGTTAGAGAAACAATTGGTCGAGATTTACCTGATGGGTTCCAAACATCTGAATTCTTATTGGAGCATGGATTTTTAGATTTTATCATTGATCGAACCGAGATTCGGGAAAAATTGAGTCAGGCGATTCGACTTTTCATGAATTGATGAAAATAACCAAGCTAACCGATGACAGTTCGTGGTTGATAGAAACGGCGGATTTCACCTTAGTTGTTGATCCCTGGTTTACTGCTCAACAAGTCGACGGACATCCCTGGTTTTCCTTGCAAAAACGTGCTGAGACCTACGGACCTTTTGAGTTCCCTAAGGATAAACCCTTGTTTATTTTTGTTTCTCACCCATTCTCTGATCACTGCCATAAAGAATCATTACTAACTTTTCCAACTGAAACTGTGGTGATTGCAGAAGACCGGGCACTAAAGAAAATTCGTTCGTGGAATTATTTTGCAGCGCTGAAGCCCATAGCTAAGGCTCCATTTTTATTGGAACAACTTACTAAAGTAAGTCTCCTGAATCAAACACACCACGCCTTCATTTTACATGTGGAAGGGAAAACCTTGATGTATGCACCCCATGGGGTTAAATCAAGCCAAGATCTTCCAAGGGTGGATGTGCTAATTACCACCACCACGACCTACAACTTGCCTTTTTTCTTGGGCGGCACCGTAAATCTTGGGTTGAAAGAGGCAAAGGCTGTGCTCAATAAAACGAAGTCTAGTGTGGTATTAGCTACGCACGATCAACAAAAAGAAAGTAACGGATTGGTGGGCTGGTTTGCCAGGCCAGTTTATGAAAATGAACCTACCTTTAAACGGCTTTTGGCTGGAGACTCTTTATCGCTTGCTTAATTTGTTGAGTGTGATTTGTCGTTGCGCGTTGGACTTGAATGTAGTTACTCCATCAATTCGCTTTTTTAGGTGCTTCAACGAGGAATCTTCGACACGCTTACGCCATAAAATGTAACTGCTTCGTTTTAGTTCCTTTCGCATCAGCGCTCGGACTTCACTTTCCGTTAAATTAAACTGAATTTTGATTGCATCGAATGGGGTTCGGTCTTCCCACGCCATTTCTATGATTCGATCGATTTCTTCCGGATTCATTCTTTTATTCGAGGGGCTTTGTCGGGCTTGGCATATTCAAACCGTTGAATTATTTGTCCTTCGGTGTAGGCATCCAAACCGATACACCCCACAATATGTGCTTTGGTTAGATCAGCAAATCCATCGCTAGCTACAATGTCTTCTGGGTAGTTTATCCATTGAACTTCACCAATTACTAGGTTTGTTCCATTTAACGGAATCGGGATGTTTTCTCTGAATACTAATCCAAAGGATATTGGTGCTGAAGCTACGCTTGGTGCATTAAATCCATCAATATAGGTTGGTTCTAATCCCGTGGCATCAAATTCAGATTGCCGCTTCGGATAACGCGCTGAAGTCTGGTGTGCTGCGGCTATATCGTCGGTCGAAATCAAGTTGATTGTATATTCTTTCATCTCAAGAATGTTCTCATAGGTGTGACGCTCCACACTATCCGGCCTAAAGATAATCCCTAATAACGGTGGATTGGAACCAATGTGAACCAAGGAATTAAAAATGGCAAGATTATCTTGGTTGGCGGAATCTTTTGTCCCGATTAAACAAACATTTTTATGGCCTACAATACTATTAAAATACTGTGCTTTAACTCGTTGTTCTAGCGTATCGTATTCAGCCCGTTTCATTAGCTTCATAAGTGAATAACTATTCACAAGGCCTTTTGTTTACCACTTGTGTAACTTTTGCGACAATCTTATTCAATTGCAATCCCTACCTTTGTTTCATGGAGATTTTCGGATATTTGGCATCCTTAGTTATTGGGATTTCCCTTGGGTTGATTGGAGGAGGAGGTTCCATTTTAACAGTTCCCGTGTTGGTTTACCTGTTTCACGTTGACCCGGTAAGTGCTACCGCATATTCCTTGTTTATTGTTGGTACCACAAGTCTTGTGGGCGTTTTTCCGAAGTATCGGTTGGGAGAAGTGAATTTTAAAACGGCTTTAATTTTTGGTGTTCCGTCCATTGCGGCGGTGTTTTTAACGCGTTCATTACTAGTTCCTTTGATTCCAAAGGTGTTGTTTTCAGTGGGGGAATTTCAAGTCACGAAACCCCTCATGATGATGTTGCTTTTTGCAGTTCTAATGGTTTTTGCTTCCGTTTCGATGATTCGAAAGCCTAAAAAAGAAAGCTCAAATCAAGGTCCTCAGGTCTTTAACTATCCGGTCATTTTATTAGAAGGTACAGTTGTTGGATTACTTACCGGGTTAGTTGGTGCGGGAGGTGGATTTTTAATTATTCCAGCCCTCGTTATTTTGAGTAAGTTGCCTATGAAACAAGCGGTGGGAACATCCTTGTTGATTATTGCTGCTAAATCGTTAATCGGGTTTACAGGGGATCTAGGTAAAACAACCATGGATTGGCCGTTGCTGTTACTAATTTCAGGATTAGCCATCGTGGGTATTTTTATAGGATCTTTCCTTGCTAAACGTATCGCTGCTGATCGGTTAAAGAAAGGATTTGGGTGGTTTGTATTGGTGATGGGGATTTATATCATTGTGAAAGAACTGTTCTTTGCTTCCCCCTCGTCGCATTAGTTTTAAATTTAACTTTGCATTATGAATATTGAACAAATTTATACCGGTTGTCTAGCGCAAGGCGCGTATTATATTGTTTCCGGAAATGAAGCCATTATAATTGATCCACTTCGCGAAACAGCACCTTACTTGAATCGACTATCCAACGACGGAGTCAGATTAAAATTCATTTTGGAAACGCATTTCCATGCAGACTTTGTTTCGGGTCACTTAGACTTATCGAAAGCGACGGGTGCTCCCATCGTTTATGGACCCAATGCTGCTCCGAGCTTTGAATTTTATTCCGCCAAAGATGGCGAATCATTGACCTTCGGTTCCTGTGCGATTAAGGTACTTCATACCCCAGGTCATACCATGGAATCCACGTGTTATCTCTTGATTGATGAAAATGGCAAGGAAAGCGCCTTGTTTTCTGGAGATACCTTATTCATAGGCGATGTAGGTCGCCCTGACTTGGCGCAGAAAGCAGCATCAATGACGCAAGAAGAATTAGCGGGAACGCTTTTTGAATCCTTACGGAATCAACTGATGCCCTTGGCCGATGACATCACCGTTTATCCAGCGCATGGCGCAGGAAGCGCTTGTGGTAAGAACATGTCAAAAGAAACGTTTGATTCACTTGGCAATCAAAAACGAACGAATTATGCCTTGCGTGCGGACATGACTAAGGAAGAGTTTATTAAAGAGGTAACCGATGGTTTACTTCCACCACCGGCGTATTTTGGACAGAATGTGGCTATGAATAAATTAGGATATCAACCCTATGCCGAAGTGCTTTCAAAAGGGCTGACGGCACTAAATACTGAAATGATTCAAAGTTTAGATGAAGAGGTATTGGTACTTGATACACGACCGGCAGGAGAATTTGCGAAAGGATTTCTTCCAGGTAGTATTTTTATTGGGTTAGAAGGGCAATTCGCTCCATGGGTTGGGGCGCTTATCCCGAGTGTAAAACAACCTATTGTTATCATTACCACGGAAGGAAAAGAAGAGGAAACCGTACAACGCTTGTCGCGTGTTGGCTATGATAATGTATTGGGATATTTAGCTGGAGGAATTGCAAGTTGGGAAGGTGAGTTGGACCAAATTGATCGCCTAGAAGCTACGGCAGTTGAGCATGGATTAGCGGCAAATGAAGTATTGATCGATGTGCGCAAGCCCGGTGAATATGACGCAGAACATTTGCAGGATGTTCCAAGCATTCCATTGGACTATATCAATGAGCGCATGGCTGAATTCCCCAGAGAAAAAGGCTTAGTGCTTCATTGTGCAGGCGGTTACCGAAGCATGATTGCTGCATCCATTTTGAAGGCGCGAGGATTTGATCAGGTTAAGGATGTTATTGGTGGGTTTGGTGCCTTAGCAAAGACTTCGCTTCCTAAAACGGCGTATGTGTGTCCGAGTACCTTGAAATAAGAAGGAATTTAAGAACAATTACTACACTTGATTAACTCATATTAAATTACGAACTTCGTGTTTATGGACATAAAGCAATACATCGAAATTAACCCAGAAAAAAGATTTGGCAAGGCTATAATCAAGGGGACGCGTATTTCGGTTGCCGATGTGTTGAATTGGTTGGCAAATGGAATGACCCGTCAGGAAATTATTCGTGACTTTCCGGAATTAGGTGATGAACAGATCAATGCATGTTTGTTTATTGCTGCTTCCAGAGAAGGGCATTTAGGAATAGCATCATGAAATTGCTGTTCGATCAGAATATTTCACACCGTTTAATGGCTCATATCAAGGATATCTTACCCGAAGCTAGGCAAGTTAGACAAATTGGTCTTGAAAATTTTTCAGACAAACAGATATGGGAATATGCAAAAGAACATAATTTCACTATTGTGACCTTTGACGGTGATTTCTATGATTTTTCGCTCGTTTGGGGTCATCCTCCAAAAATTATTTGGATTAGAACCTATATCCAGACGACAAAAAACGTGGAGGAAATGCTACGTAAACACATCAACACATTGATTGACTTTCAAGATGATAAAGAACTTGCTTGTCTCGAAATAATACATGCAAGTTAATCTGAATGCTATGCAAGTATTACCTTAGTTAATTTTATTTTATTTCCTTTTCGTAAGTAGGTGAAATCCTAGTCCCGCACTAATGCCGTATTGTTTCATGGAAAGGGATGCGTACGGAGTTTTTCTTGCCCACGCATCGCTGAAATTGATTTCCGCAAAGAAATGACAGACTTTTGAGAAATAAAATGTGGTGCCAATCTTAATTAAGTATGATGGATTAACACTCCATTGATAACTTTCAGGTACGTTGTATTGATTGTAATTTTTAACTAATTCTGAAGCTAAAATTCCAGGTTCTGCATGAATATCCATTTTCCAGTTTTTCTTCCCAAGGTGATACCCAAATCCAGCGTACCACCCGTTACAATTTCTCTGAAAAATTTCGGGCGTGTTAAACATTATGATTGGGCTTTTAGGAACCATAACAAATCCTTCTCCACGAACACTGATTTTGTCTTCAAGAATATACTCCACAAAGCCATTGATAAAAGCAACGGTAGTGTTTTGGTTATAAAATCGAGTTGGGGCGATGGTCGCACTTGCTCGAAGCAAGGAAGGTTGAAAATAGCTTGGTTTTTCCTGGCTATAGATCAGGGTGCTTACAATCAAGAATAACCCTGTTATCTTCTGCTGAATCCCCATAACTTCGCAATTTTATAGTTTAAACTTAGGGTAAGCAACACATGTCCCGCCAAGGATGCTCCCTTGTGTTCATTGAAACTTAGTTCACCCGTCGTGAAATTATAGTCGGTTTCAATGTGATTACCTAAGTGTATCATGTATTGTCCGGTGAGTGAAATATCAAACCTTGGAGATAATTCCAGGTGTGTTCCAAGACCAGCTTGTACCGCAGAACTCCAACGTTCTCCGTATACGGTTGCATCTGCTTTAGATTCAATCCGTGAATAGTCAAAACAATGCCCAGCCAGTATGTACGGTCGAAATTTAGGTTTAAACTCCCCATCTTGACGGAAATAGTCCAGCTGGTTTATTGGATAAAATAAGACACTCCACCCAATGTGATAATCGGTACGATGTGCATAATTCAAAATGTCACTGGTGATGTAATCAAAAAACCAATCGGTATTCACTGCATCTGAAAATCGTAAACGAAATTGACCACCAACTCCAGTTCCTGTCATTTCGTTCTTATGGTCGTTGAATAAACTCACAGTGGTTCGGCCGCCAAGCGACAACATTCCGGCTGGATTGTATTTTCGATCGGCTTGACCAAAAAAACAAAATCCTAGGGTGAGTGTAAAGATTAAAAGTATGCCCTTCATATAACGAAGGTAAGAAAGAATTTGATTTTGTATCTTCGCAAAAAGAATCAATATGCGGGTTTATTTAGATAATGCGGCTACCACACCCATGGCGGCGGAAGTAGTGGATGCAATGTGTGAGGTACTTCGAAATAAATTTGGGAATCCATCCTCTACGCATTCCTTCGGTCGTGAATCCAAAGCCTTAATCGAAACAGCCCGCAGAAACATAGCGGGTCATTTAAATTGTCACCCGGCAGAATTGTTTTTTACCTCGGGTGGGACCGAAGCCGATAACTTGGCTTGCCATATTGCAGTGCAGGAATTAGGCGTGAAACGTATTATTTCAACTTCCATCGAACATCACGCCGTGGGGCATACCGTGGAAATGTATCGCGACCGCTTTAATGTTCAGTTGCATAACTTAACCTTGGATGCGCAAGGGCATATTGATTTGTCGGAATTAGAGGCGCTATTAAAAGAACCCATTCCCACCTTGGTTTCCTTGATGCATGCCAATAATGAAATCGCAACCTTGATTCCGCTCGAACAGGTGGCTGCCTTGTGTAGAACGCACGGGGCTTATTTTCATTCGGATACCGTTCAAACCATGGGACATTACTCCTTTGATTTGAAAGCCTTGGATATCGATTTCATTACCTGCGCAGCACATAAATTTCATGGGCCAAAAGGCATTGGGTTCTTGTATGTGAACAAGCGCATCAAAATGACACCAATGATTTTAGGTGGTGCTCAGGAACGTGGATTTCGTGGCGGAACGGAGAATATTTCCGGAATCGTGGGACTCTCAAAAGCCTTTGATTTAGCGTACGAAGATGTCTTAGGACATCAAGCCCACGTTCAAGGCTTAAAAAATTATATGATGGAGCGATTGAGAGCTCATTTTTCAGATCTTGCATTCCATGGGGATAACACACCAAGTGGATCTTTGTATACGGTCCTCAACGTGTGCTTTCCTCCAACCGAGAAGGCCAGCATGCTGCTTTTTACCTTGGATTTAAAAGGGGTAGCGGTAAGTGGCGGAAGTGCCTGTACTTCAGGAGCTACTAAAGGTTCTCATGTGTTGGAAGGTATTGGCGCAGATATGAGTCGTCCGAATGTGCGTTTTTCATTTTCTAGGTATACCACGAAGGAGGAAATCGATTTCGCATTGGAGCAAGTGTTTTCTGCCTTTGCTGTCGCCTTAGCCTAATGAGCTCGCCAAAAAACGTATTGTTTTTAGCTTCTTGGTATCCTCATCCAAGCAATCCGACCTTAGGTAATTTCATTCAGAAGCATGCCGAGGCCGCTTCTAAACACCATAAGATATGCACACTTTCTGTGCACGCCAGCGACGTATCAGACGTATTTGTAGAACAAACAAAGCGTGATAAACTGACCGAAATCCGAGTGTTTTATCCGAGAGCATCTGGGCTTTTTAAGCGCTTACGGCAATATATGCGCTGGAGAAGCGCGGTGGCCTTAGGGGTAGCAACCTATCGTCAATTGGTCGGCGAACCGGACATTGTACATTTAAATGTGGTATTCCCGCTGGGATTATTGGTGAAGCAGCATTTCCCAAGTACGCCTTTAGTGATTACAGAGCATGCCAGCGGCTTGCATGAAGGACCCAATGCCTATCCGAAGTGGATGTTGAAGCGCATGCTGCCGGTGTATCAACGCGCAGCCATGGTGTTACCGGTGAGCGCCAATTTGGGTGAACGGATAAAGTCATTGACCGGAACATCGTATCACGTACTACCGAATGTGGTGAACGAGGAGGTCTTTAGCTTACCGAAAGGTACACATTCGAACCATCGCTTTGTCCACATTTCTACCTTATATGAAGCGGCAAAAAACGTGCATGGGATCTTGCGGGCAGTGGCTGAATTAGCGAAAACAGAACAAGATTTCGAATTTCACATCATCACGGATGGCGATGCTTCAGAGGCGAAACTAGTAGCCGATCAGCTTGGTGTACTCGACTCGAAGGTATTTTTTCATAGCACCATGGAGACTGAAGAAATCGCTTCGTTTCTGCACACGTGTAAGGCCTTGGTCTTGTTTAGTAATTTTGAGAATTTCCCTTGCGTGATACCGGAAGCCTGGATGAGTGGTGTACCGGTCATTGCCACGCGGGTGAATGGAATTCCTGAATTTGCCAACGAACAAAACAGCATCTTAATCGAACCACGCAACGAGGCGCAACTGGTAGCGGCCATGAAGTCCATATTGGATGGTAAATACTTTGATGCCGAGGCGCTACGTACCTATGCCTTAACCCATTTTAGCTATGCTGCGGTAGGCAAGCAATTGGATGAGGTATATAGGTCTGTATGATTTCTGAGGAAAATTATATTGGGTGCGTTCCCTGAGCAGCTTGTGATGAGCCTGTCGAATCATGTCGAAGGGCGCACCTGGTTGAATCGTCCCCGTTCCTCGGGATTTCAAATCCCGAGGAACGGGCGACTGTAACTATCAAAACAACTCAGTGTTTTTTAATTCTTCCCAAGAGTTCTTCAATATTCGATAGATTCATCTTCGTAAAAGCGAACCATCGTTTACCCAGGTCTTTTAATGAGGCTCCAAGGTGATATACATCTTCGTTATCTAGTATCAAAAAACGATCATGGCTTAGATTAAAAGCTTCGATAGAAAATCCTCCATATTGCTCATTTGCTTTTTTTAAATCCAGTAGAACCTGTTTACTCGTATTTTTGGTAAGGATATGCGCAATAACATCCTGTTTCTTTTTTGAAAGGAGTGTAAAAGTCGTTTCGTCGATGTAATTATCTATTAATAGTATATTTTTTCGAGCCTGTCGAATGATTTTAGCAACTAATATGTAGGCATCAAAAACTTCACCCTCAAAGAAAATTCCTTGCGTAGAGGGTAGCTGACTTTTTATTTGTAAATCAATAGTTTTTATTTGTTCCTTGATTTGAATGATTTGATGTTCCATATTATTAACCCTGTGTTGTACGGCATAACCTTTTAGTAAATAATCTTTTAACACTTGATTAGCCCAAATTCTAAAATGAACTCCTTGCCTTGATTTCACACGGTAACCAATGGAAATGATCATATCAAGATTCACATGTTCTACCTGATAAATTTTGCCATCACTTCCAGTTGTCGCAAATTTTGCGACAACTGGAAGTCCAAATAACTCTTCCTTCAATGCATTATTGAGGTGTTTCCCAATTGTTTTTATGTCTCTACCGAAGAGTAGTGCGAGTTGTGTTCGATTAAGCCATACGCTGTCTTCACTGAGTTGTACTTCAATACGCTGATTGATATGATCAAGGGAATAGAAAATAAGTTCATTTTTCATGGCTTACTCAACGTTTGAACAAGCTTCTTATTTTTCTATGAAATATTCATCTTAAGCTCGTTCCTCGGGATTTCAAATCCCGAGGAACGGGCGACTCACTATCACTCCTTTACTACAATCGCCGATTCATAAGCTCCTTCTACCTTCAGTATGTAAACTCCTTTGCTTAAGGTGCTTAAGGAGATGGTGGTGTTGGTGCCTGCTAAAGTTCCTGAACCTACGGCCCTACCCATTTGGTCATAGAGCGTGTATGGCTCGTTCGTAAACTTATCCGAGGTAATAGTAATCTCCGAGGAAGTAGGGTTGGGGTAGAGCACGATTGATTCCTTGCTGTTTACCAAATCTTGAAGGCTTAGGACGTTTGGAAACCCTTCGTAGATTCGATGAATAGTGGTATTTGTAGTAATCGGGTCATTATAGTCGAAATAAATATCGGCGTCGTTGTTGATAACAGTTCCTGGAGATAAATTAGGGTTTTGTTCAACGTGAAAAGTAACGAATCCATTACTTCCAACTTGGTCGATAGTACTGTCTGGAAGGTTGATGTTATTGAATGTCCATTCTAAAACGCGTGGCCCATACATTCTAAATTCGTAGTTATGACTGGAAACACCGGGTGTGACGGTGAAGATATTTAAATCTAAATCCAAGGTATCTCTAATCACCACGGTGAATGCTGTATCGGTTCCTGTATTTTGGAAACGAATCACGTATTGAAGTTGTTGGTTAGGCTGTATATAATTCATGTTGGTAACGCCATTCGGATAGCCTCGCTTGTCGTTGGGGTCGTAGCTTCCACTAACTTCTTCACAATAGATATCAATGACAGGATCGGCATCGTCTTGTGGGTAGTCATTGACCTCTCCCGGGGTCCAGTTGGCTGCATTACCGCAGCGTTCAACAAAGGCATTCGGTTGCGAGTTTCCTGGATGTAAGGGGTGTTGTGAGGCGTTTAGTATCCAAGTTTGACCATTTCCTGCAAAAGCATAGGTAATGGTTTGACCGCCTTGCAGCATGATAGAATCGGTGAAGGTAACTACGCCATTTACTGTAAGCCAAACGGGTGCGTAACATTCCATATCGCCTCCACCTAAAACTCCTGTATTGGTTACGGTGAAGTAAATGGAATCATTTTGACACCAACCATCAACGCTCAAACTGCTTTGGTCCCAAGGACCTAAACACGGTTGTGGTAGGCCTCCAAGAGAACCTTCACTTGGAATGCTATCCCAATTCGGACCTGATGGTATAGAATCTAAGACACATCCATCCACAGGGAAAAGTTCTGCATTCATGCAGATTGTTTGTCCAAGGGTTGCAGCGCAACTCACTGTGGTAGATAAAGTAAAGTTTATACATTGTCCTGGATTAAGCGTTCCAGTTTGAAATTGGAAAACGTTGTTTCCTAAGGCTGTAAATGGCAGACTCGCTGAATTTACGGTAAGCAGGGTGTCTAGAGTGACAATTACGTAAGAGGAGTCGAGAGTTGTGGTTGCAGCGTTATCATTGCATGCTTGCACATAAACTATTTGATTTGAAAAGCAACTTCGAAGTACCGGGGCAAATATTGTTATTTCTGGACTTGAGCATGGGGTAGTGCTTAACATACCAAAGTTTGGTCCGTCGGTAAATGAATTGGGATTAGTAACTGTAAATGTTTGGTTTATCGGACAGGTTGTGATCCAATTGAGATTTGTGGTATCTATTGTAACTGTATAGGTACCAATTGGTAAGGAATCCAAGGACCAAATGCCATCAATTGTCTGACATATATAATTTCCCGGTTGAATCGTGAGATTAACTCCATCGATCATAACTGTTTCTGCCCCTTCCTTAATGCAATTTGCATTCAAGTCCAACCAAACATAGCCATTGATTTTACTTTGATTAAATTTTACTAAGAATGCATCATAAGCACCACCACCATATGTATTTTGGTAACCTCCAGAGGCAATTCCTAGACTTGAATTT
>ENA-OUVC01000604-OUVC01000604.1-marine-metagenome-genome-assembly--contig:-NODE-604-length-23077-cov-2.639217_pt1 | contig 23077 bp, 19 predicted proteins | sample MGYA00248622_ERZ508571 | MGnify/ENA primary metagenome ERZ508571 (study PRJEB26236, sample SAMN06267175) | marine metagenome | isolation source: Columbia River Estuary | place: USA:Columbia River Estuary... | reverse complement strand
CCTTAACGTGGATTTCCAGGGATGGAAGTCGAGTGGAACAGGATGTGTTTGGAAGAATTAATCAACGTCCTCTTGGTAACATTGCCCAAAGCATGGTTATCCAGAACAATATAGGAATAGTCGTTTTGAACAATGCGGGCCGCGTCGAATGGGTGAATCCCCAAACCATGCAATCGATCGGGTCCACAACGGGCTTCGAATTGCCATCGGCTGTAGCCGTGGATCCCGTGAGGGCCAAGGCCTATGTGACTGAATGGGTGCGCTTTGGAGCAGCGGGTCGGGTCGCCGTGATTGACTGGTCCAGCAAACAGGTTTTGACCCGTCTAACGGTGGGTCCTTTTCCGAACGCCCTTGCGGTGGCCGGAAATCGCTTGGTGGTGGCCAACAGCGATACCAATACGGTGACCTTGGTGGATACGGAGGCGGATACGGTGCTCCAAACGATCACGGTGGGAGATCGTCCAAATAGCATGGTGGTATTGGGCACAACGGTGGCTGTTTTGTGTGGGGGTCGTCCTTCATGGAGCGGACCAGAAACGGCCGGGTCCCTGCATCTATTGCGCTTGTCGGATGGTGAATCCTTGGCTCAGCTAACCTGGGGTCGCAGCGATGATCATCCCAAGGATCTTTTGTTGATACCGACCGGCGATGGTTTGATGTACCAGCTGCAGAGCCCGGTTCGTTCCGGCTTGCATCGGTTGAATCTTCCTTTCAGTAGCGGAACGGTGAATCCCAACCAGCCTTGGTTGAATCGTTTGTTTTATCATACCGCCTTCGATCCCAGCGGGAGTCGCTACTTGGTGACCACCGATGCCGGCGATTTTGCTTCGGCGGGCAAGGTCTTTCGTTGGAATTCCCAGGGCGCTTTGGTGGATAGTTTCTCCACGGGGATCGCGCCGGGGCATGTGGTTTTTGTGCCCTAGAGCAGGGGCAGGTAATTTTCGGCCAGCATACAGCGGGCTGAACCGCCACCGATTTTTTCGATGGTGGGGATGGATACCGAAATAATTTCGCCATTGGCTTCGATGCGATCTCTCAATTCGGGACCCCAAGCGCGCACGGCCGTTTCGGAGGCAATCCAGCAGCGATGACCCTCGGGGTGGTCCACTTGCAGGACATTGGCCCCAAAGCATTCGATTTGTGCGGGGCTGAGAAGGAGTACATCGCGCCCGGTGGAATTCAGCCGCTTGATCAATTCTTTTTGACCCCAAGGGTCCAGGGCCTCGGCGGCCAGGAGGGCGAGGTTTTGCCCCAGACTCATCAAAACATTGGTATGATAATAAGGCTGTCCATTGGCATCGGCGCTGTCAAAGCCCCATCCATCGTATCCCATTTCGTGGCACCAACGCTCAAAAAGGTCCGGACTGGTTCGGGTCGAAAAAGCCGCATAAGCGCAACGATGGTCATGGTCCAAAACCATGCTACCCGTCCCCTCCAGGAACTGCCCTTGGTGGGCCCAATCGCTCCAATCCGATTCGTAGGCCACCCGATACCCGGCTTCGATCAGGAGATGAGCGAGGTTGTCTCTTTTTTCGAGTCGTCGGGAGGGGGCCTCCATGGGGAAATGGATCAACCCGCCGTCCGGTAGGGTACAAAACAAATTGTTAAGAAAAACAGCATCGGGACAGGGAACTTCCTTCCGATCCGTCAGCACCGTCACTTGAAGCCCTGCTTCTAGGAGGCGGCTGTGCATCGCATCAAATTCCCGTAGGCCTTGCTGGGCTGTGAGATCAGGTAGGCTTTGCGGTTGAGAAGTTTGAAAGGCGTTGCTGCTGCTGGTTTCGGAATTCCACCCAAAATGCTGAGGCCGTAACATCAGAAGACCAGTTGCCATGAGGCTTCGTTGCAGGGTCTACTTAAGTCCACCGGTGATCCCGGCCGATACCCGTACCACCCAAGCACGGGGCATCAGGCCGGTGGATGCTGCCATGACCGCATTCATCCAGCCATGGACGGCCACGGCACGGCCACGCATCATGGCCTGGTACCCGTACCGAGCCACAGAGGCCGAATCGGGGATGCGTTTGCTGGAAAGCATCGAAGGAGCGGAGGATCCGGGTCCCATCATGGCTCGTCCAAATCCGCTTTGGGTGGGTCCTGGGCAAAGGGTTGTTACGGTGATACCGTGCCGGCGTAATTCCAGGTGCAGTGCTTCGGAGAAATGCAATACAAAGGCTTTGGTGGCAAAATAAACCGCCATGCCCGGTCCCGGTTGAAAGGCGGCCGTCGACGCCACGTTCAAGATGCGTCCCCCCCCTTGGTCCACCATATCCCGGGCATAGAGCCTGGTTAAATGGGCCACCGCTCTTACATTGAGATCAATCATGGAAGCGTCTCTTTCCCAAGAATTTTCAATAAATGGCCCGAAACTTCCAAAGCCTGCATTGTTGACCAAATAATGGACCTGTATCCCTGCGGCTTTGGTGCTTTGGTAGAGTCGATCAATATTCGCCGGAATGCTCAGGTCCATTTCATAACAATGAACTTGAATTTGGTGGGCCGCCACCAATTCATCGCGGAGCTTATGAAGTAAATCAATTCGTCGGGCGACCAGAATCAAATCATCTTGGGCCGCCGCATGGATGCGGGCCAATTCCAATCCAATGCCTTCAGAGGCTCCGGTAATCAAGGCTGTTGCCATAGGTTGAGGGGTTGAGGTTCGGATAAAGGTATTAAATTTGATGCTATGATGACTTCTCAACGACTTGGTTTCCCCCGCTTTTTGGTTTCGCTCCTCCTTTTTGGGGTGCTGTACGGGGGTCTGCCCCTCGAAACGGCCGCTCAGGCCCCCAACCGGATCCGTGATTATACCGATGCCGATATTTACCTCAAAGGCGTTTTTGGCCCCGACTGCATGATGGACGAATACGGCAATCTGCGGATCAACGGCCAGGAATTTGGAGGAGGCCATGTGGTCTTTCGACTGAGCGATGTGCGTATCCGCATGGAAGAAATCAAGGAAGGCACGGCCTGTCCATCCCCCTGCCGTCAACGTGTTATCCTGCGGTTTGATTGCCGCAAACAAGCCTGCATTACCAACTACCAAGCCGGGGGCAGTATCCCTTGGCCCGCAACCATGACTTCCTACAAGCTGGAATTTGAGGATCTTCGCAAAGGTCGCAAGATGTTTTCGGTATTTCTGGAAATGCAGCGCTTCGTACGCCAAAGCAATTTGGCCCCAGCGCTTTAGGTTCACCGCCCCCTGGCCCGCGACCCCCTTCGTTTCTTGGATCTGGGGTGAATCGTTCGTCAAGCGTGGTTACATGTTCCGGCGATAACGTCCTCCTACATTGTACAAAGTGTCGGTGATCTGTCCTAGCGAACAATACTTGACGGCTTCCATCAGAACATCAAACAAATTCTCTTGACGCAAAGCCGCTTCGGAGAGGCGCCTGAGCCATAGAGCGGATTCGTGGGGGTATCGATCGTGCAGGCTTAGAAGGGTTGCAATCTGGGCTTCCTTTTCGGCCTCCGTGGCTCGGATAACTTCGCCAGGGATCAGGGTCGGCGAACCTTCTTTGCTCAAAAAAGTATTGACCCCGATGATAGGCAAATCTCCGTTGTGCTTGAGGGTTTCGTAATGCAGGGATTCTTCCTGAATCTGATTGCGTTGATACATCGACTCCATCGCGCCCAGGACCCCGCCGCGTTCGGTAATGCGATCAAACTCCAACATCACCGCTTCCTCGACCAGATCGGTGAGCTCTTCGATAACAAAGGATCCCTGCAAGGGATTTTGGTTAAAAGCCAGACCGAGCTCCCGGTTAATGATGAGCTGAATGGCCATGGCCCGGCGCACCGAGGCTTCGGTGGGCGTGGTAATGGCTTCGTCAAAGGCATTGGTATGCAAGGAATTGCAGTTATCATAGATCGCATACAAGGCCTGCAAGGTGGTTCGGATATCGTTGAAATCAATTTCTTGGGCATGCAGCGAACGGCCCGAGGTTTGGATATGGTATTTGAGCATCTGGGAGCGTTCATCGGCTCCGTATTTTTCGCGCAATGCTTTGGCCCAAATCCGCCGAGCCACCCGTCCAATCACGGCGTACTCGGCGTCGATCCCGTTGCTAAAGAAAAAGCTGAGATTGGGTGCAAAGCCGTTGATATCCATTCCCCGCGATAGGTAATACTCCACATACGTAAAACCGTTGGCCAGGGTAAAGGCCAATTGAGTAATGGGGTTGGCCCCGGCCTCGGCGATATGGTACCCCGATATGGAAACCGAATAAAAATTGCGGACGGCATGTTCAATAAAGTACTCCTGAACATCTCCCATCAATCGCAGGGAGAATTCCGTCGAAAAAATGCAGGTGTTTTGGGCCTGGTCTTCCTTGAGAATATCGGCTTGGACGGTACCCCGAACCTGGGTCAAGGTCTTTTGTTTGATTCGCTGATAATCACCAGGCGCCAAGACGGCATCTCCCGACAATCCCAAGAGCTGAAGGCCCAAGCCGTTGTTGCCTTCGGGGAGGGCATGGGAGTCGTTGGCTTGGTCCGAACCGAAGGCTCGGTAAGCAGGCCAATCTTTTTTCCCGGATTGGAGGGCTTTTTGTTTGGAACGCACCGCTTCCTCCAGGCCCTGCTCGGCGATGAATTTCTCGCATTGCTGGTCAATGGCGGCATTCAAAAAGAAGGCCAAAAGGACCGGAGCCGGTCCGTTAATGGTCATGGAAACCGAGGTGGCCGGGTTGCAGAGGTCAAAGCCGGAGTAGAGCTTTTTGGCATCATCCAAACAACAAATGCTGACGCCGGCATTGCCGATTTTGCCGTAGATATCCGGACGACGATCCGGGTCGTTGCCGTACAAGGTCACCGAATCAAAGGCTGTACTGAGTCGCTTGGCCGGCATTCCCAAGGACACGTAGTGAAAGCGTTTGTTGGTCCGTTCGGGACCGCCTTCCCCTGCAAACATCCGGGTTGGATCTTCTTGTTCTCTTTTGAAGGGAAAAACGCCGGCTGTATACGGGAAGGTGCCCGGGAGATTTTCCTGCCGGAACCACCGTAACAAATCTCCGTAATTAGCGTACCGCGGCAGACTCACTTTGGGAAGCTTCAGCCCCGAAAGAGTGGTGGTTCGGGTTTGGATCTTGATCTCCTTGCCCCGGACATGGTAGCTGAATTCGTCGGCGAGGTAGGCATCGCGCAGGGCGGGCCAGGACTCTAGAACGCGGATACTGGGACCGTTCAGGCCTTCTTTGGCTTTTTCCAAGGCCTGGTGGAGGGCTTGGTTGGGATTGGGGGAAGGGGCTTGGTCCCCGCTTTGTTCCTCGAGTATTCGAATGCTTTGCTCCAGGGCGTACCATTCGTCGGCCCGTTGGGCCTGCTCTTCGGTATCGCGGTTGTAACGCCGGATGCTGTCGGTGATTTCGGAGAGGTAACGGGTCCGGGACGGGGGAATGATGTAAATTTTCTCGGAGAGTTCATGGTCATCTACCCAAGGTTGACGTTCCACCTTGAATCCACAACGGGTTTCAAGCAGGTTCATCAATCGGGCAAATAGGCGGTTCATCCCCGGGTCGTTGAATTGACTGGCGATGGTGCCTTCGACCGGCATTTCAGAAGCAGGGGTGTCCCACAGGTTGTGGTTACGCTGAACCTGTTTCTTCACATCCCGCAGTGCATCTTGGCCTCCCCTTTTATCAAATTTGTTCACCGCAATCAAATCAGCAAAATCCAGCATGTCGATTTTTTCGAGCTGGGTAGCCGCTCCGTATTCAGGCGTCATAACATAGAGCGATACATCGCTGTGATCGATAATTTCGGTATCGCTTTGGCCGATGCCGGAGGTTTCCAGGAGGATCAAATCAAAGTCCGAAGCCTGTAGCAAGGTTAGTGTATCCCGAACATGCCGGCTGAGGGCCAGGTTGGATTGACGGGTTGCCAGGGACCGCATATAAACGCGGGGGTGGTGGATGGCATTCATTCGGATGCGATCGCCCAGCAGGGCGCCCCCGGTCTTGCGCTTGGAGGGGTCCACCGAAACAACGGCCACGCGGGGTCCCACGGTGGGATCCAGCGGGTCCCCGGTTTGAGTAACAAACCGACGGATGACCTCGTCAACCAAGGAGGACTTGCCAGCGCCGCCGGTTCCGGTGATGCCCAGAACGGGGGCTTTTGGGGCAAGACGTTTCCTTCCGGCGGCGTTGAGGGTTTGGATGAGTTCTTCAAAAAGTTGGGGCTCGTTTTCGGCCATGGAAATACCTCGAGCCAAGGCGGGATCCGCCCCAAGACGGATTTGTTCAGCCAGGGCCGGTAAGTCCTTTTGGCCTTCTTTGACAACCGCAAAATCGGATTGTTGCAACAAATCGTTGATCATCCCTTGCAAGCCCATGGCCCGACCATCATCGGGGGAATAAATACGGTTGATTCCGTAGCGGTGGAGTTCTTCGATTTCGATGGGAAGGATGGTACCACCTCCGCCCCCAAAAAGGCGAATGTCCGGGCGGCCCCGGTCCCGCAACAAGTCGTAGAGGTACTTGAAAAACTCCAAATGTCCCCCCTGGTAGGAGGTGATGGCAATGGCTTGAGCGTCTTCCTGCACGGCACAGTCCACAATTTCGGCGGCCGAACGGTTGTGCCCCAAGTGGATTACTTCGGCTCCGCTTTTTTGGAGGATACGGCGCATAATGTTGATGGCCGCATCGTGGCCGTCAAAAAGCGAGGCCGCGGTGACAATCCGGACGGGGTTACGGGGTTGATAGACGGGAATTTCCTGCATGGCTGCCAAATTACAACAGGGTTAGGGGCTGGAGGTTTGTTAAGCATGCTCCTGGGCCCTACTTTTGCGAGGTGCCCCGCTATCTGTTAACCGCCGCTCTTCCTTACGCCAACGGACCTGTTCATATCGGCCATCTGGCGGGATGTTATCTGCCTGCAGATGTTTACCACCGTTACCTTCGTGCCAAAGGCGAGGATGTCATCTTAATCTGCGGGACGGATGAACACGGGGTTGCCATCACACTGCAGGCACGCAAAGAAGGGGTGCACCCCCGGGATTTGGTGGACCGGAACCATGCGATTATTCGCGATGCGCTCAAGGGCATCGGGGTGGAATTCACCCATTTTTCGAGGACATCGGGAGCCGCCCACCACCGGGAGGCCACGGCTTTTTTTGAGGTCTTGCATCGTGGCGGGTTTTTGCGGGAAGAGGTAACGCGACAATTTTACGATAACGCCGCCCAGCAATTTTTGGCCGATCGCTACATTGTTGGAACCTGCCCCCATTGTGCATTTGACGGGGCGTACGGGGATCAATGCGAAAAATGCGGGACCTCCCTCAGTCCGGATGAATTGTTGCAACCACGTTCGGTTCTTAGTGGAACGGAACCGGTCATCCGCGAAACCAACAACTGGTTTCTTCCCATGGATGAATTGTTACAACACCCCACCTTTGTTGAATACACCCAACGAATTCAGGGTTGGAAATCCAATGTTCGTGGTCAATTTATGTCCTGGGTTCAGCAGGGGCTGCAGCCCCGAAGCATGACCAGGGATTTGGACTGGGGCGTGCCTGTTCCTTTGCAAGGTGCTGAAGGAAAGGTTCTTTATGTTTGGTTTGATGCCCCTATTGGGTATATTTCAGCGACACGTGAATATTTTGAATCCCAAGGTGAACCGGATCGGTGGGAAGATTATTGGAAAAACCCTGATACACGATTGATTCACTTTATCGGGAAAGATAACATTGTATTTCACACTTTAATTTTCCCCATGATGCTGGCGGCACACGGTTCCTATGTGCTGCCATGGCAAGTTCCGGCGAATGAGTTTCTGAACCTCGAGGGCCGCAAAATCTCAACATCCCGTGGATGGGCGGTTTGGCTGCACGAGTACCTCCAAGAAATGAGCGGGCGTGAAGATGAATTGCGTTACACCCTCTTGGCGAATTTGCCGGAAACCAAAGACGCCGATTTTTCTTGGCAGGATTTTCAACTCCGAGTCAATTCGGAATTGGTCGCGATTCTTGGGAATTTTGTTAATCGGGTGGTGGTTTTAACCCACAAATTGAACGAAGGTCGTTGCGGACCCTTGGTGGCCATTGAGGCCCCCACGATCGGGTCGGCCGAACAGATTCTTCACGATGCTTTGGCCTTGACTCGGTCCGAAATTCTGGAAGCCATGGAGCAGTTCCGATTGCGGGAGGCCCTGGCCGGAGTAATCCACCTATCGCGACTTGGAAATCGTTATTTGGCAGAAACAGAGCCTTGGAAATTACTCAAAACGGATCCCGAGGCGGCCTTGGGAGTTCTGCGCACCGGCGCCGAAGTCGCAGCCGAATTGTGCATTGCTTTGGAGCCCTTCTTGCCACATGCAGCCAAACGACTTTCGGCCCAGCTCAATTGGGTTCCTTTGGAGGAACAACGGCTGGCTTGGTGGCAGGGGCTCGCCAAGAGCGTTTACCTGCAAACGGGCCATCCATTGGCTCCCCCCACCCTGTTATTTACACCCATCGAAGACGCAACGATCCAAGAGCGTCTTGCCAAACTTCAAGCCATGGAATCCAATTCGACTGAAACACAGGCATCATCCCAGCCTGGTTCATCATCCCCTTCCACAGCCGAAACGGGGAAGGTCCAACCTACCCAGGAACCGCCGATGGTTGCCTTTGAAGATTTTGCGGCCATGGATTTGCGCTTGGTTGAGATTCTCGATGCCAAGCCCGTGGCCGGTGCCGACAAGTTATTGGAGATACGTGTTGATTTGGGCAGTGAACAGAGGACCGTGGTTTCCGGCATTGCTCAACACTTTGCCCCCGATGAGCTCAAGGGCTGTCAGGTTCTCATGCTGACCAACCTTGCACCCCGCAAAATCCGCGGCGTCGAGTCCAGGGGCATGCTTTTGTTAGCCCAAAACAGCGATGGCAAACTGATTTTGGTCGGTCCTCAGGGCCCTGGGACGGCCCCTGGCGATCAGGTTCGGTAAGCTTGGCTCAAGGGCCCGCTCTTAATCTTTGTTTTGGAGGTGCTGATGCCGGAATTCGGTCGGTGTTTGACCCGTATGGGTCAAAAAAAGAGACGAAAAGTACGAGGGTGATGAAAATCCAGCCTTTTCGGCGATTTTGGATAAGATGCAGCGACGGTTTTCGGGCCAATTGCGGATAAGTTCCGAAGCTTTTTGGATACGATGTTGGACAAGGTACGCTTTGGGGCCTTGTCCCAAATGCTGTTGACAAATTTGCTGCAAGCGTACATTGCTGACACCGCATAACCGGGCCAAATGAGGTATGCTGCAGCGTGTATCCGCATGGTGTTCGTCAATGCTACGGCAAAATTGTTGGACGATTTGTTCTTCACTGAGCCTCGATGCCTGCACTCGCTGTTGGCGCTTGATGGATTTGGTGGCCTGGGAGCATTGGCGCAGGGCCATTCGAATGGATTTGAGCAAATCGGCTTGATCTGAGCCATCTTGCCAAGTTTTATCCAAGGTTTTGGTACGAAGGTGCAGTGTCTTGGCCGCGCCTTTTCCCCGCCATTCCAAGACCAGGGTATGGCCTTGGCTCAGAGCATCCTGAAGACGATCGTGCAGGTTGTTGGTTTCCAAAAGAACGACAACAGGCAAGACAGAATTTTGAAGATGAGCGTCTGGGTTCAAAAGTTGAGCGCAGTCCCGCGCCCCACCGTGTCGATGTTGCCATAACCATTGCAACCAGTTGGGCAACGCCTTTGGCGAGTCGTTGGATTCGATGGAGTTACGAGGCTCAAGCTCGGCCAAGCGAGATGCCTCCAAGTACAGGATGTATTTCATGGGGTCCGACGTTACCCAAAATTTTGGCTGGGTAACAAAACAAAAGTGAGGAGGTTCCTTCCGCAGTCCTTCTCCAACACCCCCTACAAAAACCCCTACAAATGAAGAGTTGCGCTCCCCAAAACCCCTACAAAACCCTGTTTTGACCCACCTTGTCAAGACATAGGCTCAAAAGCGCTTCGGTATGGTCCGGCCAGGCTCTCGCGGCGGGGCTTTTGCGTAGAAGCCAGGTTCGTAAATCATCCATCATCGAGGAGGACAATCCGGTGGAGGTGGGTATGCCCATTCGGCGCAGAGCTTCGGCGTTGCAAGCTTGTTCGTATTGCTGTTTCATGGGAATAACCCAAAGTTTTTTGCCCAAAAAGAGGGCCTCGGCCGGGGTCTCAAACCCTGCGCCGCAGAGCACGCCTTCGGCATGTTCCAGATGTTTGCAAAAGAGGGCATCGCCGGCCGGATGGACCGTCACCCGGCCAAAACGAGCCGTGGCTTTTTGTCTTTTGCTAAAAACGACCCAAGAACGCGCAGGGTCCACTTTTTGAAGAAAGGCGACGAGTAGGTCGTCCTGGTAGGCGGGTAGATAGACCAAGACCTCCCCGGAATCGTGACTGGGACGGAGCATTCGAATCCCAGGGCGGATCACCGGGGTATGGATAAAGTCGTCGTAGGCCTCAAAGTGCAATCCAATCGCCGAAGGACAGGGGGCGTAGTGTTGGAACATCCATTCAGCCACGGGTTCATCCAGGCTAAACCGGTTTCGGACGGGCCTGGGGGTGTTTTTGGACAAAAAAGAAGCCTGGTGACTCAAGGAAACCATGCGATCAAAACCCTGCCTACGTGCTGCCAGAGCCGAAACCGGCTCAAAATCGTTGATCACCAAGTCGTATTGGCGCAATGGCAGGGCCCGGCTATCCTGCAACAGAGCGAGGGGACGCTGAATGCGAAGGGTTTGGTACCAATCAATCCCCCCATTTTGGCCAAAAACAAAACCAGCGCCGTTAAAACGATAGAGAATCGGATACGTTACCGATACTTGGACATCTCTGCCAGAAACAAGCAAGTCGAGTTCGCCTCTCTTTTGCAAGGCTGGAATTAGGGCCCCTGCTCGGCTCAAGTGTCCGTTACCGGTGCCTTGGATGGCGTAAAGTAGGCGGGTTTTGCTCAAGGGGTGCCCAGGCTAGTGGAGGCCGAAACCGTGGCCAGGGAAAAAATTTCCTCGAGGAAGGGGTGGGGTACGGCGTTGGGAACGGTCGTCATCGGTGGGTCATCGGATGCGAATGGAGCGTTCTGTCGGATTTCATCAGGACGGGCCGCGTAACGGTGCAATGTCCATTGCCCCAAGTGGTATTCCAAGGCGGTCAGGTTTTCGATCCAATCCCCGGAATTCAGGTAGGTGACGGTTCGAGCTTCTTGGCCCGGAGGCGGGGTCGATGAGGAGGTCATGGTTTTGATGACGGGTTGATGAATATGCCCGCAGATGACGTAGTCATAGCCTCTTTCGATGGCCAGATCGGCCGCAATTTGTTCAAAATCCGAGATGAAGCTGACCGCGGTTTTGACCCCGTCTTTGATTCGTTTGGATAAGCTTATTTTGTCCCGACCGAGTTTTTCAAGCACATGGTTTACAAAGCGATTGAGGACAATGAGGAAGTCGTAACCGTGTCCACCCAAGCGGGCCAGCCACTTGGAATACTGCATGCTAACATCAAAAACATCTCCATGAAAAAACCAAGCCTTGCGTCCGTCGATTTCTAAAACTAACTTGTCACGCAGGTAGAGATTACCCATTCGGTAGTCGCTGAATTTGCGAAGCATTTCATCGTGATTTCCGGTGAGGTAATAGACCGGAACGCCTTGCTCTGCAAATTTTAACAATTTTCGAATCACCTGCATATGGGAGGCGGGCCAATAGCGCTTTTTGAATTGCCAAATGTCCACGATATCCCCGTTCAATACCAGGGTGCCCGGCTGGACTTGGTCTAGGTAGCGAAGGAGCTCCCTCCCGTGGCAACCGTAGGTTCCCAGGTGCAAATCCGACAAAACCAGCAAGTCGATTGTGCGCTTTTCCATCGTGTCTAGAACCTTGAATGACACGAATTTCGCTTTTCAATGTAAATACAACGTGAAGTCTGGTCCTTGGCCGGACTTTGTATGCTATTTTGGACGTGTGAACAAGGTAAAAATGGTCGTTTATGAAGCTTTTTGACCCGTTTGGGAACCCCCTGCTGATCAAGCGGGTGATGTTTGGGGTCTTCGGCTCTTTTTTCTACATTGGTTTGTGCGTTATCAACCGCCTTCGCATCGACGGAAGCGACAAGATCCGCAAGCTACCAGCGCAGAATGTTCTTTTTGTTTCCAACCATCAGACCTATTACCGGGATGTGATGGCCATTTTTCATTCGATTTGTGCCGCGAAGTGGGGTTACGGCCGGCGTTTGTGGGCTCCCTTCTATTTGTTGTGGACCCCGGCCCGCTTGTACTATGTGGCCGCCACCGAGACCATGAAAAAAAGCGGGATTTTGCCCTGGCTTTTTAGCCTTGCTGGGGCCGTTACGGTCAAACGGTCCTGGAGGGAAGGCGGTGAGGAAGTTCAGCGCCAGGTAGATGTTTCCGAGGTGGAAAAGATTTACAAAGCCCTTGATTTTGGGTGGGTTCTCACCTTTCCTCAAGGAACCACCAAGCCCTATGCCGAAGGCCGTCGAGGAGTTGCTCAGATTATCAAGGACCAACAACCCGTTGTGATTCCGGTGGTGATTAACGGATTTCGCCGTGCTTTCAACAAAAAAGGTCTTTTACTCAAAAAAAGAAACGTAGACCTAACGGTCACTTTCAAGGATCCCCTTGAATTGGATTATACAGCAAGCAAGGATCAGATTATTGCTCAAATCATGGACGCCATTGAGCAGAGCGATCGGTACCGCTTCCCCCATTATAGTCCTTCCCTAAAGTAAAGAATTCTTCTTTTTCGTGGGTGTGCAAGGTGATTAAGCCCGCGCGGGTCAATTGAAGGAGCATACGATGGGCTCGGCCCGTCGACAAATTGAACATTTTGCGGCATTCCTGAACGCGAATGCGGGCGTGGTTGCGCAGGTATTCCAAGAGGGCTTGTTCTCGGCTACCAAACTCCAAGAGGGGTTCGTCCTGATCCGCTTCTTGGTTTTGTAACATCTTGATGCTCATGGGTGATGCCAATAGACATTGGTCTCCGTTGCGGAGGTAAACCTCCCATTCCTTGCCCTCGCCCAAATTACGTACAGGCTTATTCTTGGCTTCTGCAATTCGAACCACCAAAATCTCTTTGAGACCGACACGAACGGTCGTAAAGTGGAGCTGAACCTCCGGCTGGCAAAAATGCTTGGCGGCCCCCAACAACATCTCGGTTTCGTCGGCAGGACGAATGTTACGAAGACTGCGATTATCGCGAACGCCCACCAGCAGGCGACCACCTTCGGCATTGGCAAAGGCAGCCAGAGTCCTCGCAATTTTGCGGGATGAGGTGATGGTTTCCTTGAAATCCTGCCGACGGTTTTCGCCCTCTTCAATCCAACGGTACAGCTGCACCGCGGTGATTTCACTTTCCTGCTCCCAGGGGTTAGGGGTCGTTGGGTGGCCGGGCAGGGATTTCATTCGTTAGGTTGGATAGGGTATTCGGGCAGCTCCAAGGTTGGTGGGTTCACAGGAAGGGTGGCCCTGAATTACAGGAGGGATTCGGGGTTCCAAAACAAACGCTCAAAATCGCAGATCCGGTCTTCGATGACTTGAATATTTTCGGCGGCCAGCAGATCGGTCATGGGTTTTTGAGGGTCAAAGTGATGTTTTCCGCTGAGAAGCCCGGTTCGGTTGACCACTCGATGGGCGGGTACCGCGGGTTGGATAGCGTGGCAGGCATTAAGGGCGTAACCCACGGCCCGAGCACTGCGCCCGCTACCCAAGAAGCGAGCAATAGCCCCGTAGGTGGTGACGCGTCCGGGCGGTATGAGCCGAACGACCTCGTAAACGCGTTCAAAAAAATCGGGGTCCATCTTGTTGGGTATGCAAAGTTCAAGCGTAGTGCTTTATGTTTAACCCATGTCCTGGATTTTGGGAAATACAGACCGCCTGATGGATGCTCGCTTTGCGGCGGCAGCAGGTGCGGAGCGCCTGGTCCTGAGTTTGGATGCCGATGCAGGGGCCTGGAACGAAATCAGTGGCTGGGTCGCCGGACCGGATTTGTGGTTGATGGCCACGCCCGCTTTGGCAGAGCCTGGGCCTGGATGGACCGAGCGATTTTTGGAATGCAAGGGATTGTACTGCAGGGATTCAGCCGTTTGGGAAGGGATGGAAAGCCTGGGCGATGCCTTTGCGTTGGAGATGCCAGGTTGGGCGCTGGAGTTGAGCCCCGATGTCTTGGGACACTTGCGGAACAGGGGCGGTTGGGGCTCCCGGATGCCGGATTGGTTGGTCGTGGATCCGTGGGCGCTGGATGCAGCTGATGGGGCTTTCGTAGGCGGGGTTTCGGGCCCGAATCTGCGCTGGTTTGCGCTGGTTTCAATCAAGCCGGGAGCCGATGCAGGGGATGCTGACCAGTTGGCGCAGCGTTTGAAGGATTTGGCCCAAGAAATAGGAAGCGCCTGTGCTGGATTGTATTTCGAGGCAAGGCCCGGTCAGGATTCGGAATATGTTACGATTGAAGACTGGGTCGACGCGATGGAGGGACGTTTCGTCTAAGTCCATCTTGCTCGTACATAGTGAATGGGAAGGCCTTGGGCCATGTACCTGGATTCATAAGTGGTCAGAACGGAAAGGGTCTCTTGTTCGTAGGCATTTCGTTGCGTCCTTTCATCCGGATGATGAACATCACGAATGCAGCGCTCCAGGGTTAGGCCGTTATCTTTCCAAGCTTCCAAGGTGTATTCAAACAAGGCGGTGTTATCGGTTTTGAGATGAAGGTAGCCCCCATCTTGTAACACTTTACGGTATCTTTTTAGAAAAGCCGGACTCGTCAGCCGTTTTTTTTCGCGGCTTTCACGGGGTTGGGGATCCGGGAAGGTGATCCAAATCTCGGAAATTTCTCCCTCTCCAAAATACATTTCGATGTCCTCCAGTCGGGTCCGCAAAAAGCCGGCGTTGTTCAGGCCAAGGGCTTCAATTAGTTTGGCTCCGTGCCACATGCGGGCCCCTTTGATATCGGCCCCCAACCATAGGTGATCCGGTTTTTTGGAACCCACACCCACCGTCCAGAGGCCTGTTCCGCAACCCAGCTCCAGGATGAGCGGGGGCTCTTGGTTTTGGGAAGGTGGGATTGATAGCACTTCGGGGTTTTGCAAGCGCTCCCGCCAGGTCCATGCCGTGTTGGGGGGATGCTCCCATACCCGGGGCATGCGCGCCATTTCGGCAAAATGCAGAAGTTTGCGCCGTGACAAACGAGTATCAGGATGGCGGATTGCTGTGCAGAGCCCGACGATAGAGACGAACGGTGTTTTCGAGACCCAGGTACAGGGCATCGGCCACCAGGGCATGTCCAATAGAAACTTCGTGCAAGTGCGGGAGACGGGCGTTCAACGCGCCCAGATTGGACAAATTCAAGTCATGACCCGCGTTCACCAGAAGGCCACTATCCAGTGCTCTGTGGTAGGTGGCCTCGTAGGGTGCGGTGCAGTTCTCCGTCTTGTCTTTTGAATCATAACAACGGGCAAAGCCTTCGGTGTACAATTCGACTGCTTGGGCGCCCAGTTCGGCGGCTTGTTCTGCATGGCGCGGGTTCGGATCAATAAAAAGGGAAACCCGAATGCCTGCGGCGTTCAGTTTTGCTATGATGGGCCGCAATCGTTCCCCGTCCTGATCCAAATCCCAACCATGGTCCGATGTCCGTTGCAGAGGGTGATCGGGGACCAAGGTGGCTTGGGCAGGCCGTACTTCCAGAACCAAATCCATAAAAGACGATTCCATGGGATTCCCTTCTACATTCAGTTCCGTACGCAAGGCCTGTCGAAGAGCCCTCACATCGTCAGCCCTTATATGCCGGGCATCCGGACGGGGATGCACCGTGATGCCATCGGCCCCAAATCGCTCGCAATCCAAGGCAAACTGGACCGGATCGGGCACGCCGTGGTCTCTGCTGTTTCGCAGCAGCGCTATTTTGTTGACATTAACGCTGAGGCGGGTCAAAGCGAAAAGCTCTCACCGCAGGCGCAGGATCGGGCGGCGTTGGGGTTGTTAAAATGAAAGCCCTTGCCGTTCAGGCCATCGCTAAAATCCAGTTCGGTACCAACGAGGTACACCAAGCTTTTTTTGTCGCAAAGCAGGCGAACCCCATGCTCCTCAAAACGTTGGTCTTCCGGGAGGGGCTCTGCTTCAAAATCCATACGATAGCTTAGGCCGGAGCATCCGCCGCTGAGGACCGAAATCCGCAGGTAGGACTTACCGGCTTGTTCGGGGTCCTGTAGCAGGCTGCGAACCTTGTCGGCGGCTTTGGGGGAAACTTGAATCATGGTTCTCGCAAAATTAGGCTTACCGAGCGGAATCCTAGCGATGCCTTGCCGTTATTTTGTGAAAGCTAGATCGCCTTATTCAACCCCTAACCTATGGAGCCCGCACCCGTTCACTCTGGATTGAAACCCGAATTCCCTGCCGATTTGACGCGTATTGAGCATCTTGGGATCGCGGTGCGGTCGCTGGCCGAGTCCGAGCCGCTGTACACCCGCCTCTTGGGCACCCCGCCCTACCAAAAAGAAACCGTTGAAAGCGAGGGGGTGAACACTCTTTTCTACAGGGTGGGTCCCAACAAAGTGGAGTTGCTGGAAAGCCTTCGTCCCGAGAGCACCATCGCTCGTTTTTTGGAGTCCAAAGGTGAAGGGCTCCATCATGTGGCCTATGCGGTCGATGACATCCGAGTGACCATGCAGAGGCTCCAAAACCAAGGGTTTCAGTTGTTATCCGCAGAACCCAAGGTAGGCGCGGAACGTCAATGGGTTTGCTTTGTACACCCGCGCAGTGCCGGGGGAATTCTGGTGGAGCTTTGCCAAGCGATGCCGGCCGAAGAGGACCTGCCGACCACGCCGGCAAGCGAGGAGTCTCCTACATCTTAGTCGGTAGGGATGGGTTTCCTTAGGCGGGGATGACTCCCAGTTGTTTGCCGACCTTGCCAAAGGCGTCTAGCATATGCTCCAAATGGGCCCGTGTATGGGCTGCCGAAAGTTGCACCCGGATACGGGCCTTGCCTTGGGGAACCACCGGAAAAAAGAATCCAATAACATAAACCCCTTCGTCCAAGAGGGCATCGGCCATGCGCTGACTAAGGGAGGCATCGTATAACATAATGGGCACAATAGCCGAAGCCCCGTCCTTGTAATCAAACCCCAGGGCACGGATTCCTTCTTTGAAGAAACGCACATTTTCGGCAAGTTTTAGAGCCAAGTCATTGCTGTGTTCTAACATTCGAAAAACCTCCAAGGAGGCGCCTACAATCGCCGGGGCCAGAGAATTGCTGAAGAGGTAAGGCCGAGAACGCTGGCGCAGCATGGCGATGACATCTGCGCGTCCGGTGGTGTATCCCCCCATGGCGCCACCCAAGGCTTTGCCTAAGGTACCGGTGACCAAATCGATTTGACCGTGCACCCCGCATAATTCAGGGGTTCCGCGTCCCCTGGCTCCAAGGAATCCGGCCGCATGGCATTCATCCACCATGGTGAGGGCCCCGTAGGCCTTGGCCAATTCGACGATCCGATCCAGTTGAGCCACATAACCATCCATGCTAAAGACGCCGTCTGTAACAATGAGCACTGTTTCGTGTCCGGCCTCTTTGCATTCGAGTAGGCAACGCTCTAAGTCGGCCATGTCGTTGTTCGCATAGCGGTAGCGCGCTGCTTTGCAGAGGCGGACCCCGTCGATGATCGAAGCATGATTGAGGGCATCGCTGATGATCGCGTCTTTTTCGCCAAGCAAGGGTTCAAAAACGCCCCCGTTGGCGTCAAAGGCTGCAGCATAGAGAATGCTGTCTTCGGTGCCGTAGAAATGTGCAATGGCCGCTTCGAGATCCTTGTGAATGCGCTGTGTCCCACAGATAAAGCGCACCGAGCTCATCCCAAATCCGTATTCGTCCAGGGCCCGGTGGGCGGCGGCAATCACCGATGGGTGGCTGGACAAGCCCAGGTAATTATTCGCACAGCCGTTGATGACGACTCGGCCGTCATCCAAGGTTATTTCAGCGCCTTGGGGAGAAACCAGGATACGTTCCTTTTTGAAAAGACCCTGATCACGCAGGTCTTGAAGTTCTTTTTGGAGTTTGGGCCCCAAGCCTTCGTGATACGGTTGCATGACGAAAAAATTAGATTATTGTAACAATTTCCAAAGTTCATCTTTGAGTTCCGGGATGCCTTCCCCGGTGACCGAGCAAATGAACAAGGCAGGTATTCCCTCCGGTAATTCTTTGGCCAGGCCTTCGCGGAGTTCGGCGTCGGCCAAATCCGATTTGCTAATAGCCAAAAACCTTCTTTTGGTTAGCAATTCCGGGTTGTAGGCTTCCAATTCGTGAACCAGAATCCGGTATTGTTCTTGGATAGAGTCCGCGTCGGCCGGAACAACAAAAAGCAAAACCGAGTTGCGTTCGATATGCCTCAAAAAACGATGACCCAGACCCCTGCCTGCATGGGCTCCTTCAATCAGACCGGGGATATCCGCCATCACAAAGGATCGATAATCTCTGTAAGGGACAATGCCTAGGTTGGGAACCAAGGTGGTAAATGGGTAATCGGCAATTTCGGGTTTGGCAGCCGAGACGGAGGCCAGGAGGGTGCTTTTGCCGGCGTTGGGGAAGCCAACCAATCCCACATCGGCCAATATTTTGAGTTCCAAGATGCGCCATTCCTCTTGTCCGGGCTCTCCGGGTTGAGCAAAACGAGGCGACTGCCGCGTAGCGCTTTTGAAGTGATGATTGCCCTGCCCGCCGCGTCCCCCGTTCAGGAGAATGGCTTCTTGGCCATCGGTGGTGATTTCCAGGATTTTTTCGCCGGTCTCGGGATCCCGAGCCACCGTACCCAAGGGGACTTCCAGGACCACATCGGATCCTTGCGCCCCTGTTTTGAGTCCGGACGAACCGTTGACGCCGGCATCGGCCATGACATGCTTGCGGTATTTGAGGTGAAGGAGGGTCCACAGCTGGGCATTGCCCCGCAGGATGATGTGACCGCCACGGCCCCCATCACCCCCGTCAGGACCTCCTTTGGCCGTGACTTTGTCTCTGTGAAAATGCACGGAACCGGCACCACCGCTGCCAGATCGGCAACAGATTTTGACATAATCGACGAAATTTCCTTCGGCCATGGAGCATCAGGGCCGGTTAGCAGCCGACGGCCTCCCGTATCCGTGTATAGATTTCTTCGATACTCCCGATGCCATCAACTTCCTTCCATTTGTTTTGGTTGGCATAGTATTGGGCGACGGGCGCTGTCTTGGCTTGGTATTCTTCGATGCGTTGAGCGATGATGTCTTCGTTTTGGTCGTCGGCCCTGCCAGAGTCTTTCCCTCGAAGTAGGAGTCTCTGGACCAGTTCAGGCTGGGGAACCACCATGGAAACCATGCAACGGATGCCTTGACCCAACCCTTCGAGCAGGGTATCCAATGCCTCTGCTTGGGCCAAGGTCCTGGGGAAACCATCGAAAATAAATCCGGCGGCATCGGGACTTTCTTCCAAACGATGCCGAATCATCCCAATCACGACGTGATCGGGTACCAACAAGCCGGCGTTCATCAGGCCCTGGGCTTCCAGCCCTAGGGGGGTTCCGGCGGCGATCTGAGCACGGAGCAAGTCCCCGGTCGAAAGGTGAACGAGCCCCAAATCCCGGATCAAGTTTTGGGACTGGGTGCCCTTGCCGGCTCCGGGGGGGCCAAAGAGGACAATATTCATCATCATGGCCCAAAAGTACGAAACAAGGGAGGGGGGCGGGGCCTGTTTCCCTCGCTCTGTTCCCTAATTTTGCGGCCTATGTCCACATCCTTTCATACGACCCCCGAAGACGCCTTTGTACGCCGGCATATCGGCATCAACCAAAAGGCCTTGAAACACATGCTCCAAACGGTTGGAGCGACCGATTTGGAAAGCCTGGTGGCAGAAACGGTCCCGGCTAGCATTCGAAGCCATGGGCCCATGAATCTTCCGGCCCCCATGACCGAGCAGGAAATGCTGACCGAGCTGGGTCGGATCGGTGACAAGAACAAAGTCTTTCGGAGCTATATCGGATCCGGCTATTATGGAACCCTGACGCCGGGGGTCATTCTTCGAAATATTTTGGAGAACCCGGGTTGGTACACCCAGTACACGCCTTACCAGGCCGAGATTGCCCAAGGTCGGCTGGAGGCTCTCCTGAATTTTCAAACCATGGTTTGCGATCTCACAGGGATGGAAATTGCCAACGCATCCCTGTTGGATGAATCCACCGCAGCCGCCGAGGCCATGCTTATGTTGTTTGCGAATCGGAAGAAAACCGATCATCGCAAAATTTTTGTTTCCCACAAATGTTTTCCGCAGACCAGGGCCGTCCTAGAAACCCGCGCTGAACCACTTGGAATAGAGGTTGTTACAGGAAGAATAGAGGAAATGAATTGCAACGACGGCTATTTTGCCTGCATGTTTCAATACCCCGACGGCTACGGAAGGGTCAAGGATTATGCACCGTTTTGCAAAATGGCCCAAGAGGCCGGCGTGGCCACGGCGGTGGTGGCCGATTTGATGGCGTTGGTTTTGTTACCATCACCTGGTAGTTGGGGTGCAGATGTGGTGGTGGGTTCGGCCCAGCGCTTTGGGGTGCCCATGGGCTACGGTGGGCCTCATGCCGCGTTTTTTGCGACGCGTGATACCTACAAAAGACATCTTCCAGGCCGACTCATCGGGGTAAGTGTGGATGCCGAAGGCAAAACAGCCTACCGGATGGCCCTCCAAACGCGGGAGCAACACATTCGCCGCGAAAAAGCGACCTCAAACATTTGCACCGCCCAGGTTTTGTTGGCGATAATGGCCTCGATGTACGCGGTTTACCATGGACCTGACGGTCTCAAGGCCTTGGCGAACCGAATTCATCGACGGGCCAGGGTTCTGGATGCCGCGCTGCGGGCTTTGGGGTTTGACCAAGTGAACGACCTTTACTTTGATACCCTGGTGTGTTCGATGGACGATGAATCGCTCGAGAAAATTCGGGTGATTGCCGAATCCAAGGAAATCAACTTCAATTTCTTGGTCAAGGGGCAGGTCGGGATTTCGGTGGATGAAACAACGTCTTTGCAAGATTTGGCGCAGGTTGTTTCTGTTTTTGGAGCCATCACCAACGGACTGCAGGTGGATGTCATTGAATTGGATCGTCAATTGGGACCGGAAGAACTCCCTTTGCGATCCGATGCCATTCTGCAGCATCCAGTTTTTAATCGATACCACAGCGAGCACGAAATATTGCGTTATATCAAAAGATTGGAAAGCAAAGATTTGTCCCTTTGTCACTCCATGATACCGCTGGGTTCCTGCACGATGAAGCTGAATGCCTCCGCCGAAATGATGCCCATCACCTGGGCTTCCTTTGCGAACATTCATCCCCTGGCGCCAACGAGTCAAGCAATTGGTTATCAGCAGATTTTTACGGAACTTCGCCAGTATCTCCGGGAGGTGACCGGCTTTGCCGATGTAAGCCTTCAGCCCAATTCGGGCGCACAGGGTGAATACACCGGCCTCATGGTCATTCGGGCCTATCACAGGGCGCGCGGTGATATGCATCGTAACATTGCGTTGATCCCATCCTCGGCTCACGGGACCAATCCTGCATCGGCGGTGATGGCCGGCATGCAGGTCGTGGTCGTGGCTTGCGATGCGCAGGGCAATGTGGACGTCGATGACCTTCGAGAAAAAGCCCTCCATCACAGCCATGCGCTTTCCTGCTTAATGGTTACTTATCCCAGCACCCACGGTGTTTTTGAGGACCAAATTCAGGAAATCTGTAACATTGTTCACGAAAACGGGGGCCAGGTTTACATGGACGGAGCCAACATGAACGCCCAAGTTGGCTTAACATCGCCTGCTTTGATTGGCGCGGATGTTTGTCACTTGAACCTCCACAAAACCTTTTGCATACCCCATGGCGGTGGTGGCCCCGGCATGGGTCCTATCGGGGTTGCGGCTCAACTTGTTCCTTATTTGCCCAGTCATCCGGTCGTGTCCTGTGGCGGACCGGAGGGCATTGGCCCCGTATCGGCGGCGCCCTACGGGAGTGCCAGCATTCTTTTGATATCGTATGCCTACATTCGGATGATGGGGGCCCAGGGTTTAACAGAGGCCACCCGCTACGCAATTTTGAATGCCAATTACATCAAAAACCGATTGGAAGGGGCCTACGGAGTTTTGTACACCAATGCCAACAATCGTTGCGCCCATGAGATGATTTTGGACATGCGCCCCTTCAAAACCAGTGCCGGGGTGGAGGTGGAGGATATCGCCAAACGATTGATGGATTATGGTTTTCATGCACCCACCGTTTCATTCCCCGTGGCTGGGACGATGATGGTGGAACCGACGGAGTCCGAGAGCCTGGAGGAATTGGATCGTTTTTGCGAGGCGATGTTGGCTATTCGTCGCGAAATCGCAGCCATCGAAAACGGGGCAGCCGACCGCGCGGACAATCCCCTCAAGAACGCCCCTCACACGGCCCGCGTTTTGGTTGCAGAGACTTGGAATAGGCCCTACAGCCGTCAGGAAGCGGTTTACCCAGCCCCTTGGTCCGAGCAAAACAAGTTTTGGCCGTCGGTGGCCCGGGTGGACAATACCTATGGGGATCGGAACCTGGTTTGTGCTTGTCCCCCTTTGGAGAGCTACGCGGTCTGAAAAGGGTCAAGAGGCCGTTTTTAGGGCTTTTGGTGCGTAACTTTGGTAATCTCATTCATGAAGGAATGCAGATTCAAAGAAGTTATATGCCCAAAAACCTCCTCCTTTCCGCCGCCTTTGCCGTGGCCCTCGTCGCGGCCGTTGGCTTGCCTTCGGCCCAAGCCCAAAGACTCGAAAATCCTCGGTCTTATCCTGGAAAACAGGCCAACGAAGAGATGAGTCAGGCCACCAGCCGCTCATCTGCTGGGTTGGGTACCGAAAGTACCACCGCCCTTTGGACCTTTGATTTCAGCGGTTCCTCATTGCCCTGCATGGGGCCGATGAATTCGGTTCGCGCCACGACATATTCTTCGGTCTACCTGGCCATGCGCCACATCTTCCCCGATGTGCCCATTTCAGCAGGCGCGTTTGAGCCGCTGACCAAGGCGATTGCCCGGCAGTTGATCGATCTTGGGATCGATAAGGTCAAGGTCGTGGACACGGCCAGCGACGATGGCG
>ENA-OUVC01000602-OUVC01000602.1-marine-metagenome-genome-assembly--contig:-NODE-602-length-23102-cov-3.461976_pt1 | contig 23102 bp, 23 predicted proteins | sample MGYA00248622_ERZ508571 | MGnify/ENA primary metagenome ERZ508571 (study PRJEB26236, sample SAMN06267175) | marine metagenome | isolation source: Columbia River Estuary | place: USA:Columbia River Estuary... | reverse complement strand
CTCTATCCGTGTTAAAGACTTTGATACTTGATAGGAAGCAATACCTAGAGCCACGAAGTTGTAGGGCCAGATAATTCCAAAAAGCGAACTTGGAGGCTGCCATGGTGGTCTCTTCAAGGATGAGTACCACTCGGGAGAGGAAGAAACCCAGATTCCCGAGCCAAAGGCATAGATGAGAACGAGAAGAATTCCTGTTGCCGCTGCAAAAATTTTGAATTCCACAAGGCCACGATAGCGACAATACCTAACGCGTAATTCATTACTTGCTCGAACGAAAGTGAAGGGTCGGGTGTTCGAATCCCTCAGCGCCCACCTGTACTTCGAGAATCTAGGACGGTAAAGATCGTCAGCCCGACAACTACAAGTAGGGCGCCAATGAACCGGTTGATGGTCATTAACTCATTCAAAAAGATGACACCCATTAATATGTGCATTACGGGTTCGACGGTGGTCAACACGGAATAAGAACCAGCCGAGATGCGCTTCAATGCCGAAAGCGAGCACAGAAACGGAACCACCGTGCCGAATGCAGCGATTGTGACAATCAATAGCCAAACAATTGAGGACGATGGAAAAATTGGGTCGAGATTTTTGAATGGCAAGATGCTGACCAACCAATAGCCGGTGGCTGTGCCGCAGTTAAGAATCATTGCGCCTGTGAGAAGCCCCATGTTGTTTGAAGTGCGGGAGAGGATAGAGAGGTAGATCGCAAAAACTACCGACGATCCAACGACAAGGGCGATAGCGGCGCCCGAACCTCCGCTTACTTGGCCCGCAGTTATGGCGATGCCGACGAAGGTGATTGCAAGCGGTGCAAGCACACGTATGGTCGGCCGTTTACCGTCGACAGCCCAAGCAATGAGCAGAACAAGCACGGGGTATCCGTACCAAAGGACGATTGCAAGGCTGGTATCGATGCTGTCGATAGCGATGAAATACATCAGTGAGACGGAAGTGACACCGAAGACGCCTATGGCAAACATGGTGAATGCCTGTCGCTTTGTTGGCCAACCTTCGTTCCTCGCAAAAATCTGACGAATGACAATGAGTATGAGAGCGGCAAGAGTGAAGCGTGGGGTCATCACACCCATTGCGTTTGAGCCCCGGTCGTAGGCATTCACTCCAAGCGTTGGCACAATGGCAAAGCCAAGGCTGGACATGACGACAAAAAGTGACCCAGTCAGTTGCTTGCTACGCGCCATGAAATTGTTAAGACTGTGGTTTCATGTGTTCGAGCATGTTGGCCATCTGCTGGTGTACCAAATTGATTGCCTGCAGTGGTCGAATCATGACTCGAAACTCAACAATCTTTCCCGCATCATTGCATGTAATGATGTCGACGCCGTTGACGTATTTTCCGTCAACTGTGGTTTCAAACTCAAGAACCGCTGTATTTCCGTCCAGAACTTGTTTGGTGTAGCGAAACCGCTTGCTGGGGTCGGAACTTGCGCCTTCCTTCTTTTCTCCGGGAAGTGTTTGCCCTGCAGCCTGCAGATACAGCGTGGTGATGGCTTTGCCTGCTTGAGGCGTGTAGACAATGGGCGAATAGAAGACGACATCATCATCAAGCAGGAGATCTAGGCCGTTTGCAAGTTCGCCCCGCATGTGGGCGTGCCATTGTTCAATAACTTTGTGAATCACAGGATCTCCTTGCGTGCGATCAACACACTATGTGAAACGCCTAACCGGGGCTGAACTTGAGTAGTTTGCTTCAATGGTTTTACAACGATTTAGTGAGCACACACCGATGCCTTGGGCTAATGGTGGTGGAACGAGCTACGAGATCGCGAGCGACAGAGATGCGCAAGGCGAGTGGACGTGGCGAATTGCCCTTGCGCCAGTGCTGGAAGACGGCGACTTTTCTCGAATGCCCTGTGTAGACAGGAAGTTGCTGCTGGTGGAAGGCGAGGGGCTGCAGTTAACCATTGATGGCAAAGTCTCACCGTGCAGGCCAGGAGTTGTTGTGGCCTTTAGGGGCGAGGCGCACACCTCGGCAACCCTTGCCCGTGGGCCTGTAGTTGATCTCGGCCTGATGTTCCATCGTAAGAAGGCCAAGGGCAACTTGTGGTTTGAGGCGCAGCCCGGCGCTGTGCTTGACGCCGACGTGGTGGTGGGAATAGGTGGCGATGCACAGATAGAGGTGGACGGCGAACTTGTCGTGATCGAGCACAAGGATGCCGCTGTGCAATTGGCCGGAAAAGTTGTTGTGTTGCGCCGCGGCGTTGTTGCTGCAATAGCAGTGGCAGTGTTGCCTACTTCACCGACTGCAGCACCCTGACCATTGCATTGACTGTTTCGTAGCGCCATTGCGCAACTAGTTGTGCTCCAACATTTGGTTGCTTGGCAGATTTCTTGAGATCTATAGCAATTTTGCTAAATGCTTCACGTTGCCTTCTCGCAAGAATTGTATTGCTGAGGCCTTGACGGGAACGTAAAACAAACTTGCAGAGCAGTTCGATACGCGCATCGCGAGGGTGCGTAACTACCTCATTTAGCCATTGTTGGTTGGCGCGCTTTCCTGACGCGGTAGCGGTGTAGACGGTTCGCGCAGAGCCCTGGTCGCCCGGTTCAACTTTGCTGGGGCGGATGTACTTGGCTTCTAGGAGTGAGTTGATTGAGCGATAGACGAGAGGGCGACGCACCCTCATGACAGATGAAAGTGATTCGTCCGAGTCCAGCTCTTTGTGCAGCGCAAACCCATGACGGGGTTGCTCGATGATCAGGGCGAGAACTGTTTGATCCAGCGAGGAGGGCTCGTATAGTCTCATTGTTACTAATCATACCTAAGGGGTGGCAATGAAGCGGATGGTCGGAGTGCTGTTGGCATGCATTTGCGCCATGGGCACTGTTGCGCCGGCCGCCGCCGTTTCGCCATTGAAAGGCGAGATAACAGTCTCTGCAGCTGCATCACTTACCGACTCGTTCACGGCATTGGCTAAAGCGTTTCGAGCCGCAAACCCCAAGGTGAAAGTTCGGCTCAATTTCGGTTCGTCGTCAACACTGGTGGCCCAGATTCAGTCGGGCGCCCCAAGCGACGTCATTGCTGCTGCAGACCTGTCGAGTGTGGAGAAGTTGGTGGCAGGCGGAAGCGTGGTTGCTGATCCTCGCGTGTTTGCACGAAACAGTTTGGCTATTGCGGTAAAGCCTGGCAACCCAGAAAAGGTGAAGTCGATCAATGACCTTGCAAGATTGAGAACCATTGCGTTATGCGGGAAGACCGTGCCTTGTGGCGTGTACGCATCAACCGTGCTTGCACGCTCAGGAGTGGTGATCAATGAGAGCAACATAACGAGAGGCGCCGATGTGAAGGCGACACTTGGCGCGGTAGTAACTGGCGACGCTGACGCCGCGATTGTGTACAAGACAGATGTGATTGCGGCGGGTAAGGCGATTCATGTCGTCGACATTGCATCATCAAGCAATGTGAAGACAATGTATGGAATTGCATCTATCCGGGGTTCGAAGAATGGTTTGCTTGCCAAAGCCTTTGTCGACTTCGTGTTGTCGGAGCAGGGCTGGAAAATTTTGAAAGGTTTTGGTTTTCAAAAACCATGAGTAAAGCCAAAGTTCGTGATGTTGCAAGCAGTACGCCAGGCTTTGTCTGGGTAGGGGCAGCGCTGGGGCTTGCGTTTCTTTTGCTCCCGCTCGTTGGGCTTGTACGGCGCGTTGCGTGGCGGGGGTTGTTGGGCAACCTTGTGGGAGGGCCTGCATCGGAAGCGCTGCGGTTATCGCTCGTCACTTCGGTGATTGCCACATGTTTCGTGGTGTTGCTTGGCCTTCCACTTGCATGGGTGCTTGCACGCATTGCCTTTAAGGGGCGGTCGCTTGTGCGTGCATTAGTCATGCTGCCCATGGTGCTGCCGCCGGTGGTGGGTGGCGTTGCGTTACTTGGTGCGTACGGCAAGTCGAACGGGCTGCTCGGTTCCACGCTGTACAACCTGTTTGGTTTACAACTCACGTTCTCACCGCTTGGCGTGATTGTTGCCGAGGCCTTTGTTGCGTTGCCATTCTTTGTGATGGCAGTGGAAAGCGGTCTACGCAGTATCGAACCCAAATTTGAAGAGTCGGCCGCGGTGATGGGGTTGTCGTCGACAAAGAGATTCTCTCGTGTGACTTTGCGATTGCTGGCGCCTGCACTGCTTGCAGGAACTGCGGTTGCCTGGGCCCGCGCGCTAGGCGAATTTGGCGCAACGATTACATTCGCCGGCAACATCGAAGGGCGAACGCAGACGACGCCACTTGCGGTGTACTTGTTGCTGGAGAGCGACCCAGAGGCCGCTTATGCGCTCAGTTTGGTGCTGCTCGTGGTGTGCGTTGGCGTGTTGGTTGCAATGCGCGACCGCTGGATGGGTAGGCGCTCATGACGTTGCAACTTGATGGCCGAATAACGCGGGGCGAATTTGCCATTGACGTTGCGCTTTCTATTGGCAATGAGGTGCTGGGAATTACGGGGCCGAATGGTGTCGGTAAAACCTCGATACTTCGGGTTGTAGCAGGGCTCACAAGTTTGTCCGCAGGGTCGCTCGAGTTGTCGGGAGTGGTGTTGGATTCACCTACACAAGACATTTTTGTGAAACCCGAGCAACGGAATGTTGGGATGATGTTTCAAGACCATTCGTTGCTTCCATTCCTAACAGCCGAGGAGAACATTGTCTTTGCGCTTCGGGCACGCGGTGTTCGTGTTCGCGATGCTCGGGCAGTTGCTACCAACCAGTTGGAGGCCGCGGGTATCGGCCAGTATCGCGGTTTGTTGCCGCACCAACTTTCGGGCGGGCAGTCGCAACGCGTGTGTTTAGCGCGGGCGCTAGTTGGCAGCCCCAGCGTGGTGTTGCTGGATGAACCGCTGTCGGCACTGGACGAGTTGGCACGGCCATTGGTTCGTACCAATTTGCGTGCGGCGTTGCAGCAATTGAATGGCCCCAAGATCATTGTCAGCCACGACTCGGCCGACATAGACGCACTGTGCGATCGGGTGATTGCGCTGTAGTCGTTTACAGTGAGGCATATGGTCACCAGCCGATTTCCCGCCGCGCAATGGGAGATGGGTCCACTGGGTGGAGACGTTGATGCAGAAGTGGTGCAGGCGCAGATAGCCGACACCATTGGCGAGCACGAGGCAACCGATATTACGCAAGCCATTTTGGTGGTGCATCGCGGCAAGGTTGTCGCCGAGGCCTATGGCCCCGACACCGATGCTGCAACGCCACTGATCTCGTGGTCGATGGCCAAAAGCATTACTCACGCACTTGTTGGCATTGCACAAATGGATGGGCTGCTGGATGTAAGCAAGCCTGCTGCAGTTGATGCGTGGAAGAACGACTCTCGTAGCCAGATCACGCTGCAACACCTGCTTGACATGCGTTCGGGGCTTTCCTGGAATGAGGACTATGTAAACGGTGATTCATCCGACGTCATCGAGATGCTGTTCGGCTCGGGGAAAGATGATGTTGCTGCCTATGCGGTATCGCTGCCCCTGACAGACCAGCCCGACAGCAAATGGTTGTATTCGTCGGGCACCACAAACATCGTGACCCGAATATTGGGCGACGCATACGGCGATACCCACGGCTCGAGCAGCGGTATCGAACGTGTGCTGCAACAACGTCTCTTTGAACAGATTGGTATGCAGGCAACTGCGCGGTTTGATGCAGCAGGCACGTTTATCGGTTCGTCGTATGTTTTTGCGACGGCACGCGACTATGCGCGTTTCGGTTACCTGTATCTGCAGGAAGGAAATTGGAATGGCACACAAGTGCTTCCAGCCGGTTGGGTAGATCACGCCCGGGTGCAGACAGTTATCGATGATGAAACGAGTTTGGGCTATGGCGCTCACTGGTGGACGTTGCCGGGGGAGGAAGACAGCCTCGTGGCGTCCGGCTACGAAGGCCAACAAATTTATGTATTGCCCAAACGCGACTTGATCATTGTTCGGCTTGGTAAGACGGTGGCCGAGAAACGAGGCGCTGTGCGTGCGTCGTTGCTTGCCATTGCCCAGGCGTTTCCTCTTTTGCAGTAGTTAATTGAGTCCTAAACGCACCAAGTGGTCTGTTGGGGCTTCCACTTGCACAAGTGCGTGGCGCAGCAGCTCGACAGCGTCGCTCTCGTAACTGCCGTCAATTCGGTTTGTCGATTCCTTCGGGTCTTCTTTGCGGTTGTACAAGATGTGCTCAAACTGAGCTGCCATTGCCCAAAATGGCAATAGGTCGCCCTCGACGAAGGGTTGTCGGATAACTGGGATGGTGGTTCCGGGCATCTTGTCAAGCTTGGCGCGATCGTCGGGGTTGGGCATTTTGTAATTGGGATATCTAGCGATAGGCATCGTGCTCCAGCGGTTAGACCACAAGGACAGCGGAGCGTTTGCACCTGTTGGCCCGCGCGAATATCGCCATTCTTCGGTTACAAGTTGCACTTCGCGCCCCCACACGCCTGTGAGCAACCAATCGCGAATGCGTTCCGAACTTGCATCGATTAGGGGTTGCAACGATGTTCCGTGTGTCCGATGCTTCACTTCAGCATCGAACACTTCGGCAATGGTGGCGTGAATGTCGGTAGAGGTGGTGAGGGCGTTGCAAACGTGAGGCGTTACGCCAGGCCAATAGATCATCATCGGGATGTTCCCCAGTTCTTTGTAAACGGGGACCGACGGCTTGCCCCACAAGTCGCGGCCGTGCACATCGGAATCGCCCAAGTAGTGACCGTGATCGGTGCATAAGACAACCGCAGTGTCGTCCCACGCATTCGTTTCATCGAGAGCGTCGAGTACTTGTCCCAAATAATGATCAATCATTGAAAGCTTCGAGCCGTACTGCGAATGGATCTGATGGGCCTCTCGTTTGTTGATGATGCCCTGAGCAATTGCATCAACTGCATAAGGGGGCCACACCAAGTGCGGACCTTCCCACGTGTCGTCATATTTCATTGCCCATTCTTCGGGGGTGTCAAACGGCTCGTGCGGGTCGAACTCGTCGATGAAGAGCATGAAGCGTTCGTCTTTCGCGCGATGTTGGGGTGATGCATCTCGTATCCACTTGGCTGCGGCACGCATTGTTCGCGGCCCGGGGAAGTCTTCGGCGCCGTTGAAGTAACCGCGGGAATTGTCGTAATGGGTATGGCCTCGCCCAAATGACGGAGCACCAATCCAACTTTGGTCTGGCCGGGTTTTCCACGGGTCGCTTTCGTGGCCGCGCTCGTATTCCCACGCGGTGAAATCCGTATGGAAGTTTTCGCCGCCAACTTCAAATAGGTGCGGGTGGTCGGTGATCAGTTGTGTGACGACACCTTTACGCCGCAGTGCTGCAGTTATCGACTCTTCCCACAGTTCGATAGAGCCCCACGGCTTCCACAAGAAATCCCACGCACCAACCAAAATGTCGTGTCGGGCGGGGATGCATGGCAACGACCCTGTGTGATGGTTTGTGAATGTGATGCTGCGTTGGGCGAGTCGGTCGATGTTGGGGGTATCAAACTGTTTGCCTTCAAACGCCGAAAGGTCATGCTTGTTGAGGCTGTCCAACAAAATGACAACGACATTCTTGGGCTTGATCGACATGGCTACTGGTGCGCGGCCGGCACTTCTGTTCGGCTCTTGGTAACTCCAAGAGCAATCAATGCTCCAATTACGAATGCCGCACCAATCGCACGATTGAACGTCATGGATTCGCCCAATACTGCGATGCCGATGGCAATGGAAAATATTGGTTCCACGGTGGTGATGATGGAGACCATGCTTGGCCCAACCCGCTTGATTCCCTCGAACGAGCATGTGATGGGGAAGATGGTGCCGAAGAGTGCAAGTGCGACGATGAACCACCAACCACGAGCATCGGTGGGAAATTCCACCCTCAGCGAGGCGGGTGCAACAAGTGCAAATAGCCAGTAGCCAAGGGCCGCACCCGAGTTCAGCAGCATGGATGCAGTGACCAGATCGATCTTGGCAAGTGTTCTGGACATCAATAAGAGATAGATAGTGAACGTGAGCGACGATGCCACAACAAGCAGAAAGGCTTTCGTGTCGGAGCGACCAATCTGACCAACCGATATGAACACGCCGAAGAGCGTCGCGCAGAGTGCAATTACGGTGGAGCGGGGAGGCTTGCGTTTATAGATGACCCACGTAGCAATTAGAACAAACACGGGGTTGAGATAAAAGATCACGATTGCGAGGCCAGTGTCGATGGTGTCGATGGCAATGAAGTACGACAGCGATGTGAAGGTGATGAGGAAGCCACCCAAGAAAAACATCTCGAAGAACGAGCGAAGCGTGGGCCACGGATGGTGGCGAGCAAGGAAGTAGCGCAAAATAGCTAGGCCTATTGAGGCCATGGTGAAGCGAACACACATGACGCCAAGCGGATTCGCGTCGGACTCGTATGCCTTGATTGCTAGGGCTGGCGCTAGTGCAAAACCAGCACTGGACATCATGACAAATGTTGCACCAATGATGAGCTTGTTTTTTGGCACAGCAAAAATCTAGTGCCCATAATGCCGACGGGTACCATTGGTTCATGTCGCGTCGCATCGTCCGTGCACTTTCTCTTGTGTTGTTGATTGCGGTATCTGGTTGCGGTGGGGGCGCAAGCGTAGAAACACTTGCTGGCCTGGATGGTTCGGCGCTTGATGCAATGGCCAAGCGTGCCGAAACAGATGGAGCAAATTGCTTGGTGGTTCTTAAGGGCGGCGAGTTGGTGCGCGAATGGAACTTTGGTGGGTCGAGCCCCACAGCTTTGCAAGAGGGTTTCTCTACTACCAAGTCGGTTGCATCGCTACTGATCGGTATTGCGCAAGATCAGGGTTTGCTCAATCTTGATCAGCCGGCTTCCGATTTCATTACCGAATGGAAAGGCACCAAGAGTGAACCGGTAATGATTCGGCAATTGTTGTCAATGACAAGTGGTCGTTATTACGACTTCCAAACCGACTACGCACAAATGGCATTCTTTTCGCAAGACAAGTCGGGTTTTTCGATTGGTCTAGAGCAGCAGCACGAACCAGGCACTGTATGGGAGTACAACAATTCGGCAACACAGACATTGGAAGTGGTGCTGAAGCGTGCAAGCAATATGGCGGTCAACGACTTTGCGGCCCAATACTTGTTCAACCCGCTTGGCCTTAGCTCGCGTCTGATCACCGATGCCGCCGGCAATGCGGGCCTGTATGCCGGCATGCAGACGTCGTGCCGAGATTTGGCCACGTTGACACAACTAGTGCTCGATCAAGGTGCGTATCAGGGGAAGCAAATCATTTCTCAAGCATTCGTCGCCGAGGCGATTAAGCAATCGAGCACGTTGAAAGATGACTATGGGTTGCTGTGGTGGCTCGACCCAAGCGGCGCCTATTACATGTCGGGGGCGTGCGGGCAGGTAGCCATGGCTATGCCTCAATTTGATGTTGTGGCAACGCTGATGAGAGCTACCGATCTCAGTTCGCCACAGAGTCTGCTTACTTGCGGCGGCGAATCAAGCGAAGAGATTTTGCTCGAGGGGTTTAACGCCGCGTCAATCGGTGGATGACTCTTTGCAGAAATGGTTTTTGCATTTCTGAGAATTGCTTCGACGAGTTTTTGAACACTCCGTGCCATTCGGGAAGGTTGTCTGTGGTGGCAACGATGTGTTTCATGATTCCGGGTATGACCGATGTATGCGCCAGAATCTCGGCTTCGTAGTCGACAACACGAACCGATTCTTGCCCAAACTGATTTCGATACGCGGCTAGCAACGAGTCGTAATCGGCAAGCCAAGAATCTGGTTGAACATAGGCAAACGAATTCGGGTCGTCGCTCAGCGTAAAACCATCTCGTGTCAGGTGCTCGGCCCATGATCGGAGGTAATCGCTCCGTTCCCGCAGCGTGACAACAACCGTTACCTCGCGAGTTGTCAGCAACTTTGCGAGCGCAGACAATTCTGCGGGGTTGCGCAGGAATGAAAGGGTCTCGGAGGCAATAACTAGTGTCTCTGCTGGCCCTTCAACCTGTGAAAGCACATGTTGGGCGACATGGCCTTGCCAGTGCTCGGTACTCCATTCGGGGATTCGGCGCATGGTCGGGTATTGCTTCGACCCATCTGCGCACAGCAACGCAATCTCTCGGTTGTTTTGAAACAGTCCCTCGTAGATATCGATGCCATGTTCGAGGGCTAGCCGTTCGTGGTGGATTCGGAGCCAGTGCTGAAACGAGGTGGTGCCAGTCTTGTGCGTGCCTATGTGAAGAATGGCCCTTCTGGGCACTTGGTCCATGGGAAAATAATTTACTCAAACCACTAGTTTGTTATGCAGTCAGAGACAAGGGGCGCACATGGCAAACGAAATTTGGCAAAACACCGCTACTCAAATAGCAGCCGACATTCGCAACAAAAAGGTGACAAGCCGCGAGGTGGTAGAGGCTCATCTTCAGCGAATTGCGGAAGTTAACCCCAAAATCAATGCGATTGTTCGTGTACTCGCCGACGAGGCGCTTGCGGGGGCCGACTTGGCCGACGCCGCAGTGCGCTCCGGTGAAAAGCTTGGGCCGCTACACGGAGTGCCGATGACAGTAAAAGAAAACATCGACATTGCTGGCTACCCAACGACGCAGGGTATTCCTGCACTGGCCGAGGCAATTCCGCCTGCAGATGCACCGACAGTAGAACGCATCAAAGCCGCTGGCGCAATTGTTATTGGCCGCACCAACCTGCCCGACTTGGGTCTGCGCATTCACACCGACTCCAGCCTGTACGGCCGTACCAAAAACCCATGGAAGTCCGATCGCACGGCGGGAGGCTCCAGTGGCGGTGAGGGTGCCGCGCTCGCAAGCGGCATGTCTCCGCTTGGTTTGGGTAACGACATCGGCGGTTCGCTTCGTAACCCCGCACATTGCTGCGGAATTGCTTCGATCAAGCCAACGCAAGGTGTCGTTCCCGACGCCAACTATTTTCCAGTAGAGGATGCGGGGCTTAGCTCGCAGTTGATGTTGATCCAGGGGGTTATGGCACGCACCATTGCAGACGTTCGCTTAGGTTTGGGCGTTGTTGCTGGTCAACACTCGCGCGATCCAATCAGCGTGCCAGCAGTGCTTACCGACTTGAAGCTCGGAGAGAAAGTTCGTGTTGCAGTGATGCCGACGCCCCCAGGTGGTTCTACGCACGCTGGCGTTGCAGATGTAGTGCGCAAAACGGCAGACGCGCTTTCTAACGCAGGCCACGATGTTGTTGAAGCAACCCCGCCCGATTTCGAATTGGCGTGCGAAGTGTGGCGAACACAGTTGTTCGGTGAATTGGAATTACAGCGCGAATTGCTGGAGATGGTGATGGGTGAGGGCGGACGCAAATTCGTCGAACTCACCACCATGAACTACGAAAAGGTCGACCTTGCCGCCTGGGCGAATGCGCAAGTGCAACGAAATGGGATCGGCCGTAGATGGGGCCAGTGGTTCGACAGTTACCAAGTGTTGCTTTCGCCAACATGGACACAGCCGCCATTTGTCTACGACTTTGACATTAATAGTGAGGCCGGTGCGTTAGCTACCGTCGAATTGATGAGGCCTGTTCTTCCAGCAAACTTGCTGGGGCTTCCTGCAGTGGTGGTGCCGGGCGGAATGGCCGACTCGCTTCCAGTGGGAGTGCAGGTGACTGGTGCTCGTTACACCGACTTGCGTTGTCTTGCTCTTGCCGAGCAGATCGAATCGGCGTGTGGTTTAAGCACGCCGATCGATCCGATCGACTAGTTACTACTTGTTGTTGTCAGACAACAACGACGTTTTGTGCTTCTTCGCCTTTGCGACCTGGGGCAACGTCGAATTCAACGGCCTGGCCCTCAAACAGTGACTTGTAGCCTTCGCCCTTGATGTTGGAGAAGTGAACGAATACGTCCTCTCCACCATCACGTGAGATGAAGCCATAGCCCTTCTCGGCGTTGAAAAATTTAACGGTACCTCGCATTATTTTCTCTTTTCTTAGTTTTATGGAAAAGCCCTTGTGGCAATTCCGATAGTAAGACTATGAGACATGGTGCCAAATACCACTACATTGTGCAAACTTATGAGCAACCCAGAAATCCTCGTCATCAGCGGCAGCCTGCGTGGGGCTTCGTACAACAGTTTCCTTGCCGCACATGCCGTTAATCATGTGCCCGTGGGGTTTGAAGCCCGTGTTTACGCGGAAATGCGAGACTTACCGCATTACGACGCCGACCTCGACAACCACGCACCGCCGGAAGTTGTTGCCAGGCTGAGGCGCTGGGTCAGTGATGCCGCGGGCATTTTGTTTATTACCCCCACCTATAACTATGCGTTGCCTGGTGGCTTGAAGAACCTGATCGATTGGGCCACCCGGCCTATGGGCAACCATTCCATGGTGGGCAAGCGCGTTGCAGTTACGGGTGCTTCACCTGGGCCAAGTGGAAGCAAACAGGCCGTTCAGTGGTTGCGATCAATGATCGAGCCTCTTGGAGCAACGCTTGTCGGAGATGAGTATCTCATACCCACAGTGCACGAAAAGGTAGACATCGCTTCGGGAAGTGTTGACGCTGAAGTTGATAGATATCTATCAACTGTTATGTCTCAGTTGGTGCAGTAACTATTTTCCGTTAAGCGCAGCAACTACTGGCGCAAAACTTTCCACGTCTTCCGCACCGACAATGACGTAAGAGAAACCCCAACGCTCGCGGCGTGCGAGCAAGTCTTCGATCAGTTTCGATGGTGGCCCCATGAGAGCGAAAGGTGTTTCGGCAATCATCGACGCTTCAACGCCCATTCCCTTTGACAATCTTTCGATCGCACCTTGTGCATCGTCGGTGATGTTGACGAGGAATGCTCTGATGTTCATCTCGATATCGGCAATTCGGCCACCCGAAGCATCTCGCACGATGTCAACTTTGGCGTCAACTGCTTCTGCGGTCATCGTTGAGATGGCCTCTGGGCCAACGGCGCCTGCCGTCATTGTTGCGTTAATGCCAACGATGTCTGCTTGCTGTGCTGCATAGGTGAGGAAACGCTTGCCACCGCCACCCATCAAGATTGGAGGGCACGCGCCTTGCAGCGGCTTCGGCATGCCGTTGTAGTTGGTGATGGTGTAGTGCTTGCCTGAAAACGAGAATGGGCCTTCTGCAAAACAGCCGCGCATGACATCGATGCCCTCAATCATGCGATCGATACGAACGCCGGGCGAGTCGTAAGGGATTCCGGATTGCTCGTAGTCGGTCTTCATCCAGCCTGCACCGATACCCAATTCGATGCGTCCCTCGGAAAGCACGTCCATCGTTGCAATCTCTTTTGCGAAAACAAGTGGGTGCTTGTAGTCGTTGTCCCAAACGAGCGCGCCAAGCCGCAAAGTTGATGTGACATCTGCAGCGCACATCAATGCTGGCATTGGTGCCAACTGATCGGTGAAGTGATCGGGCAAGGTAAGCACGCTGTAGCCGTTTGCCTCAACGCGCTTGGACAGGTCGACCCACGACTTTCGGTCGGGGGCGCTATTGGCTTGAACGCCGAAACGGAAGGGTTTGCGAGGGAACTGGCGAGAAGTTGGCATTTGGGCAGAGTAGCGTTATTTGTGTCGTGAACCCCCACTTGAGGCTGAGTCTGCGCCTGCTGATCACTGCAGTTGCCGGTGCGCTGTGTATTTCGGCGCTTCTGGTGGCCATTGCTCCACAGGCTTGGGGAATCCTCAATGCGCACTCCCAAGTGCCCGTGCAGCTGTCGCAGTTTTCGGGCCTTGCCCAGCGCAGCGTGTTGTACGACATCAACGGCCAGCAGATTGGTGTTTTCCAAATTGAAAACACGCAACGAACTCCGGTTGACTCTGTACCCGAACACGTGATTGCAGCATTGCTGGCTGTTGAGGACACGGGCTTCTTCGACCATAAAGGTGTCAACTTGCGCGCTTCTGTACGCGCACTGCTTTCTAATTATCAGGCCGGATCATCGCGCCAGGGTGCGTCCACTATCACCCAGCAAGTCGTGAAAAACGAGTTCCTTGCGGGCCTCGATCGAGACGGAAGATACAAGGTGTTGCAGGCGCGATACGCCGCGATGTTGGAAAAGGAAGTTCCCAAACGCGAGATTCTTGAGCGCTACATCAATACGGTTTTTTTCGGGAACAACGCATACGGGCTGCAAGCGGCAGCCGAGGTGTATTTCGGTACGCCGGTTGCCGGGCTCACCGAATTGCAAGGCGCATTCCTTGCCGGCCTAGTGCAGGCGCCGTCTAGTTATGACCCAATTCGTCGCCCAGATGCTGCACGCCAGCGTTACAAGATTGTGCTTGGCCGAATGGTCGAAACCGAATTGCTCACAGCGGATGAGGCAACTGCTGCCTGCAAAGGTTGGGAGACGCCCAAGGTTCGCACGTCGCTTGATGCAGAATGCCCAATTCCCGAAAACGCCAACAGCGTTCCAACGCAAGACATCAACCGCACGTATTTCACCGAAGAAGTCAAAGACTATTTGCTCAACCGCAGCACGGTTCTAGGTGCTACATACCAAGAGCGTTACAACAAGATCTTTCGCGGTGGCTTGAAGATTTATACAACGCTGGACAAAGATGCGCAGGCGGCCGCCGAAGTAGCAGCACTTGAGCAGTTGCCCGTAAACAAGACCGGGATCGAAGCAGCAGTGCTATCAATCGACAATCTCACTGGTGGCGTGCGCGCGATGGTTGGTGGCGCAGGTTTCGAAGCCGCGAACAACGAGATCAACCTCGCAATGCGCAGAAGGCAAACAGGTTCAAGCGTGAAGATGTTTATCCTCGCCGCGGCGTTACAAGCAGGAATTCTTCCCGACGACGTAATTGATGGAACGTTGCCGTGCACATTGCCGAACCCCGGCAAGCCCGAAGAACCGTTTCTGATTTCGAAAGGTGTGAGTCAGAGTGTTGCACCTTTGCGCACGATGACGGCTCTTTCAATTAACTGCGCATACGCCCGTTTGTCGCAAGTGGTTGGCTTGGAGCGAATTGTTTCGCTGATGTACAAAATGATTAACAGCGAATGGACGAACCCTGAAACGTTTGCCATCCAGCCCTATGCATCATTGGCGACTGGAGCCAACGAACTCAGCCCGCTTGACATGGCATCAGGAGTGCAGACCATTGCAAACAGCGGTGTTCACATGCAGCCATATTTCATCGAGCGCATCGAGGACAATGGTGTCGAGTTGTACCGACACGAGTTGGCCCCCGAACAGGTGCTGACTCCCGATGTGGCGCTTCGCGCAGTCGACACGTTGAAGGGCGTTATCAAATTTGGTACCGCACGGCGCACGCCATTGGAGAACGATCGTCCGGCAGCGGGCAAAACAGGCACACAGGACGACAACACCAACGCGTGGTTTGTGGGTTTCAGCAAGCAAATGACTACGGCGGTGTGGGTGGGCGACCCGAAGGCGTACACGCCGATGGTCAACATTCCGGAGTTCGTTGCTAAAGACGGCATTACGCGCGTTCAGGGCTCGATGTACCCAGCACGTATATGGAAACAATTCATGGATGCAGCCCACATCAATTTGCCGATAGAGGATTGGGAAGCGCCGCCAGACGCAGTGGCCACCGAAACACGCCCAGACCCGTCACCAATGCGCATTTACTTGCCTGGCAACGAGTGTCTTGCGAAGGTCGTTTCCGGAACTGTTCCGCCAACGATTGCACCGCCGACTACAAAGCTTGGCAAACCTGCGCCAACCACCACCACCGTCCCATTTGACCCAACGAACACGGTGGTAATCAACGTTGTCGACCCAGGTACGACCATTTCACCAACAGACACCAACCCGTTTTCTCCAACAAACACCATCAGAATCGGCGAGTATTGGGTGTATGAATGCGCTGCTCCGTTTCCTGCCTCTGTGCAAACAGTTGAAGCAGGCTAATTCGTGAGCGATTTGGCCGATCTTTACGCGGTACAACTTTCGGATATTGCAATAGCGCAATCCAAACATCGTCTCTCGCATCTTCCGGAAATCGAATTACACACGTCTACCAAGAACGACGTTGCAGCCATCAAAAAATCTCTAGACGAAACTGCTGCTCGCATTGCAGCGGCAAAAAAAGAGATAGCCGACCTAGAAGTGGCGGGTCATGCCAATGACGCCGCGATTGCTCGATTGAACAAGCAACTGAAAACTGTTATTGCGCCGCGCGAAGCCGAGGCACTGCAACATGAGATCGCGACATGTACTCAGCAACGATCACAACTGGATGATCGCGAGCTGGTGTTGTTGGAGTCGGTTGACTTGTGTGAGCGTGAACAAGAGCAAATATCGTTGCAACTTGTGCATGCCGAACAGCTGCATACTGCTGCTGCAGAAAAGCTCGCAGTGGCCCAGCGTGAAGAAAATCAAAGTCTTGAGCGGCTGGTTCAGCAACGAAGTGCGCAATCGTTGGTGGTGCCAGCTTCGTTGTTGGGCACGTACGAAGCCAAGCGCAAACATCGCCCTGACGGAGCAATCGCAAAGTTGTCAGGCCCTACGTGCGGTGCCTGCCACCTTGATATCGCTCAGGGGGAAATCAGTGCACTTCGGGCGCTACCCGAAACTGAACGCCCAGAGTGCCCGCACTGCGGTTGCTTCATCTTTTTCGACGTTGGGTACTGATGCTGTTGTGGTTTGTGGGTACTTCGATAGCGGCAGTGTGGTTTGTTTTTCGCGACCCTCGTTTCAATTTTCGACTCGTGGTAGTTGGGGCGCTGATCCCCGACATCATCGATGGAATTGGGGGAGGTGCCGGCCCAATGCACAGCGTGGTCACGGTGATAGCGCTGCTAGCGATTGTCATGTTGATCACCACCGGCCGGCGGCCAGTTCGCAAGCCGTTGCTGGCCGTGATCATCGGGCTGTTCTTGCACCTGGTTTTCGACGGCGCTTTCACCAACACCAGCATGTTCTGGTGGCCTTTGGGTGGGTTTGCTACGTATGAGCAGGCTTTGCCATCCATCGACCGAGGCTGGATCAACGTTGGGCTCGAGTTAGTGGGTGTCGGTCTCATCCTCTGGGTTCGGTCGCAGATTGGCCAGACAGGTAAGAAAATCCAGCAAACCCAATAAACATAAGGGTGTGACGTCTGTCGAGGGATAACATATCCAATTCTTTCGCTGCAAGGGTTAAGTAAAATTTATTAACCACCGAAAGTGAGCCCGTATTCCGTCTCGTTTACGCCTGATCGTTGCCCCAATTTTCATCGTTGCCGTCCTTGGCTTGGGCTCGGCAACCCTGAAGTTGGCCATTCCACCTGCCAAAGCAGAATCCCGGGGGGCTGAAGTGTCGGTCGAATTGAGCCCCGTGGCGCCACCGTGGTCGAAGTGCCCGCAATGGTTCGACACAGCGATTCGGTTTTGGCCGGCAAGCCAGTGGCCAATCATCGATCACATTTTGCACCGTGAGTCTCGTTGCCTTGTCGACGCGTTTAACCCAAAGGACACCAACGGCAAGCCTTCGTATTCCCTCTTTCAGGTGAACGCGTTTTGGTGCAGCCCAGTGGAGTTCTACGCGGGTGGCTTCTTGCAAGAGAAGCGAATACTTTCGACGTGTGACGACCTGTTCGATGTTGAAAAGCAGTTCGCCGCGGCTCGAGCCATTTATGTCGAGGGGCTTACGCGCCACGGTTACGGCTGGCGCTCATGGGGTTTGAGGCCCACGTTCAAACCTGAAACAGTTTTGTAAAAGTGACGGTGAGTTGGCCTATAAGCGGGGTTCTGTAGTCGTCGCAATTTCTCGCGCCAACCGATGACCATCCCTCTGTGCAACCTACCCGAGAGTTGCTGGCTACGAATAGCCAACGAGCGGACAGCTCATGCTCTCTGCATGGTCTTGCTTCGAATGGGGATACCAAGCCGCACAAGTTGCCTCATGCGCTGGTGCGCTCTTACCGCACCGTTTCAGCCTTGCCTGTGACGATGGCTTTGCAGCCACTGCCCATCGGCGGTTTGTTCTCTGTTGCACCACACGTCAGGTCGCCCCAACCTGGCTCTCGCCAGCATTCTGTCCTGTGAAGCCCCGACTTTCCTCAATGAATAAGTGCAAGCACTCGTTCACCGCGGTCACCCGGCCTACTCACCGTCGCGATCAGTGTACGGGGGTCAGCAGGTGACGTTGTCGTAGATCAAGCCGTTGAGGCTTGGAGTTTCCATGTTCAGGGATGGCTTAACGCCTTCGGCGTTCGCCTTGCCCAAAGAAACCTGAATGATGGCCAGTGCACCGAATGCACTAGGTACCGAGGCAACGTTGGCTTTGCCTGTTGCTTCGTTAACCGTTGGGCCTACAGATGCAAATCCAGGGTTGAGTACTTGCGCCAAGACAACCGCGTGTCGTGCCTCGTCGTGTGCAATGCGCATTGCATCGCCGCGCAACTTGGGGCTGGTGAGTGAACCAACAACACCCTGGTATGTCTGGGTGGCAAGGTTCTCTAGCGCGTGTGCAAGTGCCACAACGTCTCGGCTCGTGTCTTCGTTGCCTTCGGTTGTGATCAACTTGAGCGCAGGCTGAATGTACAAACGATCGACACGCTCGTTGGCGCACTCGTGTGCTTTTCCACCAAGGGAAACAACAAGCGAGTTAATTGCTGCCGCGTGGGCCACGTGGTCGTCGCGGAAACGTTTTGCAGCCTCGGAAAGTTTTGCAAAATCACCAGTGAGCAAACCGTCTTCGATCACCATGTTGTAGGTGTCAATTGCGTTGTACTCGAGTGATGCCGCGGTGCGAAGCAAGACGATGTCGGTGATGTCGCCGCTGTTGGCAGGCTGAAGAGATGGAACCGACCCGGCACTTGCAATGTTGGCGCTGCTCTGAACACCGCTTTGTTTGCCACATGCCGCGAGGAACGCGGTGCCGCCGATGGAGAGCGCGCTAATACGAAGAAGTTCGCGACGCGAAAGATTTTCGAAGTTGCTCATGGTGCCACCGTCGTTTCAGGAGTTGCTGGTGCGGACGAAGCAGGAGCAATCGAGGCCGCAGGGTTGTCAAGTGCGCTTGAAAGAGAGAGCGTTGGAAGAGTGCCGAACACGGCTGCATGTCGGGCCTCGGCGGTGATGATCGAGGCAACGAGTTGCGCTCCATCAATTCCCTCTAAGTTGCCGAGAATGTCGATGTGGGTCTTTGCGAGCGTGTTTTCCAGTGCTTGCAGTGTTGCGTAGATGCTCTGCATGGTGGTGAGCTGGCCAACATAAGTCTGATAGATCGATTCGTTGCGACGGTTAGTCGCCTCTTTTCCAAGTAGCCCGTTGATTGCTTGGGCGTAGGCCTTGTGGTGTTCGGTAAACATAGACAGCATCGCAGCCTCGTCGCCGGTGAACTTGGACGAAGAAACAACTGTTGCGTACAAGTCGTGCACGGCAAGTTCGGCTTCTTGAGCGAACGCAAGCAGCTGCTTGTCGTTGCTCGTTGGCTGTTTTGGTGGCGCGCTACGCGGTGCGCGTTGCTTTGCGATGGGCACGATGTAGTTCCTTTCCGAAGGTTCAACAAGTATTGCCCAAACGGGGCGTACTTAATCTAGAAGTCAAGACCCGATAACTCGGGTATCCAACCACCCGCGCGGGAGAGTGCGCTGGCCCATTGTTCCCTGTTCAGAACCGCGCTTGGGACCACCTGTTGGGCTGGTTTCCACGTTGAAACCGCGTCTGGCAAGGTTTTCCACGTACCTACGGCGACGCCTGCCAGAAACGCTGCTCCCAGCGTGGTTGCCTCGGTGACGGGAGACACTTCCACTGTTCGCTGTGTGGCGTTAGCAAGTGCCTGTACGAAGGTGGGGTTCTTGCTCATGCCGCCGTCAATGCGGATGCTGTCGATCGTTAGTCCCGAGTCGGCCTGCGATGCATCCACCATGTCTGCACCTCTATGCGCGATTCCTTCGAGAACTGCTCGAACGATGTGGGCGCGGCTTGTTCCGCGGGTGATTCCAAGCAGCGTTCCCCGAGCACCGTAATCCCACTTGGGCGTACCGAGGCCGAGGAGTGCCGGCACGTAGACCACGCCATCGGATGTATCGACTTGCGATGCTACGTCGTGGCTGTGTTCTGGTGAATCGATCAATTGCATGTCGGTGCACAACCAGTCGATGTTTGTGCCGGCAGACAACATGATTGCTTCGTTGCCCCAATGAATTCCGTGAGCGTCGCTGTAAGCAACGATTGGGAACGTTCCGCCGGGCAGGCGGTTCGCAGATGTCGGTGCTGTTGGCCCGGTGAATGTGTCGAGCATGCCGCCTGTGCCAAACGTGATTTTGGTTTTTCCTGCAGTGATGCAACCTTGTCCGATAAGTGAACCCTGCTGATCGCCAACTAGGGCTGCAATGGGGGGAGCGCCAGGCAATGCGCTGGCAGCGCCAATAACACCAGATGAAGGAACAACGTTCGGCATCATTGCAACATCAACACCCATGATGTCAAGCGCGCGACTTGACCATTTGTGTGAGTTCGCGTCAAACAAACCGGTTACTGCGGCGTTGGAATGGTCGGTGACGTGCAATTCTCCATTGGACAAAACATAAGCAACCCAAGTATCCACCGTGCCAAAACAAACATTTGCGCTGTGTGAATAGTTCTTCAACATCCACGATGCCTTGGTAGCTGTTTGGTTTGGAGCAAGCGACATGTTGTGTTCGCTACGAGCCATGATGCATTCCATTACGGTTCGCAAATCTTGCCAACCCAATGCTGGGCCGCAAGGAATGCCGGTGGCCCTATCCCACATGATGGTGCTTGCTCGCTGATTGGTGATGCCGACAGCGCTCACTGAACCCGCCGCTTGCAGTGCCGCAGTAGAAACACGCAATACCGCATCGCGCATCAGTTGTGCATCAAACTCCACCATGCCAGGCGCAGGGGATTGTGGCGCGAATGCTTCGTAACGAAGGTGCTCAATTGCGCCTGTGTCTCGCACTACCGATGCGCGCAGGCCACTTGTGCCTACATCGATGACAAGGATGCTCATGGCAAGTTAGTACCGGCGCGCGATGTAGAAAGGCCAAGCTTGCCCGGGTTGAAAATATCTGTTGGATCAAGTGTGTTCTTGATTGATTGCAACACTTGCAGCGACTGCCCGAGAGATTCGCTCATGAAACGAGCGCGATTGATGCCGACACCGTGGTGATGCGAAACATTTGAGCCGGATGCGATGGCGGCACGTTGGCCGGCGTTCCAGAGCGCAATGTATGCGCTGTCGATATCGTCCGTCTTGTCGCCGGCAAAAGTGAAGTAGAGGCAGGCACCGTCTAAGTAACTGTGCGAGAGGTGACAGGTTGCCGCGCGAGCGCCCTCAACACCGAGGAATGCGGAACGGACATCATTGAAAATGCCAACAAGTTTCGACCAGGGCGCTGCAACTTCCATCGTGTCCACGATGTAGCCCTTCGAAGTCAGTGCTTGCAACCCGCTGGTGTCATTGCGGTGGTGTAGCCACTTTTCCACCAACTCCACATCACCCGTAATCGCGCCGTGATTGCGAGCGGATTCGTCGACGATGGACATAGTTGCTTCAACGAGGCGCTGATCACCTTCATCAAGCACCAGAAGTGTGCACTGGGTTCCATCTGTGCCGTGGCTGCGCTTGCTTTCGCTTTCGTCGTACAAGCGAAGCACTGCAGGTGTTGCTTCCTTGCGCACTGCATCTCGGCAAGCAGCAATGCCGTCTTCGAACGATGGGAAAAGATAAGCGGCACGTTTTTCATATGTTGCCTTTGGATGCGCGCGAAGCCACACGCGGGTGATTACACCAAGGGTTCCTTCGCTGCCGACGAAAAGATGAGTGATGTCGCTTCCGGTAGCTGCAGCAGGTGCACCACCAGTACGAATGACAGAGCCATCGGCCAGCACAACTTCGAGGGCCACAACCATGTCTTCAATTTTTCCGTAGCGGGTAGAGAACTGGCCAGCGCCGCGACAGGCAACCCAACCACCGACTGTTGCAATATCAAACGACTGAGGGAAATGACCGACGGTGATTCCGTATTTGGCTTGGAGTTCGCTCTCCATGTCTGGGCCGAATGTTCCTGGAAGCACTTCGACAATTCCGGACACCTGGTCAACCGACACGACGCCGGCAAGTTGTGTGGTGTCGAGCACGACTCCGCCAAACATCGGCACTGCGCTTCCACAAACCCCGCTACGCCCACCGCTTGTGGTGAGTGCGATGTTGTGCTGTCGACAAATATTGACAATGGCCACCACTTCATCCGTGTTTTTTGGGCGGCAAACGGCATGCGGTTTGCGTGGTGTTTTGCCGGCCAGGGCCCAATGCATGGCGAGTGGCCACCAGTCGCGGCCATGTTCGGCGCGGTCGGCATCATCCACCGATGTTGAACAGACTTTTTTCAGTTGCTCAATTACCGCATCATCTACAGATGATCCTCCAGCAAACTGTTCGCCAACGGCGTCGGGCGAAATGCTGAATGCAATGGGTGGTGTCGGTTCGGTCATGATCAGTCAGTTCGTTTGGGAGGCTAAATATTCGGCTTCGCTTACTTCGCCCGCAGCTGCTTCTTTGGCACATGAATCAACATAGTTCGCCACTTGGCGTTCAACTTCCGCGTCATCCCACTGCAACTCGGTTGCCATGAGTTTGGCTACAGCACGAGCACTTGCAAGTGATGCGGGCCGGTTAATGATGCGGGCTCGAGTTCTACGAGAGAGTATGTCGTCAAGTGTTCGCGCCATTTCGAAACGAACGGCGAAAATTGCTTCAGCACGCAAATAGGGAAGTCCAATAATCAACGGCTCAGCCAAAGAAGGGTCGCTTGTTATCAACTCTTGGATGGTTTGTGCCTCGCTACCAAAGCGTTGATATAGATGTAACGCTTCTCGATCGACCTTCTTGGATGACTTTGCGGTTGCACCAACAAATCGCAAGCGTTTCGTTTTGCATGCTGTCTTTTTGCCAACTTGCTTCAACACTTCGTCAACCGTGTGCTCTGCCATTTTTCGATATGTGGTGAGTTTGCCGCCGGCAATAGAAACCACACCGGTTGCCGACACGCGCACTTGGTGCTTGCGAGAGAGGTCTGCAGTTTTTCCGGTGGCAGTAGTGCCGTCTTCGTTGCGTACCAACGGCCGCAAGCCAGACCACACGGCGGTTACGTCGTCGGCGGTGATGTTGCCATTCACGGACTGATTGAGCGCCTCCAAAACATATTCAATGTCTTCGTGGCTCGATT
>ENA-OUVC01000601-OUVC01000601.1-marine-metagenome-genome-assembly--contig:-NODE-601-length-23111-cov-2.852175_pt1 | contig 23111 bp, 18 predicted proteins | sample MGYA00248622_ERZ508571 | MGnify/ENA primary metagenome ERZ508571 (study PRJEB26236, sample SAMN06267175) | marine metagenome | isolation source: Columbia River Estuary | place: USA:Columbia River Estuary... | reverse complement strand
ATGCCGAAACAAAAACAATCCTCGACAATGTGATCATCCTGATGGTGCATGCCAACCCTGACGGCCAGGAACTGGTCTCCGATTGGTACATGCGCAATACAGATTCACTCAAAAGAACAACATCCTACCTGCCAAGGCTCTATGAAAAATATGCCGGGCACGACAACAACAGGGATTTCTACATGCTCAACCTCAAGGAAACCCAGAACATGGCCCGCCAATTGTTCGTTGAATGGCTGCCCCAGATCATGTACAACCATCACCAAACCGGCCCGGCAGGGGCGGTTGTTGCAGGCCCTCCTTTCCGCGACCCCTTCAACTATGTTTTTGATCCACTGGTGATGACCAGCCTGGATGCAGTAGGCGCCGCCATGATCAACCGGCTGAATGCAGAAGACAAGCCAGGCTTTACCCAACGGGCAGGATCTCCCTATTCAACATGGTACAATGGCGGACTGCGCACGACCACCTATTTCCACAACATGATCGGCTTGCTCACCGAAATCATTGGCAGCCCAACCCCATCGAGCATTCCACTGGTGCCTGCCCGTCTGATTCCCAGCAGCGCCAACCCCAATCCAATTACACCACGCCCCTGGTTTTTCCGAAACTCCATCGACTACTCGGTTTCCATGAACTATGCCGTGCTCATGTATGCCACCCGCCACAGGGATGAGCTGCTCTACAATATTTACAAGATGGGCAAGAACTCCATTGACAAGGGACGAAAAGATACCTGGACACAGTACCCCAAACGAAGCGACGAGATCACAGAGCGCTTCAAAAAAGAACAGGCACCCAAGACTGAGGCTTCAGGAACAGAAGGCATTGGCAGAAATGGTGGAGCCATCCCCATGAAATTGTATGACAGTGTTTTCAAGAACCCGTCACTCCGTGATGCCAGGGCCTATGTTCTCCCTTATAACCAGGCAGATTTCGCCACCGCCACGAGGTTTGCGAACGCGCTGATCCGCACCGGCATTGTGGTACACAGGGCTACTGCAGACTTCAGTTCCAACGGAAAAAACTATCCCGCCGGTTCACTCATCGTGCAATGCGACCAGGCTTTTCGCCCACACATCATCGACATGTTTGAACCACAAGACCATCCCAACGACTTCCAATATCCCGGTGGCCCGCCCATCGCCCCTTATGATGCAGCAGGATGGACACTGGCCTATCAGATGGGCATTGAATTTGACAGGGTGATGGAAAAGCTGGACGGGCCATTTGCAAGAATTGCTGATGGTGAAGTACAGGCATTGAAAGGAAAATCGCCTGAAAAGATGGGCAAAGGCGGTTTCATCCTGAGTGCAGCCAACAACCACTCTTTTATTGCAGTGAATGAATTGCTCAAGGCAGGTGCCGAAGTGTATCGCATCAATGGATCAAGGGTGGATGCACCTGCCGGCTCTTTTTATATTCCCAACAAGGGCAAATCAGCCGAATGGTTGCTGAAAAATGCATCCTCGCTGGGTGCAGACCTTTTGGCAACTGACATGAAAACATCTTCAGACATGACCAAGGTAAACCCCTCCCGCATTGCGCTTTGGGATGCCTATGGCGGATCAATGGCTTCTGGCTGGATGCGCTGGATCATGGAACAATACCATTTCAACGTTGAATTGCTCTATGCGCAAGAGATTGACAAGGGCAACCTCAAAGAAAAATACGATGTCATCCTTTTTGTAGGAGGCGCCATGCCTTCCCTGCAAGGAAGCGGCAGGGGTTTGGGCGGACCCAAGCCAGAAGATACGCCTGAAGCATTCAAGAAAACCATCGGGAACATTTCTGTAGACAAGTCCATCCCTGAACTGAAAAAATTCATGGAAGCAGGTGGCAACATCCTTACCATCGGCAGCAGCACCTCATTGGCTTATCACCTGAAACTTCCTGTCAGCAATGCATTGGCTGAAATGAACAATGGAAAAGAAAGGGAACTGCCCAACGAAAAATTCTATATCCCCGGCAGCTTGATGCAAATCACCATAGACAATGATGCCAAGGCGGCATGGGGCATGAAGAAGACTGCAGATGTTTATTTTGATGACAGTCCTGTTTTCCATATTGCGCCTGGTGCGCAAACGGCTGGCAGCATCAAACCATTGGCCTGGTTTGCTTCAGAGAAAACATTGAGAAGTGGATGGGCCTGGGGGCAGGCTTACCTCAAGGATGGGATTGCTGCTTTTGCTGCAACGGTTGGAAAAGGAACCCTGTTTGCCTTTGGTCCGGAAATCAGTTTCCGTGCACAGACCCATGGCAGCTTCAAATTCATTTTCAACCAGCTCTACCAGTAGGCCTTGGTGAACAAGATCCTTTGCATCGGTGAGGCCCTGATTGATCAATGCCTAACTTTCAAAAGAATTTGAGAATAATTATTTCCGTTCTTCAATGGGTTTCCTGTGCCAATAGGAGGCAAGGATTGAACCGGTTGTGTTCATAACCGGGCCAAATACCGCAGAAGCCAAACCGATGGTGGAAGCTTTGCCCATGGCATTGGACAGGCCTGAGGCAAGGCCCGCGTTTTGCAAGCCCACTTCTATGGCGATGGTCCTGCAATCCCTTTCCTTCAAGCCAAATAATTTACCAGACCAATAGCCCAGGAAATATCCGGCCGTATTGTGCAAGAATGCCGCCAGTATCAATAACATCCCGATCTTCATGAGGTTGTCCCTGCCTGCAGCGGTAATCACCACAATGATCAGGGCAATGCCTGCCATGGAAACAATGGGCATGGCCTTGTCTAGCCAGCTCAGTTTACCTTTCAGCAGGGCATTGAAAACCAATCCTGCTGCAATGGGTACAATCACGATCTTGATGATGTCCATCACCATGGCCATCACGTCCACCTCAATCAACTGACCAGCCAAAACCTTCATCCACAAAGGTGTGATGATGGGCGCCAACAAAGTGCCTACCGCAGTAAGTGTTACAGATAGCGCAACATTGGCTTTGGCGAGATAGGAAATTACATTGGAAGCAACACCACAGGGAACACTTCCCACCAAGATGATTCCTGCCGCCACTTCCGGCTCAAAACCCAATCCGGTGGCAATGGCAAATCCAACCAGGGGCATGATGATGAATTGTGCTGAAACACCGATCAATACTGATTTTGGCGTCTTGATAACACCCGCAAAATCATTGAGGCTCATTTCCGTTCCCATGCCAAACATGATGACTTGCAGCAGGGGTATGATGAGGTTGGATAATTTATAATCACCTATCGACCTGAAGTACTGTGGCCATATCATCGCGACAATGACTGCCAGCACAATGGAAAGGGTGAACCCGTATCTTTTCAGGAATATCATCACTTTATTTATTGTAATTCAACGACCATTTCAATTTCAACGGCCACATCCAATGGAAGAGAACCCATGCCCACTGAAGACCTTGCGTGTTTTCCTTTTTCACCAAACACTTCCACCATCAGATCAGAGCAGCCATTGATCACTGTTGGATGTTGTGTGAAAGAAGGATCTGCATTCACCATGCCAAAAACCTTCACAATCCGTTTAACCTTGTTCAAATCTCCCACATAGGCCTTGATGGTGGCCAACATCGAAATCGCTGTCAACCTTGCTGCTTCTTTCCCCTCCTCCACACTCAACTGAGACCCAACCTTGCCGCGTGTTTTTTTACCAACCACCTCATCCGGAATATGGCCAGACAAAAACAAAAGATTACCTGCCTGAACAGCCTTCACATAATTGGCGATGGGTTGTTTCATGGGTCCGAGTTGGATGTTCAATTCCTTCAGGCGTTGTTCGGGATCCGGTGTTTGTTGTGCAAATAAATCTGCAGCCAGCAACAGCATCGCAATAATCAGTATATGCCTCATGATTGTTTTTATTGATGATGATAATAGATCTTATTTACTGCCCATCGCAGGTTTTGCAGGACTTTTAAAGATTAATAAAACTCAATAGCAACAGGCGTGAAAATCTCAAGATCGTTGCCTGTGTTTTTCAAAGCTCCTGTCTTGCCGTCGAATGCAAAAACCTGTACCCTGTTTCCTTCCTGGCCTGCAACGAGGACAAATTTTCCTGTTTCATCAAACCTGAAAAACCGCGGTTTTTTGACCACATCGGTATGGCTTTTTTTCTCGAGCTTGCCATCCGCCAATACCTTGTACACAACCACCTGGTTGCTGGTGATCCTGTTGGAGCCAATCAGCCAGCGGCCATCCGGAGAAAGATGAATGGCCCCACTTCCATGATCGTTTTTGGTTTGTACCGTATCAGCGACAATGGTTTGGATTTTTTTAAGGCCAGCCTCTTCAACAACAAAAGCATCAACCGTTCCCTTCATCTCATTGATTGAGTAAGCACGGTCTCCCAACTTGTTGAATACAATATGCCTGGGTCCGTTTCCAGGTTCCGTTGAATAAATCAAGGGCGTTTCTTCAATGCTGCCATCAGCCTTGATGGCGTGGCGATAAATCTTGTCTGAACCCAGATCATTTACATACAGATATTTTCCTCCGGGGGCAATCACTGCACAATGCGCATGGGCCTTGTCTTGACGGCTCTTGTTTACGCTTGAGCCACTGTAGACAATATGCTGTGCAGCAGGCAAGAGGCTTCCGTTTTCTGCTGTTTTGAAAACAGTAAGGCTTCCGCCGGAATAGTTGGCGCAGTAGACAGCCTTTGTTTTGGGATCGAAAGAAATATAACAGGGCCCATCACCAACGGCCGGTTGGCTGTTCAACTTGATCAGTTCTCCGGTTTTGGGGTCAATCGAATAGGCCCATACTGCTCCCTTTCTGGAACCTTCTTCTCCCAGGGAGTACATGATTTTTTTGTCTGGCGTGATGGCAAAATATCCGGCACTTGGGTTGCGGTGTTCCCTGACCAGTGATGATTTTCCGGTTGCCTGATCAAAGGCATAGACCTGAATGCCAGGATTGCCCTTGCCCGTGTAAGAGCCCACGTACATGAGCTTCACAGGCTTTGCGGCAAAATCATTTTGCAATTGGTTGATGCCTGCCTGCGGCAAAGATGTTTTGCCGGAAGCAATGGCAACCCTGTAGCGGAAAGTAACGGACTCCCCTGCTTTCAGCGAAAGGTTGCGCTCTGCCTTTCCATTGGTGAATACCTTATCGCCCAAGGGGTTGGCGGCAAACAGGCCATAGCCCCTTGCATGCCAATAAGTTGGGTAGCCAATGTTTTTGGGATGATCAATGATCAAAACACTTACTGAATCTGTTTTCATTTTGGCATACATCATGCACCAGCTGGCCTTTCTGCTCCAAACATCTTCCCCCTGCACGCCATTGCTGTTGATATAATTGCCATTGGCAATGCTATCCGTAACGGCCTTGATGGTGGTTTCAATGCCGTTGGCATCCACAAATTTTTTGGTAGTCTTTGTTGGAATTTGCAGTTCATGCGCCATGCGCAGTCCGAGAACGCCTTCCTTGTTGTCTTTGAATAACACCGGTATAGCAGCTGTCAGTGTTGTGGTTCGATCAATCACCCAAACCCCGTTGATCTCACTGAATTCAAAACCGGTCTGCTCTGTGAGGTGTGTCTTTCCTGACTGGTCAAGCCAGATCGCATCATAAGATAGTTTTCCTTTGGCGCCGCTCTGCATCCCTGTGATCTTCCCAAATTTTACCGTGCCATAGAGGTCTTTTTTATCAGCAGGAATATCATAGGAATTGTTCCAGAAATCAAGTCCGTTCACATCACCATAATTGAACCAGAGGCCCAGGTGGTGCGGATGGTCTGTGGGTTCGCCATCAATAGGATTCATGGGAAACCCTCTGGTGATAACAGTTCCATTCGGTGCCTTGATGGGATACAGCACTGGCTTGGCAATAGTATCCGGGAAAAAGAAGTCTGTAAAATGTTTGCCGTTGATGGTGACATGCACAGCAGGATTGGTTTTATCCCTGACCAATTTCACTGCATTGTTTTGTGCATGCACGGAAAATGTTGTTGCAAACAACAAGGCAAGAACCAGAAAATTATTTTTATTCATTGGAATGGTTTACCCTATAAATGTACAGCGTAATTACAACCGAGCCAACACCTGTTGACCCATTGCCTCGGTTCCCAGCAACATGGCAGGATCCGTTGTTGCATTGGCAATATCCCTGGTGCGGTACCCAGCTTTCAAGACTGCATCCACAGCGTTGATCACGGCTTCCGATTCAGCCTTGAGGCCAAAAGAAATATCCAGTAGCAATGCTACTGAAAGGATGGACGCCAGCGGATTGGCAACGCCTTTACCTGTGATGTCATGGGCTGAACCATGGATGGGTTCGTAAACACCTGTTCCATCCCCGATGGATGCTGAAGCCAGCATTCCCATGGAGCCTGCAATTTGCGAGGCTTCATCGGTGAGGATATCGCCAAAAAGATTGGCCGTTACCACTACATCAAACCGCTTGGGATCCTTGATCAACAACATGGCTGTTGCATCCACAAACTGGTGTTCAACCTCAACATCCGGATATTCAAGGGCAATCTTTTGGACCACTTCTCTCCAAAGCCTGCTGGTCTCCAATACATTGGCCTTGTCTACAGAACATACTTTTTTTCTCCTTGTTCTTGCCGCATCAAATGCCTTTCTGGCAATGCGTTCTACCTCAAACCTGCTGTACTCCGCAACATCATAGGCAGTGTCTCCATCATTCTTCCTTCCTTTCTCTCCAAAATAAATATCACCAGTCAACTCACGGAAAAACAGGATATCTGCCCCTTTCAATATTTCAGGTTTGATGCTGGATGCGTCCAGCAATTCATCAAACAATTTGATAGGACGAAGATTGGCATAAAGCCCAAGCTCCTTGCGCATTTTCAACAGACCCTGCTCTGGACGAACCTTTGCAGTTGGATCGTTGTCATATTTAGGATGACCCACTGCGCCAAAAAGCACAGCGTCTGAAGCCTTCATTTTGGCAAGGGTTTCATCGGGCAACGGAGACCCGGTTGCTTCAATGGCCACATGCCCAATCAATGCCTCATCGTATGTAAACACATGTCCGAATTTCTCTGCTATTTTATCAAGCACTTTCTTGCCTGCTGCTGTTACTTCCTGTCCAATGCCGTCGCCGGGAACGATGAGGATATTTTTATTCATGGTGATTTGTGTGAAGGTTTAGGGGTGTAGGGGGTTAGCCTGTTTGAGAAAGAGAGATTGATTAACAGAAGTTAAGGGGTTAGATCAGGTTCAGCATTTTTTGCGTGGCCTTGATGGCGGCAACGGTCTGGTCGCTGTCCAAGCCACGGGTCTTGAACTCACGGCCCTTGAATTCCCAGGTGATGACGGTTTCACAAAAAGCATCACTTTTCCCGCCCGGAGGAATCCGCACTGCATAGTCTGTCAATACAGCCATTTGCATTTTTTTCTTCTTGTAAATATTCCTGAGGGCATTCATGAAGGCATCGTACTGGCCATCGCCCTGTGCATGCTCTTCAAAAACTTCCCCATTGATGCTGACTTGCAGGGTCACGGAAGGCCTGAGGTGTTTGGAATGTGTCAACACATAATTCTCAAACCGAACCGTCTCCTCAATGGAGCTGCTGCCCAATACATCCGATAAAATGTAGGGAAGGTCAGATTGTGTAACCACCTCTTTTTTATCTCCCAGCTCAATGATCCTTTGCGTTACTTTCTTCAGGTCTGAATCGGACAACTCAATGCCGAGCTGCGCAAGGTTGTTTTCAATATTGGATTTACCACTTGTTTTGCCGAGTGCATATTTGCGTTGGCGTGCAAAACGCTCAGGTATCAGGTCGTTGTGGTAAAGGTTGTTTTTCTTGTCTCCATCGGCATGGATGCCTGCGGTCTGTGTAAATACATTTTCACCCACAATCGGCTTGTTGTCGGGAATGCGAAAACCTGAGAAGGTTTCCACCAACCGGCTGACCTGGTACAATGATTTTTCCACCACACCAGTTTTCACCTTCGGCAAGAAATCATGCAATACCGCTACAGCACTCGCCAGTGCTGCATTTCCAGCCCTTTCACCCATGCCATTGACAGTGAGGTGAATGCCATGCACACCAGATTTTACTGCCTCCAGCACGTTGGCCGTGCCGAGGTCATAGTCGTTGTGGCCATGAAAATCAAAATGAATACCAGGATACTTTGGAATGATTTGTCCGATAAAATCAGTCACCTCATCTGGCGTAAGAATGCCCAGGGTATCAGGAAGCATGACCCTTTTCACCGGTTGTTTTGTGATAAAATCAAGGTACTGGAAAACATAATCTGGAGAGTTGCGCATGCCATTGCTCCAGTCTTCCAAATACACATTCGTTTCAATCCCTTTTTTCTTGGCCAGCGCAATCACTTTGGCAATTTCTGCAAAATGCTGTGTTGGCGTTTTTTTCAATTGATGGGTAAGGTGGTTGAGAGAACCTTTTGTAAGCAGGTTCTGCACCTTGGCTCCTGCCCCAACCATCCAGTCAATGGAAATGGCTCCATCTACAAAGGTCAAAACCTCCACCTTGCCGAGCATGCGTTTGGATTTTGCCCAACGGGTGATTTTTTTTACCGCTTCAAACTCGCCGTCTGAAACCCGTGCAGATGCAATTTCAATCCTGTCTACCTTGACTTCTGTCAACAGGATTTGCGCAATCGTCAGCTTTTCGGATGCAGAAAATGAAACGCCACTGGTTTGCTCACCATCCCTGAGGGTGGTGTCCATGATTTCGATATAACGGGTAGATTTTGGCATGATTGTATATGACCAGGCGCAGCCTAGTAGCGGCTTTTTTGTGCAAAGGCTACGATTTCTTCTCTCATCGCCTGCAAATAATCAATATCATCAAACCCGTTCACCAGGTTGTGTTTTTTGTATCCGTTGATGTCAAATGACTCGCTTTCTCCTGTTGTCAGGATGGTAATGGTTTGGTCGGGAAGACTGACTTCCAATTCCGCATTGGGGTCTGCTTCGATGGCAGAAAAAATCTTGTGCAAAAATGCATCTGAAACCTGCACCGGCAGGATGCCGATGTTCATTGAATTGTTCTTGAAGATGTCTGCAAAAAAACTTGACACCACACAACGGAATCCGTAGTCATAAATGGCCCAGGCTGCATGCTCGCGGCTGCTTCCGCTTCCGAAATTTTTCCCCCCAACAAGGATTTTACCACTGTAGATGGAATTGTTCAACACAAAATCTGCCTTCGGCGTATCGTCTCCATTGTACCGCCAGTCGCGAAACAGGTTATCACCAAATCCTTCCCTTGTTGTTGCCTTCAAAAAGCGGGCAGGGATGATTTGGTCTGTGTCAACGTTTTCGATGGGCAGTGGAACTGCGGTGCTCTTTAATATGGTGAATTTATCGTAAGCCATTGTATAAATTTAAGCGATCAGGGTTCTTGGATCTGTAACTTGTCCGGTAACAGCAGCAGCGGCAGCCACCAATGGGCTGGCCAAAAGGGTCCTGGCCCCAGGGCCTTGGCGTCCTTCGAAGTTTCTGTTGCTGGTGCTGACAGCATATTTTCCTGCAGGAATCTTGTCATCGTTCATGGCAAGACAGGCTGAACATCCTGGTTGGCGCAGTTCAAATCCTGCCTCAATGAGGATGTCATAAATTCCTTCTTCCCTGATCTGTGCTTCCACCACATGCGAACCGGGTACAACCCAGGCCGTGACGTTATCTGCTTTTTTTCTTCCTTTTACAATAGAGGCAAAAGCCCTGAAATCTTCAATGCGTCCGTTGGTACAACTTCCGATAAAAACATAATCAATTTTCTTTCCCAACATCGGCTCCTTTTCATGGAAGCCCATGTACTGAAGGGATTTTGCGAAGCTTGCCTTTCCTGCATCGATGTCTTCGGCTGAAGGGATCAACTCCGTGATGCCCATGCCCATGCCAGGATTGGTACCGTAGGTGATCATCGGCTCAATCTCAACGCCGTCATAATTGTATTCGATATCAAAGGATGCATCTTCATCTGTTTTCAAGGTCTTCCAGTAAGCCAATGCATCATCCCAGGCCTGCCCTGTTGGCGCTTTCTCACGTCCTTTGATATAACTGAAAGTAGTTTCATCGGGAGCAATCATTCCACCACGTGCACCCATTTCAATGCTCATGTTACAAACCGTCATGCGGCCTTCCATGCTCATGCTTTCAAATACCGAACCGGCATATTCCACAAAATAACCCGTTGCACCTGCAGCAGTCAATTTTGAAATGATGTACAAGACAACATCTTTGGCGGTAACACCTTTGTGCATTTCGCCATTGACATTGATCCTCATTTTCTTGGGCTTGGGTTGCATGATGCACTGCGAAGCAAGCACCATCTCCACCTCTGAAGTGCCGATGCCAAAAGCGATACAGCCAAAGGCACCATGGGTTGAGGTATGGGAATCTCCACAAACAATGGTCATCCCCGGAAGGGTGATGCCATTCTCAGGCCCCACCACATGCACGATACCGTTTTTCGGATTGCCCAATCCCCAATGAGAAATGCCATGCTTGAATGTATTCTCTTCAAGCGCCTTCAGCTGGTTGGCCGAAAGGGGATCCTGCACCGGAAGGTGTTGGTTGATGGTTGGGGTATTGTGGTCTGCTGTTGCAAACGTTCTTTCAGGGAACATCACACTGACATTCCTGTTCTTGAGTCCGAGGAAGGCAACAGGACTCGTTACTTCGTGGATGAAATGGCGGTCGATAAGAAAAACATCAGGACCATCCTGGATGTCTCTTACCACATGCGCATCCCATACTTTATCAAACAGGGTCGTTGGTTTACTGCTCATTTTTCAATATAGTTGAGTAAGGGTTGAATAAATTCAATCGGGAACGCAAATTTCCGTAAAAAATACCATAAATCATTCCTTAAATGGAATTCTTTGGTCACGCGGATGTTGACCTGTGCTGATTTTATGCCAGTTATACAGCAAGCACCAATAGAATAAGGGTGTCAAGATTGGTTTTGTGAAGACAAAATCTTTGAGGCTCTGTTGAAAAGACTATGAAAATTAAAGGGCTACTACACTGTTGCTGCCACCAAATGTATTTAAAACATGGCTGTCCGCCTCAGGCTCATTCATCCACAATATATTGTCTATCAGGTACTTGAACTCATGGGTAGACGATTTAGGCAGGTTGATTTCTGCGTTGAAACTGCCATCTTTTTTCTTGCTCATGACAATGGCATTTTGCCAATCATTGTTCAATCCGCGTATTTCAACGGTCTCGGCCAACCCGGGCTTCAAAGAGAACTTTACTTTGCAATAATCCTTGGTCTTGAAAAAAGTCTTTTGTAACATGATCTGGTTTTACGTAGTTATTTATACGTGTATAATTGAAAAGTAACCCTACAATTGGTCATGATCTCTTGTTATCTTTGTAACAACTGAACGCATTCTACATGAAATATTTTTTTTTACTCTTTTTTGCCTTCATCACATCTACCGGCTTTTCACAGGATGATTTGCTGAATGACCTCTTGAAGACACAAGACAGTACCACTGAATTACTCCCCAAAAAAATGCTCCTGACCCAAAGGATTTTTTGGGGACAGAAAGGATTGTTGAGGCCTATTTCACCACTCAATCTAGTGAACCGTGAAAAAGAACTGAAGCTCCGAAGAGGAATGCTGGTAACCCACCAGGTGCTTGGGTTTGCCACACTCGGAGGAATGATTGGGCAGGGGATTTTGGGAAGCAAGCTTTACAATGCAACAGGTAGTAACTACAGTAAGCTCAAAGATGTGCATGAAGGATTGGGCGCTTTCGTCAACATCACCTATTCTACAACAGCAGTCATGTCATTGTTTGCACCTCCGCCATTGATCAACCGTGACAAAAAATTATCGGCCATCCGCATCCACAAATGGCTTTCAGTGGTGCACATGTCCAGCATGATTGCCACCAATGTATTGGCGAACAAAGCCGGAGACCCAAAGTTTAAACCATACCACCGTGCAGCCGCCTATACAGCCTTTGCAAGCTACGCTGCTGCCGTCATCGCCATTAAATTTTAATCATGCGTACCCTTATCCTACTGCTCTTATCCCCCACCCTTCTTTTTGCTCAGGCAAAGAAACCTTTTGACAAGAAAAAGTCTACCATCACCTATTCCATGAACCACATCTTGCATGCCTGGGACGCCGTGTCTCCGGAAGTGAATGGTGTTGTGCAACTGAAAGCGGATGGCAACATCGAAAAAGTAGCCATCGTGGCCAAAATCAGTTCATTTGATTCAAAGAGCTCCAACCGGGATGCCCATACCCTCGAAGTGACGGAAGCGTTGAAATTCCCGAACATCAGTTTTGTGAGTACTTCCATTACCGAATCCAAACCTGGAGAACTCGATGTCAAAGGCAATTTGCAGTTCCATGGCGTGAGCAAGGAAACCAGCTTCAAGGCTACTGCTAAAAACGTCAACGGCTCAACACAGGTTACCGGCGGTTTTATTTTCCTGCTGGAAGACTTCAGGGTTACAAGACCCAGCTTTATGCTGAAACAGGTAGACAATGAAGTGAAAATTAAGTTTGAGGTTTTCTATTGATTCCTGATTTTTGATTAAATTGATCTCATGAACAAGAGATCATTCATCAAAAACGCAACGCTCACCGGCATAGGTGCTACATTGGGCATGGATGCACTGGCAGCCCTTTTTGAAACAAAGAAACATTCCAGTGCTGCAGTATTGGCCGCAGATGACAAGTTCTGGAATCAGATCAGGACACAATACATGCTCAAACCAGATTACATCAACCTGGAAAATGGCTTCTACAATTTCATTCCACAACCCACGCTGGAAAAATACATCCAGCACATCAGGGATATCAACTACCAGGGGTCTTACTATATGCGGACTGTCCAAAGGGATAACAAAAAACGCATGGCAGCAAAACTTGCTGCCGTAGCGGGTTGTAGCCCTGAAGAACTGATCATCACCAGAAATACGACAGAGTCTTTGGACTTGGTCATTGCCGGTCAAGACTGGAAAGCCGGCGACGAGGCTTTGATGGCCATCCAGGACTATGGGTCAATGCTTGATATGTTTGAACAGGTGTCCAAAAGATATGGTGTTGTATTGAACAAGGTTTCTATCCCCAATCTTCCTGCTTCCGATGAGGAGATTGTTTCGCTGTATGAGAAAGCGATTACCCCAAAAACCAAGCTCCTGATGATTCCCCACATGGTCAACATCACCGGACACATACTGCCTGTCAGAAAAATATGCGGCATGGCACACAGCAAAGGAGTTGAGGTGATGGTGGATGGCGCACATGCCTTTGCCCACATCCAGTACAAGATCAGTGAACTGGACTGCGACTACTACGGAACATCACTGCACAAATGGATGAGTGTGCCACTGGGTGCAGGTTTTCTGTTTGCCAAAAAAGAAAAAATTGCCAAGACCTGGCCACTGATTGGTGATGGAACAAAAGACCTCTCGGACATCCGCAGACTGAACCATATTGGCACACATGCCTGTGCAACCGATCTTACCATTGAAGATGCCATTGATTTTTACAACATGATTGGGGCTGAAAGAAAAGAAAAGCGGCTTCGGTATATACAGCAATACTGGACCAGCAGGGTAAAAAATGTTCCTAAAATCATCATCAATACGCCAACAGACGATAAGCGTTCTTGTGGTATTGCCAACGTAGGCATCGCCGGGATGACACCAGCAGACCTCGCCAAACGACTGATGGATGAACATAAAATTTTTACTGTTGCCATTGATACTGCCAATGTGCATGGCTGCCGCATCACACCCAATGTATATACAAGCCTGGAAGAACTGGATGCATTTGTTGCAGCATTGAAAAAACTTGCCGCCTAGGATGGGCAGTTTCACGGCAATCGTCAAAGACCTGAAAGATATACTGGAACTCAGTAAAATCATGCTTCCCCACAAACACGGCCTGGTGCACAAAGCGACAGAAAAGGGTTACTTAAAATTATAAGCACCCCTTTCCGCCCTTTTGTGCTTAGTTGATTTCGCGGATCACATACCAGGTATAGCCTCCGGCAGGAATGCTCACGTTCAGTTTGAGGTTGCCTTTGTTATCAGCCATTATCTGCCGATGCATGGCATCTTTTTCAAAAACAAAGGCCTTGGGGCCAAGTCCGGTATAATACAGCGGAATGGACACCTGCCGGTTGATGACCTGATCTGTTGGATTGAAAAGCAATACGAAAGCCCTGTCTTTCAATGTTGGGCTAACGTGCATGAATCCATCCCAATCCCGCCCATCTGCTCTTCTTAAATGCACAATGGGTGCATTCAGGATATCGCGGTACTTTTTGTACCATGAAACGGTGTTGGTAACAAGTGCCTGGGTTGTGGTAGTATCGTATAACCTCGGTCCCCGGTAACAGGCCTGAACACCCGCTCCGTAATACTGGACCATCAGCATTTCATAATCCTTGAGGTGGTCTTTGAGGGGCTCCAAAACAGCCTCTGGCCCACCGCCCTGGTAACGGGTAAGCGGCACAAATCCCCAGCTCATGGAGGGCAGTTTTTCAAATGTGCCGTCATGGATGTTCTGCCTGTTCAGTATTTTTTGCTGATCGCGTGAAAGAGAAAAATTCACTTCCCTATAACCAATACCAATCTTGTGGGTTCCATCCAGAAAATACCAATCAGGAGCATTGACGTAAACGCCATGCTCATTGCACCAGCGGTAAAGCCCTTTCTGCAATTCCATTTGCCTCCACTGCGAATCATCCAATCCCTTGTGGCCGGGATGCACCGTTGAAGCACAGACATCACCCGGATACGGACCATCATTCTCAAACAGATCGAAGCCTGTTTTGGTGATGAAGTATTTGAGTTTGTCAATATAGGTCAGGCCCCACTGGCTTCCCATGCAGGGAGCATTTCCAAAGAATGCGCCACCGGGCTTACCAGTTTTCGGGTCGATCACATCAGATTCGTCATTGATCCTGCGGCTGCTGAACAAAGAATAACTGCCTACAAGGATTCCTTTGCTGTGGGCATAATCCGTCAGCTTCTTCCAGCGGGCGATGTTAGCAGCACTGGTGTCTTCCATGTTGCAATGGCTGCCAAAGCTGAGGATCAATGCCTCGTATCCGGTTGCTGCACACTGGTCTACGGCAGTCAATACCTGTTGGTCATTGCTGCTGACCAGGTGCATGAAAATAGGATTCTGTGTGGTCCAGGGCGCAACGGTGGCATACATGCGCTGGATCATCATTCCCCTTCTTTCACGGTCATAGCTGTCCATCAACAACTCATGCGTTCTGGGCGATTTTATGGTTTCACCGGGAGCAAGCACAACCGCCTTTACCTTTTCAGGATACACTTCCAATACACATGGTGTTTGATAATTGTAATTAACCTGAGAGGTGTAGGATGAATCGGTTAGCCAATGGGTGGTTTGGTCGCTGATGTCATAGCGCATGGCATTGTTGAAAGCATAATTGGTTTCAACATAGATGCCGTGTTGTTTTTTCATTTGCTCTGGCGATCCCACCACCGCACTCTCTTCTTCAACAAGCCCAAGCGACTCATTGACAATCCTGTTCACCACGATGTTGTTATTGCTTTTGTTGATGACCTCCACCCACTTGACAAGAAGGGGAATCCCATCATAGAGCTCGTAATGAACCACCACTGCAAGGTCTTTAAGTGATGAAGATGCAGACCTGAAGCTGACGGCCAATGATTTTCCGGTGGCCTGTTTGTTCACAGATGCCCAGGTTGTTCTTTTCCAGTTGATGTATGGTTTGATGTCGGTGACCGTATAACCAGTAAAAATAAAATCATCTGCCCCGGCCTTGAAGCCCTTCATCCATTCTTGTTGCAGGTATGCTTTTTCCAGTTGACCAACGACTCCACCAACATGGTATTCCTTTCCATCAATGATAAGCTTGGCTTCAGGCCTGATGGCACGCAACAATTGCTGGCTGGTAGCCATGTTTTGAAAATCATAACAGGCAAAATTAGGCGCAACCCTAAAACTTCTGCGCACCAAACCATTGTACAAAACAAGATCACCCTCCTTCTCCGTTTGGTAAACATTGGCTTTTGTGTTGATGGGTTTCACCAACCAATCTTCAGGAACAGCCTGGTCAAAGCGCTTGTCCCATTTCAATGTTTGTGCATCTGCTATTTGAAAACCCAAGAAGAAGAATAGAGATAAGTATGGCCATCGCATCATACCTTAAATCTAAAGTATTTTTTTTATTGCGGCAGACAGAAACTTGTCTGGGTGGGCCATGGCCTCTTCTTTGGAACCTGCCAGTGAAGCAAGGGTAACCAACCTGTCTACGCCCATTGCATTGAGGTCTTTGATGTTCATTGAACTGTCTCCACAGATAGCATAGAGCTTTGTACCATGCTTTCTGGCGTGATCGACCAGCTTTCCTATGACCTTTCCCTGAAAGGATTGCTCGTCCAGCCTTCCCTCACCGGTGATGAGGATATCCGCTGATGCAATTTTATTGTCCAGGCCCACAGCAGCGATCAGGTGATCAACCCCTGGTACCAGCCTTGCCCCCAGAAAAATATCACATCCGCCGCCCATTCCTCCTGCTGCACCTGCACCGGGAGCCACCTCAACGGACCGCCCAAAATACTTCATGAAAACGGTATCAAGGTGCTTCAATCCTTCGTCCAATTCGTCCACCTGTGCTGCATCCGCGCCTTTTTGGGGAGCATAAACATGCGCAGCCCCATCGAGGCCAAAAAAGGGAATGCTGACGTCATAGGCCACTGTAAAATGAATGTCTTCCAGCACATCTGTTTCTGGCATGATGATCTCATTGATGGAAGCCAGGTTTTCGCCACAGGCCTCCAAAGGATCACCATTTTTATCCAGAAGCATATACCCCAGGGCATCCGCCATGCCTGTTCCTCCATCGTTGGTGGCACTTCCGCCAATGCCCAAAAAGATTTCTTTGGATCCTCTTTTGATGGCATCCAGGATCATGAGTCCGGTTCCATAGGTGGAGGCCTTCATCGGATCCAGCTCATGGGGAGCAAGCAGGGCAAAACCACTAGCTGCCGCCATTTCAATATAGGCAGTTGATGTTTCCTTTGAGATTTGATAAGTGGCCTTGATTTGCCTTCCCAAAGGATCAACGGTCAGCACCTGAGCATCACTGGTATTGAAATAATGCTTAACGATGGCAGCATATCCATCGCCACCATCCGCCATGGGAAAGGATTCCACTTCAGCATCGGGGTATGATGCAATAATTTCCTGTTGCATCAACCTGCAGAGTGTGATGGAGTCTATGCTGCCTTTGAATTTGTCTGGTGCGAGGAGGATTTTCATGTTACGGGGTAAGCCCAAAAATTACATTTTCGGATACACTGCATTCACGCCCAATTCTTCTTCAATGCGGAGAAGCTGGTTGTATTTTGCCATGCGGTCTGTGCGGGAGGCAGAACCGGTTTTGATTTGTCCGCAGTTGAGTGCCACAGCCAAATCCGCAATGGTCGTATCTTCTGTTTCACCAGAGCGATGGCTCATGATAGACGTATATCCATTGGTTTGTGCCAAACGAACAGCATTGATGGTTTCTGTAATGGTTCCGATCTGGTTCACTTTTACAAGGATGCTGTTGGCAATACCCCTGTCAATTCCTTGCTGCAAGCGCAATACGTTGGTCACGAAAAGATCATCACCCACCAGCTGGCACCTGTTGCCCACTGATTCGGTCAATTTCTTCCAGCCATCCCAATCGTCTTCTGCCATGCCATCTTCGATGGAGATGATGGGATATTTATCAACCCACTCCGTCCAGTAAGCAACCATCTCATCGCTGCTGATCACTTTTCCTGAGCTCTTGTAAAACTTGTAGGTATTGTCGGCTTCGTTGTACATTTCACTGGTGGCGGCGTCCATGGCAATGAAGACCTGCTCACCGGGCTTGTACCCTGCCGCTTCAATCGCTTGCAATACCGTTTCAATCGCCTCTTCGTTGCTTTGGATGTCTGGAGCAAATCCACCTTCATCACCTACGTTGGTGCTGTATCCTTTTTGCTTCAATACGGTTTTCAACTGGTGAAAAATCTCAACACCCCAACGGAGTCCTTCGCTGAAGGTTGCTGCACCGGTTGGCACAATCATGAATTCCTGGAAATCAATCTTGTTGTCGGCATGCGCACCGCCGTTGAGGATGTTCATCAAGGGAACAGGAAGGGTGATGGCATTTACACCGCCCAGGTACCTGTAAAGGTTGAGGTTGCTGGCTTGAGCACCTGCTTTTGCTACTGCCATAGAAACAGCCAACGTTGCATTGGCGCCCAATTTGGCTTTGTTTGCGGTTCCATCTATATCAATCAACATCCTGTCCACCAGGGCCTGATCGGTTACAGGTACACCCAACAGCTTGGGGGCAATGATATTGTTCACGTTGTCAATCGCCTTCAACACGCCTTTTCCTACATAAACGGCTTTGTCGCCATCACGGAGCTCAACGGCTTCGTGCTTACCGGTGGAAGCTCCCGATGGAACTGCTGCACGGCCAATGAAACCGCTTTCGGTGATGACATCAACTTCTACTGTGGGATTACCGCGGCTGTCGAGGATTTGTCTGGCGTGAATGCTGGCAATTAAACTCATGATGATTTATTTTAAGGGTTGTTCTGCTTGTATAGGAGAAAATCAAATGGCCTCCCCGGTAAGATCCCTGAAAATATCCTCCAGGCGCCGGGCTTGCGTGTGCAAAGAAACGATATTCACATTATGTTGCAAAGCGAAACCCATAAGTTCTTTGCCCAATGCATCTGGATCAGTGGTTTCAAGTTCCCATTCCATTGCGCCAAGTTGAAGCACAGCCCTGACACCGGCTATGGCCGAAAGGGCTTCTTTGGAAACTTCTTCCCTGAATCCAACCCGAATGCTGGAAGAGGTTTGCTGTTTTTTAAGGTTGCTAATGCTGTCGTCTGCCACAATCTTGCCCTTGTTGACCACAATGACCCGTTCGCAAAGGGCTTCTACCTCCTGCAAAATATGGGTAGAGAAAAGAATGGTTTTGTTCTTGCCCAGGCTCCTGATCACTTCCCTGATTTCAACAATCTGGTTGGGATCAAGGCCCGTGGTTGGCTCATCCAGGATCAGCACTTCCGGATCATGCAACAAGGCCGCTGCAAGGCCAACCCTTTGTTTATATCCCTTTGACAATTGTCCTATTTCCTTGTGTGATTCTGGCGTTAATCCTGTGAGGTTGATCACGGCTTCAATCCTTTCAGCCGGAGCCGTTATCTTGTGAAGACCAGCCATCATGCCCAGGTATTCCCGGACATACATTTCGTGGTAAAGCGGGTTCAATTCGGGGAGGTATCCAATCTTTTTTTTGGTGGCGATGGCTTCCCCTTCAACGGGAATGCCGCAGACCTCTATGCGTCCTTTGTCCGGACGAAGAAAGCCGGTAATCATTTTCATGGTCGTGGATTTTCCGGCACCATTGGGACCTAAAAATCCAACAATCTCTCCAGCACCCACTTCAAAACTGATATGGTCTACCGCTTTCTGATCGCCGTACTGCTTGAGGATATGATCAACCTTGATGGACATGTGTTTTGCTTAGTCTTTCACCCCATCACTGGACACTGGCAACTGGTCATAAGCCCCTTTGAATGCCATCCAACCAAACATCACGAACCCGATCGCAATGGGCAAAAAGATGATGGCAAATATACCCCATTGGATGATGGTATCGGTGCCTGGCACCAGCCTGATCCGCTCCAAGGCCGTTTTTAACAAAATGCTATAAGAATATACCGCAAGGGCAATCCAGACAAGGCCTAAATATTTTTTAACCGTGTTCATTTTCTTTGTTTTTGCGTTTACAATTTGAGGCGATGCAGACACGCTGTCAGCATCAATCGTTTACTTCAGGGTCAATTTTATTGGACAGGTAGATAGTACCAATCACGAGGCATACCACAGCAATGGCAATGGGATACCACAATCCAACCAACACATCACCCGCATAAAGGGTTCCCAACAAAACCGCAATAAACGGTGTCATGCCTCCGAATACGCCATTCCCCAGGTGATAAGGAAGGCTCATTGAAGTATACCTGATTTTTGTGGGGAAGATTTCTACCAGGAATGCTGCTATGGGTCCGTACACCATGGTCACAAAAACAATCTGAACGAAAATCAAGGCCACCATGGTCCAATAACCATCGTCAGGAAGCTCTTTGGAAAGCTTGTCCACTGCCTGGGGCTTTTCCAGCCCATTGGCATAGAGCGTATCATTGTGGACCAGTTTTTCTGTGATCCCATTCTGGTACAAATGAATGGTGGTGGTGGTTTGAATGCTGTGTCCTTTTGCATCATCAGGACGGATCAGCCTTTCAATCTTGGTTTTGCTGTCATCCATCACCACATCTTTGGTAGAAGCCACCGCCAGCATTTTTGTATAAATAGGACGATAGGAAATCACCGCCAGGAACAAGCCCGCCATGATGATCCATTTCCTTCCGATCTTATCGCTGAGGTTGCCAAAGAAAATGAACAGCGGTGTGGCAAAGATGATGGCCCAAATCAGGATGGTCCTGGTCTGCTCAAAATCAACCTTGCAGGCGGTTTCCAAAAAGGTCTGTGCATAAAACTGTCCTGTATACCAAACCACTCCCTGTCCCATTGTTGCACCAAAAAGGGACAACAAAACCATTTTGAGGTTGCCCTTGTGCATGAGGCTTTCCTTGATGGGATTCTTGGAGGTTTTGCCTTCCGCCTTCAATTTGCTGAAAAGCGGTGATTCATGCATCTTCAGCCTGATATAAATGCTCATGCCCACCAGCACAACAGAAAACCAGAATGGGATCCGCCATCCCCAGTCCTCAAAGACCCGGATAGAATCGGCATCGTTGGGGGCAAGGCTTTTTCTGGTGATCAGGATAATACCGAGTGACAAGAGCAAACCCAGGGTAGCCGTGGTTTGTATCCAACTGGTATAATATCCTCTTCGTTCTGCCGGAGAGTGTTCTGCAACATAGGTGGCTGCGCCGCCATATTCTCCGCCGAGTGCCAGGCCTTGCACCAAACGCAGGAGCAATACAATCAATGGGGCGGCAAAGCCAATCGTATCATAGCCTGGTACCAATCCGATGGCAAAGGTTGAGCCTCCCATCAGGATCAGGGTAAGCAGGAACGTGTATTTTCTGCCGACCATATCGCCCAGCCTTCCGAAGACCAGGGCGCCAAAAGGCCTGACAATAAAACCCGCTGCAAAAGTTGCAAGGGTTGACAGCAAGGCAGCAGTGGGATTGGTCTTGGGGAAAAATTGCATCGCAATAATGGGCGCAAGACTACCAAAAATGTAAAAATCGTACCATTCGATCAGCGTACCTACAGAGGAGGCGAATATCACTTTTCTGATGGTTTTTTTTTCTGCAGTTGATTGCATGTCAGGCAATTGTTTTAAGCGGTTAATTTGCTGTCAAGATAAAAATATATCGGGAAGAATCTGTTTTTTTTTAACTTACCATTCTTAAATTTTAAATGCCTTATGAGCTATCCATATCAGATTACGTCGTACGAGGGTTACCAGGAAGCCTATAAAAAAAGTGTTGAAGACCCTGAGGGTTTTTGGGGGGATATAGCCAGCCATTTTCAATGGAAGAAGCCCTGGGACAAGGTCCTGGATTGGAATTTCAAGGAACCTTCCATCAAATGGTTCAGTGGCGCACAGCTCAACATCACAGAAAACTGCATCGACAGGCACCTTGCCGACAAAGCCAACCAACCTGCCATCATCTGGGAGCCCAACGATCCGAATGATCATCACCGCATGCTCACCTATGCACAGCTGCATACCAAGGTGAACCAATTTGCCAACGTATTAAAGAACAATGGCGTCAAAAAAGGTGACCGTGTTTGCATTTACATGGGGATGATCCCTGAGCTGGCCATCGCCGTTTTGGGCTGTGCAAGGATTGGAGCCATCCACTCCGTCATTTTTGGTGGTTTCAGTGCACAAAGCATTGCAGACCGCCTGCAGGATGCCAATGCCGAATTCATCATCACCTGCGATGGTGCCTTCCGTGGCGCCAAAGACATCCCACTGAAAAATGTGATTGATGATGCATTGATCAGCTGCAAGTTCGTCAAACGCGTCATCGTTTATACCCATACCCGAACTGCTGTCAGCATGATCATGGGGCGCGATGTATGGTGGGAAGATGAAGTGCGCAAGGTGGAAACTGCTGGCAATCCTGACTGCCCTGCAGAAACGATGGATGCTGAAGACCCACTGTTCATTCTTTATACTTCCGGATCAACCGGAAAGCCGAAGGGTGTTGTGCATACCTGCGGCGGATACATGGTCTATACCAACTATACTTTCGTCAATGTATTTCAATACAAGCCACAGGAAATCCATTTCTGTACGGCTGATATCGGCTGGATTACCGGGCATTCTTACATCGTGTACGGGCCGCTCAGTGCTGGCGCCACTTCCTTGATGTTTGAAGGGATTCCAACCTTTCCAGATGCTGGCCGTTTCTGGGACATCATTGACAAATTCAAGGTCAACATCCTGTACACAGCGCCTACTGCCATCAGGAGCCTGATGGCCTTCGGACTGGGACCCTTGCAGAACAAGGACCTCAGCTCGCTTCGGGTCTTGGGCACGGTTGGTGAACCCATCAACGAAGAAGCATGGCAATGGTATGATGAACACATTGGAAAAAGAAAATGCCCGATTGTGGATACCTGGTGGCAGACCGAAACCGGTGGTGTGCTGATCAGCAACCTGGCAGGCATCACCCCCTCCAAACCAAGCTATGCAACCCTGCCCATGCCGGGTGTACAGCCTTTGCTGGTAGACGAAAAGGGGCAGGAAATCACAGAAAACAATGTGACCGGCAACCTCTGCATCAAGTCACCCTGGCCTGCAACCCTCAGGACCACTTATGGCGACCATGAACGCTGCCGGACCAATTATTTTGCCACATACGAGAACCTTTATTTCACGGGTGATGGAGCCTACAGGGATGACAATGGTTTCTACAGGATTACGGGCCGCGTTGATGACGTGCTGAATGTCAGCGGACACCGCATCGGTACCGCCGAGGTGGAGAATGCCATCAACATGCACGCTGATGTAATAGAAAGTGCGGTAGTAGGCTATCCGCACGATATTAAAGGACAAGGAATTTACGCCTATGTCATTCTAGGCAGCTCTAT
>ENA-OUVC01000594-OUVC01000594.1-marine-metagenome-genome-assembly--contig:-NODE-594-length-23267-cov-2.897111_pt1 | contig 23267 bp, 19 predicted proteins | sample MGYA00248622_ERZ508571 | MGnify/ENA primary metagenome ERZ508571 (study PRJEB26236, sample SAMN06267175) | marine metagenome | isolation source: Columbia River Estuary | place: USA:Columbia River Estuary... | reverse complement strand
AAACGTCCAACACCAGCGCCAATCCCAGGAACAGGGCAAACGGTTGGTCCTCGCGAAAGGCGTCGGCACCGTAGAGGGCAACGCTGGCTACGGCGCCCAGGCCGCAAAAGAGGTTGCCCAGCGTAAGGGAATTGGGGATCCAGGCTCTGTTCATACCCAACAAAAGTAGGTACCTTTGGGGTTATGCAACGCAATCCTTGGTTTTTGGCAGTCCTTTCTGCCTTGCTTTTGGTGCTTTTTTGGCCCGCGGCCTTGTATCCCTTGCCCGGTGCGGAATTCGTTCCGCCGTTGGGCGTTTTGGTGGGTTTTGTGCCCTTGATGCTTTTGGAGCGATCCCTTCGGGAACAACGCAGGGGCGGGTGGAAGTTCTTTGGCTTTGCGTTGTTGGCCATGGCTCTGTTCAATCTGGGCACCACCTGGTGGGTGGCCGGTGCGCATTGGAGCGGCGTGGCGGCTACGGTCACCATCAACGGCTCGCTCATGGCGGGCGCTTGGGCCGGCTACGCCTTTGCCGCGCGTCGGGGTGGAGAACGCATGGCTTTTTGGACTTTGGCGTCTTTGTGGTTGGCATTGGAACAGCTGCATGCGCATTGGGACGTGGCGTTTCCGTGGTTGGATTTGGGGCACAGCATGGCCATTGTTCCTTGGGCAGTTCAGTGGTACGCGTTTACCGGCCCCGCCGGCGGAACGGTCTGGATCCTGGCCATCAACGCCGCGGTGGCGGTGGCGTGGCAAAACCAAGCGGAGCCCTCCAGACTGAGGCGCTGGCACCTTCCCGTTTTGCTTTTGGCGGGCCCTCTGGCGCTGTCCGGCGTGCTCTGGACGCAAAAGAGCGACGGTGCGCGAGCGGAGCCTCCTACGACCGCTAGGGTAGCGGTGGTGCAGCCGAACCTAGATCCGTACACCGAAAAATTTGAACTGCCCGAACTCTGGCAGGTTTCCCAAACGCTGGACCGCTTGAAAAAAGACCGACCCGCCAACGCGCCGGCCTTGGATTGGGTGGTGTTTCCGGAAACCTTTTTGCCCAGCGGTTTGGAGGAAGATCGGCTCCAAACCTCGGCTGCCCTGCAACCGCTGGTGGATTTCAGCAAAGCAACCGGCAGCAACTTGTTGGTGGGCGCTACCACCTACGGCCTCGTGGACGAACCTTCCGACGCTTCCCGCGCCACGGGCGACGGGCGTTGGTACGAAACCTACAATTCTTCTTTGTGGCTGGATTCGTCGGGTGTTCGCGGCACCTACCACAAATCCAAGTTGGTGGTGGGTGTGGAACGCATGCCTTTCATCGGGTACCTCAAGCCCTTAATGGGCGACGCCGCCATTGCCCTGGGCGGCACCTCCGGCACCTTGGGTACGCAATCCAAGCGCGCGGTTTTTGGCGACCGTCCGGGCCTGCTCCGCGCGGCGCCCGTCATCTGTTGGGAACAGGATTTTTCCGACTACGTCACCGAATACGTCCGCATGGGTGCCAACTTTTTGGCCGTACAAACCAACGACGGCTGGTGGGGCAATACCCCGGGCCACATCCAGCACCTGCACTACGCCCGTTTGCGCGCCGTGGAAACCGGCTTGTGGGTGGTGCGCTCCGCCAACACCGGAGTCAGCGCCGTCATTGACCACCGCGGAACCGTTTTGCAGCGCCTAAACTGGGACCGCGCCGGACATTTAGAGGCCTCCGTGCCCGACGTTCGCCACGAACCCACTTATTACAGCCGTTCCGGAAATTACTTGGGCGGGATGTCCGTATGGCTGGCACCGCTTTTGCTGTTGTCTGTCTGGGTGAAAACCCGAACCAAACGCTGAGAGAACCCTCGGTCAACCTACCTTTGCACCATGAATTACGACGTTGTTGTTATTGGATCCGGCCCTGGGGGCTACGTTTGCGCCATTCGCTGTGCCCAGTTGGGCTTCAAAACCGCTTTGGTGGAGAAATACGCCACTCTAGGGGGTACCTGCCTCAACGTAGGCTGCATCCCGTCCAAGGCCCTTTTGGACTCCTCCGAGCACTTTTACAACGCCGTGCACCACTTTGCCGAACACGGCATTGACGGTGCGGCTCCCCACGTCAATTTGCCCAAGATGATCGAACGGAAGCAGTCCGTCATCGATACCACCGTGGGCGGGATTGACTTTTTGATGAAGAAGAACAACATCGACGTCCTCCGCGGCGTGGGTTCCTTTGTGGACGCCCATACCGTTGCGGTGGCCGGCGCCGAGGGCACTTCCAATTTCACCGCCAAGTACGTGGTGGTGGCCACCGGCTCCAAGCCCATTGAGCTGCCGTTTGCCAAATTTGACAAGGAACGCATCATTTCGTCTACAGAAGCCCTGAAACTGCAAGAAGTCCCCCAACACATGATTGTGATTGGCGGCGGCGTCATTGGCCTGGAGATGGGCTCCGTGTACCACCGCTTGGGCGCGAAAGTCACCGTAATTGAGTACGCAGAATCCTTGCTCCCCACCATGGACGTGGCCATGGGCAAGGAAATGCAGCGCGTGTTGAAGAAACAAGGCATGGACCTGCAACTGTCCACCAAGGTGGAAGCCGTGGAGCGGTCCGGCAACGAAGTCACCGTACGCGCCGTGAACAAAAAAGGCGAGCCGGTTTCCTGGACCGGAGATTACTGCTTGGTTTCCGTGGGTCGACGCCCCTACACCGACGGATTGAACCTCGCCGCAGCCGGCCTGGCAACGGACGAGCGCGGCCGCATTGCCGTAAACGACCACCTGCAAACCGCGGTGCCCCACATCTACGCCATTGGCGACGTGGTGCGCGGTGCGATGCTGGCGCACAAAGCGGAGGAAGAGGGCGTTTTGGTGGCGGAAAACCTGGCGGGCGAGAAGCCGCACATCCACTACCATTTGATTCCCAACGTGGTGTACACCTGGCCGGAAGTGGCGGGCGTGGGCCATACCGAACAAGAGTTGAAAGCCTCCGGGCGCAACTTCAAATCCGGCAGTTTCCCCATGCGCGCCTTGGGTCGCTCGCGGGCTTCCGGCGATACGGACGGCTTGGTGAAAATACTGGCCGACGCCCAAACGGACGAAATCTTGGGCGTGCACATTGTGGGCGCTCGGGCGGCGGACTTGATCATGGAAGGGGTTGTGGCCATGGAATTCCGCGCATCTGCGGAGGACTTAGCGCGCATCAGCCACGGCCATCCCACGTATTCGGAGGCGTTGAAAGAAGCGGCTCTGGACGCTACCGCGAAGCGCTCCATCCACAGCTGATTTTTACGTGAAGTACCACCGACACCCCTGGGAGGCGTCGGTCGACGCCGTGCGCGCGGCCGTCCTGTCCGAGGACCGGCCGGGGTACGTGTGGTTGGAAACACAATCCGCCGATCCCTACGGCAGCTTCAGCTGGCTGGCGGCGGGCACTCCCCAAAAGTGGCACCGTCCGGAACAACCAAGCGGCAGGGCAACCTTGCACGATTGGAATGCCTTGATCGCTGCCTGGCGCGCCCAACCCACGTGGTGGCTGGGCATGCTCTCCTACGATTTGAAATCGGTTTTTGAACCGACGGTCCCCCAACCCCAAAACCGTCGGGCAGAGGAACCGGATTTTCTCTTTTTTGAACCCAGCTGGGTGGCGTACACAGATGCCCAAGGCTCGTGGCTGGAGCTGCATCCGGATTTTTCCCGCGCGGAGTTTGAGGCGTGGTGGACCCACCGCGGGGATGCTGCTGCTGCATTGCCCGTCGACGGTTCTCCAACGGCCGCAACGCGCGACCGACGGGCAACGATGGCTCCAGAGGAATCCAACTACCGAGCTGCGGCAGAATCGCTTTTGGAGGCCATGCGCCAAGGGGCGATTTACGAGGCCAATTTGTGCCTGCCGTGGGTGGTTTCCGGTGCGCAGGATGCCTCGGGATTGTACGCCCGGTGGAAGGAGCGCGCGCAGCCGCCGCAGGGCGGCTGCGCGCGCTTCCCCGGCGTCGCCGTGGTCAGCGGAAGCCCAGAGCGCTACCTGCAAGTACGGGGCAGAACCGTTCGGTCGCGGCCCATCAAGGGCACAGCGCCACGGTCCGCGGATCCGGAAGCAGACGCGGCTGCCGTGCAGGAACTGTTCACCAGCAGTAAGGAACGCGCAGAAAACACCATGGTGGTGGACGTGGTGCGCAACGACCTCTCCCGGGTGGCCATTCCCGGCACCGTGTGCGTGCCGCAGTGGTGCGAAGTGGAAACCTTTCCCACCGTGCACCAAATGGTCTCTACGGTTGAGGCGCAACTTGCAGAGCAACACGACGTTTGGGACGCTATTTCCGCCAGTTTCCCCATGGCCAGCATGACCGGGGCGCCCAAAATTGAAGCCATGAAGCAAATCAACGCCGTAGAGGGTTTTGCCCGCGGTTGGTACAGCGGCGCACTGGGCTACATTCGGCCCACCGGAGATGCGGATTTTAACGTGGTCATCCGGTCCGCCGTAGTCGGCTCTCAAGTCCGCCTCGCCGCCGGAAGCGCCCTAACTTTGGCGGCCAATCCCCAAAGCGAGTGGGATGAATGCCAATTGAAAGTAAACCCTTTATTGGAACTGGTTCGTGGCTAAGCCCAAAGGAACTCCAAACGTCTTGCCCTGGAACCCGCCTGCGGAACCGGTGGTGGCTCTGGTTTCCGGGGGACTGGATTCCACCGTGCTCGCCAACTTGTTGGCCGAGGTGGGTCGGTTGGCAGGAATGTACCACGCCAACTACGGCCTGCGCGGCGCGGATTCGGACGCAGACGAAGCGTTGGTCCACCAATGGGCCACCGAACGAGGGATTCCGTTTCGTGCGGATCGTTTTGCTTTGAAACCGGACTTGCCGGATTTGCAGGCTACGGCGCGCCACCAACGCTACTCCGGTGCCCGCGATTTTGCGGCCTCTCTGGGCATTAAGACCCTGGCCACCGCCCACCACGCCAACGACGCCGCGGAAACCTTGCTGATCAATGCCGCTCGCGGAACGGGTTTGGCGGGTTTGGTGTCGCTTGCGGAAGAACGAGAAGGCTTGGTGCGTCCGCTGTTGAACTGCACCAAAACCGAATTAGACGCCTGGGCACGTGCCCAGGGATGGGTTTGGCGGGAAGATGCTTCCAATGCCGTGCCCAAATACGTGCGCAACCGCATTCGTTTGGAAGTTATCCCCGCCTTGGAGCGCGCCCTGCCTCAGGCAGCTGGGGGGCTGCAAAAAACGGTGGCCCTGCTCCGCCAAACGCAGCGTTTTTTAAACGAATCCTTGGAACGCGAATCCGGGGGCTACTTGGTGCCCAGCAATTGGTGGCCGGGCGCCTGGGACTTGGATTTAAGTCTTTGGGATCATCCGCACGCCGATTTGTTGGCGTATCATTTGCTGGACGCCTGCGGCGGATGGGAAGCAGAACACCTTCAGGCCTTGCGCACCGCCCAAGTAGGGGCGCATTTGGCCCGAAACCACTGGGAAATCTGGGTAGAACGCGACCGCTGGATTGTGGTACCGTCCGCGTCCAAACCGCAACCCCTGGCTGCGCCCCAATCTGTTTTTCCGCAGGAAACCAAAAGCATGGAAGGGCTAATGTGGTCCGATGACCGTGTTTTGCGAAACGTTCGATGGTCCCTGGAAACAACCGACGTAGCGCGTACGGCCAACGGTTCCTTGGGCACCGCTTCCGAGCCCGTGCTGGCCTTGCCCCAGGAAGGAGCTGCCTACGTTTGGCGCACGTGGAACGAAGGCGATTGGATGGCTCCATTGGGTCTTTCCGGACGTAAAAACGTATCCGACCTGCTGACGGACGCCAAAGTGCCGTCTTTTTCTCGAAAATCCTACCCGGTGCTTGCGTCGCAGGAGTCCGATAATGAAGTGGTTTGGATTCCGGGCATCCGTCAATCGCAATCTGTTGCCGTGCAGGAGACCTCGCGCACCTTTTGGAAATTTCGTGCGCATTACCTTTGAAAACTATGAACTGGATTAGAATCTTCGCGGTGTTCCTGTGGGCCGCTGCACAAACCCCGCTTCAGGCGCAAATCTTGGATCCCGTCAAGTGGAAAACCCGCGTGGAACAAGCGCCCGAACGTCCGGGTGAGGCCGTTTTGGTGGCGGAGGCCACCTTAGAGGGCGGATGGCACCTGTATTCTCAGTTTGTGGACCCCAACGGCCCCGTGCCCACCACCTTTAATTTCCCAGCGCCCAAGGGAGTAAAAGGATTTAAAACAGTAGGAAAAACGGGAGAAGGAAAGCCCATCAGTCAATTCGACAAAAACTTCGGCATGGAGTTGAAGTTTTTTGCGGTCAAGGCGTCGTTCCGCCAGAAAATAGCGTTTGATCCGTCGTCCAAGCCCTTTGCCGTAGCCGCCACCGTGGAATACATGGTCTGCAACGACGAAATGTGCCTGCCGCCCGATTTTCGCGATCTGAATTTCCGGGTAGAGCCCGTTGCGGCCTCTGTTGGTGCAGCAGGATCTCTGGCCGCCCCAGGAGAAACCACAGCACCGCAGGAAGCAGCCGCGTCCAGCAACGACAACGCCCCAAAGGCCAATGCGGAGCAGGAAGCCGGCGCACCGGTAGTCAACGATGCCGCGGGAGCCGACGATTCCGCCACCCCAGGCACTCCGTGGAAGATCTTTTTGGGCGGTTTGGGCGCCGGTTTGGTAGCCCTGTTCATGCCCTGCATTTTCCCGATGATTCCGCTGACCGTCAGCTTCTTCACCAAGCAGAGCAAAACCAAGGCGGAAGGCGTTCGCAAGGCCTTGGTGTACGGTTTCAGCATCAACCTGATCTATGTGGGGTTAGGATTGCTGATCACCGTGCTCTTCGGTTCGTCGGCTTTGAACGAATTGGCCACCAACCCGTGGTTCAACCTGGTCTTTTTTACCCTTTTTGTAGTCTTTGCGATTTCCTTCTTTGGCGCCTTTGAAATCACCCTGCCCAGCTCGTGGGTGAACAAGGCCGACGAGGCCTCCAATAAAGGCGGCTATGCAGGCATCTTTTTCATGGCCTTCACCCTTTCCTTGGTAAGCTTTTCGTGCACCGGGCCTTTGATTGGTTCGCTCCTGGTTTCTGCGGCCTCTTCGGGCGAATGGGTAGGGCCGGCCATGGGTATGTTTGGTTTCAGCTTGTCTTTGTCCGTGCCGTTCATGCTGTTTGCGGCTTTCCCCGGTTGGCTCAACGCCTTGCCCAAATCCGGCGGTTGGCTGAACACCGTCAAAGTTGTTTTGGGATTCTTGGAGCTGGCCTTTGCCCTTAAATTCTTATCGACGGCCGACATGGTCTGGCAAAACCACTGGCTGGAGCGCGAGATGTTCCTGGCCATCTGGGTGGCCATTGCCTTCCTCACCACCCTCTACCTCTTGGGCGTTTTCCGCATGCCCAACGACAGCCCCGTGCAGCACATCGGGGTCTTCCGCATGCTCGTAGCCACGGTCTTTGCCGTGCTTGGTTTTTACCTGCTCCCGGGCATTTTTGGTGCCCCCGTCAAGTTGGTGGCCGGCTTCCCGCCGCCTGACTTTTATGCCGAGCAACCCGGCGGTGCGTACACCGGTGGGGGAGGAAACTCCGACGCCCCCAAGTTGGACGCCGAAGCGCATTGCCCCTTGGACCTTCCCTGCTTCAACGATTTTGACAAGGCCTTGGCCTACGCCAAAAAGCAAAACAAGCCCTTGATGATAGACTTCACCGGCTGGGGCTGCGTCAATTGCCGCAAAATGGAAGAGGAAGTTTGGCGCAATCCGGAAGTAGCGCGTCGTTTGCGCGAAAACGTAGTTTTGGTCTCCTTGTACGTCGACGAGCGCACGGAATTGCCGGAGGCTTTGAAGTACGTTTCGGCCACCACCGGCAAAAAGGTGCGGACCGTCGGGAACAAATGGTCCGATTTCCAGGCCGCAAACTTCAACGCCAACGCGCAGCCGTACTACGTCATCTTGGGCCACAACGACTTGAAACCGCTGAACGGTCATGCTGCCTACGACCCCGACGTGCAGAAGTTCATCGATTGGTTGGACGCCGGTGTTGCCGCCTTTCAAGCCCAATAACCCGCACCCAAGCGCGAACAACGGATGTCCATGAATGCCAACGAATCCTGGGAAGTTTTTGAACGTACCGTGGTTGCTTACCACCGTTTGGTTCCAGACACCGCCGGCCCGGAAGTTTCGTGGGATATTCCCGCGCCCGCCGCAGACTCCACCAACGAATGGAGCCAACTGCTCTGGAACAAAGCTTGGATTGACGCGGTGCAATGGCACGCCGAAGACCGCATCCGAGATCCCCACGTGGAGCCCAGCGCAGCTCTGGAACTCAAACGCCGAATCGACGTTTTGAATCAGCAGCGAACGGATGCGGTGGAATTCTTGGACGACTACCTGGAAAACACCCTGCGCGCACTGCCCGCACCGGTTGCACCGCCTACGATGTTTTGGTTGCCCACGGAAACACCAGCATGGGCCCTGGATCGGTTGTCCATTCTTGCACTGAAAATCCACCACATGTCCGCGGAAGCCAATCGCTCCAACGCAGACGAAGACCACCGGCGGCGGTGCCAAGGAAGATTGGACGTTTTGCTGCGCCAAAAAGGCGAATTGGTTGAGTCCATCGACGCCTTGTGGCACGCTTTGTGCGCCCAACAAGCCCCGTACCGACGTTACCAGCAAATGAAAATGTACAACGACCCAACCACCAATCCGGTGCTTTATCGTAAATTGGACTGAGATGAATCACCTCCTGGTCCTCCGTTTTTCTGCCCTTGGCGACGTTTCCATGACCGCAACCGTGGTTCGCGCGGCGTTGGAGCAGAATCCGGACCTCCGCATCACGTGGGTTACCAGGCCGTTGTTGGCCGAAAAAATTCCAGCACATCCGCGTCTTGTTTTTTGGACCACCGATTTCCGCGGCGTCCAGCAAACCCCGTGGGGGGTGTTGTCTTGGATTCGCCAGCAGATGCGTGCAGCGGCGGCCGACGCCCATCCCGTTGAGGCCGTTGCGGACTTGCACCGAAATCTCCGGACCCGCGTGGTGTGCGCCGGATTGGGTTGGCGTGGCCTTCCCGTGGAACGCCTCGTTAAGGACCGCATCGAGCGTCGGCAACTTCGCCTCAAAGGCGCGCTCCACGCAGAGGCCATCACCCCGGTAACCACCCGCATGGCAGAGGTGTTTCAGCGCCTCGGTTTGGCCCTGGAATGGACAGAAAAAACGGCCCAATCGGTTTTACCCACGCAGGTTGCCCCTGCGGCAGGTAGTGCCCCAAAACTGTATTTTGCACCCACCGCGCGCCACAAAACCAAGCAATGGCCGTTGAATTACGCCCAAGAGTTCTTGGCAGCATGGATGGAGCGCGGCGGTGAGGCCGTTTTGGCGGGTTCGGCAGCAGAACGTGAGGAATTGGAGCGCTGGATCCAGCCGGAATGGAGTCAACGTTGCACCGTCACTGCAGGAATGAACAACGAAGACGAGGTTGCCGTCCGACGCACGTGCCACGTGGCCGTTACTCTGGACAGCGCCAACCTGCACCTCGCAGTGCAATCCGGTCTTCCTGTGGTTTCCATTTGGGGCGGCACGCACCCCAAAGCAGGTTTTGTGGGCTTGGGACACCCCAACGTTCACGTACTTCAAGCGCCCGACTCGGCCTTTCCCTGCCGCCCCTGCAGCATTTTTGGCAAGTCCACCTGCGCCCTGGGCGACGTCCCCTGCCTCCACGCGGTAGAAGTTAAGAGCGTATTGGAGCGGGCTTGGGAAGTGGCTACCTCTGCGTAATTCATTGATTGTCAATTAAAAACCTCCCTTTCGGAACAATTTAGGCCGTTCGTCGTTCTTTTTTCGTGGAAGAACGCCGATACCGATTGCGCCAAGGGCCTGAGATTGTTGGATTCCTCCGGGACATCCAAGGATCGCTGTTTTATTCCCGCGATGGATTTTGGTGGACCGGAATCCCCATCCGCTACGAGCACGTGGACGAGTGGACCGGTTGGTGGGACGTCCAACGCAAGCGCATTTACGAGTGGGATTTGGTGGACTACACCACCGCAGACGACAAAAAGGACATGTTCGCAGTTCTTCGGAAGGAAAGCGAGCATTTGTTTGGGTTACGGAATATCAAAACCGATGACTTTTTTCCCTTCAGCATTCGCGGTGTGGAGCTTTTTGAAGCTTCCCGGTGCAAAGTAATCTCGCACGTTTTCATCAATCCCGAGCTCATGGAGGCCTGGGATTTGCGCGACGAATAAGCGCTTAGGTCTATACGCCGGGATTCGCAAGTATTTATATACGCTTACTACCGACTGTCGGACGTGCAGGGTTGGAAATTGCCGAAAATTTCAACCCATGCAACACGCACGTGTATTCACGATTTCCTCAGGAGCCTGGCCCCGGCCGGTAGAATTGGACGCAACACATCGGCCCGGCATTCGCTGGGAACTGATCGGTTTTACCGAACGAATTGTTCGGGAGTCCCCGCAGCGTGTGCGCCATGCTTGGCGCAGCACCCGGCAACCGTGGCCTTCCGGCAAGTGGGTCATCAGTTTATCACCGGCCGCATTGCCCAAGTCCGGTGCCGCGGTGGACCTTCCGCTGGCTTTGGCCATTCACTTGGCCCACCGTAGAAAAACGACCAACCTCTGGGCCATGGGCGAGTTGCACTTTGACGGCCGCGTACTTCCGGTGCCCGGGATTCCCGCGTTGGTTTCCATAGCCCTCGCTCAGGGAGCCGCTCGAATTTTGTTGCCGCTGGCCGCGCAGGCCGAAGTAGGCGACCATCCGAAAATTCGGTATGTGGGCACCTTGGAAGAAGCTTTTGCTCAGTTGGATTTCTGGGAGCACAGCGAAGTGCCCGTGGCCGTTCTCAATAGGACTCGATCGCTTGAACCAGAGGAACGCCGCAATTCAGCCTTTACTATTTGGGAATCTTTCCAAAAGAACCCAAAATTGCAATGGGCCGCATTGGTTGCCGTCCACGGAGGACACCACGCGTTCTTTTGGGCGAACCCAAAGTTCCCATGGCCCAACTGGGTTGCCGCCGTTCAGCACCTCCATTCCGCTCGATTGGAGGCCACCAAGGCACCTTTGCGAGATTTTCCAACGCGCTTGATCACCAGCATTATGCCGTCTTTGGGCAGCACGCCAGGGCTGATGGACCCTTTTACCAACGAGGTGACGCAAGCGAACGGTGGAATCTTGGCGATCGGTCGGTGGTTGGAACAAGATCCCCGTATAGAGGAACGTTTGGCCGCTGTCTTGGAGCGAGGAACCGCTTTGCTGGGTAGGGGGCAAGACCATTGGGCGGTTCCGGCGCGCTTTCAATTGGTACTGGCTAGTGCCCCGTGTGCGTGCGGGCCAATTGTTTCGTGCATTTGCAGCAACCACCAGTTGCGCGCTTGGAAACAAAAAATCCGAAAACCTTTTCTGGAGCGGTTGGATTTGGGATTGGACGAACAAAAATCGGGGGAGTTTGCGGTCCTATCTTGGTCACAAGCATTAGCTCAACTGGAACAGGGTGAAAAAATTTGGACGCAGCGCTTCATTCAGTCTTCGGAGGAACGTTGGACCAACCGGCAGGTGCCCGTTCATCGGTTGTTGGAGTTGTTCCACGCGAACAAAGACACGCTGGCTTGGTTTGAAAAAGAGCAGGCCACTGCCCGTTGGATGGGAAGTCGAATGGCACAAATTTTGCGTGTTGCTCGCAGTTTAGCAGATTTGCAAGGAATAGACACCTTAGAGATTCACCACATGAAGCAAGCTGTTCAACTGAATACGGCCTTTTCAAACTAACCCCCCAATGCCCATGGGCCAAAGCTCTACGCCTAACTTTAAATTGCTCACGCGCTTGCTGTCCAACGACCGCAAAGACATGGGGCGCGTAGTGGTCTTTGCGACCCTGCACGGAGCTATTTCGCTGTCCTTTCCACTGGGAATCCAAGCGCTTATCGGTCAGATTATGGGCGGCCGACTTTCGGCTTCTTGGTGGTTGTTGGTTGCGGGCGTGCTGTTTGCCATTGTGTTGGCCGGTGTATTGTACCTCATGCAGTTGCGCATTGTGGAGCTGCTTCAGCAGCGAATTTTTGTTCGTTCTTCGTTTGAGTTTGCGCACCGGATTCCTTTGCTTCGTTCGGATGTCCTCCGTCGGGATTATTTGCCCGATTTGATCAACCGCTTTTTCGACACCCTCACTGTTCAAAAGGAGTTGCCCAAGTTGATTGTGGACGGCGCAACGTCCATCCTTCAGATTTTCTTTGGTTTGTTGTTGTTGCTGCTCTACGATACCTGGTTTGTTATGGTGGCGGTAGCGATTATTGCCCTGGTGGTGCTGGCCATTCGGGTAAGCCTCTACCGGGGCTTGTCTACCAGCTTCGAGGAGAGTACGCACAAGCACGAGGTAGCGCAACAACTGGAGGAGATGGCCCGCATCGGTCCGGCCTTGAAGGCCGAAGGCGAAACAGGCAGGGCACACGCCCGGGTGGACGAAGCAGTCAATCGTTATTTGGATGCACGTACGAGGCACTTCCGCATTCTCTACGGCCAGCATATTTGGATGGTCATTGTCCGATTTGCGTTTACTGCTTTGTTGTTGATTGCGGGAGGAGCGTTGGTGGTTGAGCGTACGGTAAGTATTGGCGAATTTGTTGCGGTAGAGATTGTATTCTTCATCATCATGAACAATGCGGAGAAGATTTTTCGTTTGTTGGAAGGCTTGTACGACGTGCACGCTGGGGTGGAGAAAATCGCATCGGTGGTGCAGTTGCCGCTGGAGAAAAAGCCCGACGGTGGTAGCCCAGGAGCGAATTTGCCTTCCTGGGAATTGGAGTGGAGTCCTTGGGGGTTGACCGTTCCCGCAGGTAAAAAAGTTGGTTTGGTCTTGGGCGAAAGAACCCAAGTTCAGCCCTTTTTTGAAGCGCTGGCCATGCCCCTTTCCGAAGCCGGCGAAGGGTTGAAAATCAACGGTCTTTCGGTTCAACTCTGGGACCAGAAGGCCTACGCGGAACGCATGGAAGACAACCTTCCCTACTACGGCTTTGTTTCTGGATCCGTCATGGATAACCTGATGCGCCGCGGTGCCAATCGGGAAGAGGTGGTCGCCACCTTGCTTCGTTTGGGCATGCAGCCGGAACATTTTGGTGAAGCCGGATGGCAGACCCAAATTCATCCGGATTTCTTCCGTTGGCACCCGGAACTGGCCATGCAGCTGCACAGCGCACGGGCCTTAGCAGGAGATGCATCGCTGCGAATCATGTACGATGCGCTGGCCGGCCTAAGGCCCAAGGAACGCGAACGCTGGTTGGACGAAATGGTGCGCGCCGGGCAAACGGGCACCTTGGTGTGCATTACGCACAGCAAAGACGCACTCAAACGGATGGATGAACTAGTTGTGGTACAAAACGACACATGCATCTACCGAGGAACGTGGAGCCAAATGCCTAATGAACTCAAAGAAAACGAGATATGTTAAATTTGAGCGATGAGCGCGTTGTGGAGCAGGTGGATCCTCGTTTCCTGGTGACGCTTGAAAAAACGACGACCAAGGGCGGTATGCTTTCCGCTCAGCGCTGGGTGTTTTTTACTGCGGCCTTTGTGGTAGCCGCCTTGTTTTTGCCCTGGACGCAAAACATAACGGAGTACGGGGTGGTAACCGTTCGGGAACCCAATTCACGCCCGCAGTTGGTTACGGCCGTTGTGTCGGGTAGAATTGCCGAATGGCGTGTGCGCGAAGGTGATACGGTGCGCAAAGGGGATACCTTGGTGTACTTGGGCGAAGTCAAGGAAGACTTTATGGACCCCCAATTGTTGGTGCGTTTGCGTTCTGAGCTGGATGCCAAACAAAACGCGTATTCGTCGCACGTAGCTAAAGCTGAGGCATTGCAAGATCAGTGGGTAGCACTTCGCCGCGCCGGCGGCTTCGACGTCCGGGCTACCACGTTGAAGGCCATCAGCGATTCAGCGGAGGCGTCGGCACAGCGAATTTCCTTAACCTTGGCCGAACGGCAAATGGCCCGTGCGGATACCTTGGCACGCATTGGCGTCAAGAGTTTGTACGAGTGGGAGCAGCGTCAAGACAAGTTTCAGGAGACCAAATCAAAGTCCATCAACGCTACCAATAATGTGGGTCGCGCCAAGGCGGATATAGAATGGAAGCGCTCGTCGTACCTTGAAAAAGAAGCTAAATTGGTGTCCGACCGCGCCGCAGCCCTGGCGGACGCGGCAACGGCCCAAGGTGAAGTTCAGCGATTGGAAAGCAAGCTCTCCAGCCTGCGCATTCGCGTGGACAACCGCTATTTATTGGCGCCTGCCGACGGTTTGGTGTCTCGGATTTTTGTGCCCGGTTTGGGGCAAACGGTTAAGGAAGCAGAGCCCCTGGTTGAAGTGGTTCCTTCCTCCGGTTCACGTGCTGTAGAGATGCAGGTTCCTCCTCAGGACATTGCCCTCGTGCACGTTGGGTTAACGGCGCAAGTAGCTTTTGACGGATGGCCCTCCCTTCCTTTACCGGGATGGCCCGCGGGAAGTACCGGTGTTTTTGCGTCCAAGGTCGTGGCGGTCAGCCCAACTCCAGCCGCCGACGGAAAGTTTCGGATTCAATTGGTGCCCACGGAGCCTTGGCCTGACGAATTGGCCTTGGGGACGGGCACGTACGGAGTATTGTTGCTGAAGAATGTGCCCCTGTGGTATGAAATCTGGCGTCAGTTCAATGGATTCCCGCCGGATTATTACTTGCCCGCCGGTCCCGCCACAAAACGTACCAAATCATGAGGCAAAGTGCCCTTTTGGCATTCCTAGTGGTGGCGAGTGGGGCATTTGCACACCCGATTCAACCTCCGCGTTCCCTTGAGTCGGTAGCTGAGGCTCCAGCTTTAGCAACCACTTCTTTGGACACCGCATCGTGGACGTACGGTCAATTTCTTCAAGAAGTTCTCGAGTACCACCCCTTGTGGAAGTCCGCGCAGGCGAAGGCAGATGCGGCATCGGGCCGGGTGCTGGAGGCACGTTCTGCCTTTGATCCGGTTCTGGCCGGAAAAGACGAAGCCAAGCAAGATCCGGCTGGTTTTTTGTACCGAAAACAAGGGGTAGAGGCCGTAGTTCCTACGTGGACCGGGGTGGACTTGGTGGCCAAATCCGCCCTTTCCAGCGGAGCAGACTTGAATCCGGAGGACGAGTCGGGCGCGGGTGGTTTGCTGGCGGTGGGGGTGTCTTTGCCGCTGGGTCCGCAGTTATTGTGGGATCAGCGACGGGCATCCGTTCGTCAAGCTGAATTACTGCTTCAGGAAGCCGAGTGGAAGCAAGACCAAATGCGTCGAAAATTGATGGCGGATGCCTCCAAGGCCTACGCCGATTGGGCTGCTGCGCACGACGTCCGTGCGGCCAACCAGCGCGCGGAGCGCTTGGCGAAAATCAGAAAACAGATGGTGCTAGAGGCGTTTCGGCAACGCGAAAAGTCCGCCATGGATACGTTGGAAGCGCACATGGCCTTGGCGGATCGCCACCGGCAACGGTCGGAGGCGGAAGTGGATTGGGCCTCAGCCCGCATGCGCTTGGCCCTCTACCGCTGGGCAGACGACGCCTCCTTGGGCCTGCTGGATGCATCGTGGGAACCCGGATTGAATCGGTTCACCGGTGTGGTGACGGTGGAGGATTCCAGCAGTGCCTGGAGTTCTTGGAATACGGGTGCTTTTTGGTCTGCGGTAGGGGTCCCTGTGGAGTTGGCTGAAAATTACAAACGGCTGGCACAAACGCAGTGGCTGCCGGCGCCCGTCTTGGAATACCGCGTCTGGCAAAAAGGCACCACGTCCTTTACTCCGGATCCGGACTACGCCCAATGGAATGTGGGCTGGAAAGTTCCTTTGCTGCTTCGCAAGAGCCGCGGCGCATACCGATACGCCAAAAACCAATGGCTGCACGAGTCCGCCCAGGCCCAATGGGAGCGCGGGCAACTGGAGCGCTGGTTTCAGGCCAAGTGGGTAGAGCGCAAGGAACTGCGCAAGCAACTGTTGGCCGTACGTGAGGCGGAAAAAGCAGCGGAGCGGCTGTACGCGCTGGAGACCCGCAAGTTTATTCTGGGTGAAAGTACCTTGTTCATTGTCAATGCACGGGAAGCCAAATACTTGGAGGCCGTGCAAAAGCGCGCCACCACCGAAGCCAAGTGGTTGGGGTTGGAGGCGGAACTCTACGCCCTTACTTCCAGCGGCGATCCTTGGGATCGGGTGCGTTCTTCGTCCAGATAAGCGGACCTTCGCAGCCGTCAAGGTCGATGATAATTGAAGTTTCCGTGCTGAAGTACTGCGCCATTTTGGTACGCCACACGCGGAATGCTTGGCCCTCGTACTGGGCGCAGGGCAGGGTGAGCAGTAGGATGGATTGGTCGTTGATGACGACGATTCCGGGAGGAGCCTCCGGAACTGTTTTGGTGTCGCGGCCCGGCCGCACGGCAGTGGGCCCCAGGAAGGATTTCAGCCAGTTTTTAACGGCCCAGTCGCGATCTTCCACGGAGGCGTAGTGCACGGCGGTCAGGGTGACGGAAAATTTTACCTTGTTGCCCAGATTGTTGGCGCGCTTTGTTTTTTCCACCAATTCAACCTGCGACCATTGCGCGGCGTCGTCCAGATTGAGGCCGCCCAGGCGCAGGGTGCTTACGTTGAGTTCTTTGCGCTGGAAGTTGGTGCCCAAATCCGCTGCAAATGCACTGCAGTTTTGGTTGAGTTCTTCCCAGGTTTGGCCGGATAATTGCAGGCTACCCACCACCAGTGCGCCCACCCATAAGGTGCGGCCTAAAATCCATCGAGTCATAATCAAAGGTCGTAACTATTTTTGTAGCATGAACGGCAAAGACAATGCCAGTTGGGCGCGTTGGGTGCTGTTGGGGTGTTTGTGCGTCAACGGCATGGCCGGGAACGCACAAATTGTGAACATTGAATCCCTGCGCGGGGCCACTGGAGATTCGTCGGGCACCCACGGGGTACTGGACGGTCAATTTTACATTGGAGGCGCTCAGAACGTTTTGTTGCGGACCTACGGCGCCGCCAACGTGCGCAAGAGCGTGGGCAACGAAACGTACTACGGGATCGTCAGCGGCTCTTTTTCCACCCGGGTTGGTGGGGATCGACTCCTCTTTGAAAGCAATGCGTTTTTGCACGGTCGGTACAACTTGGAGCTGCAACCGCGCCTGACGGTGGAGGCCTTTTTTCAGTACCAGCGGGATAGACCCCTGCGAATCGCACAGCGCTACAACGCGGGCTTTGGACCGCGGATCAAAACGGTACGGGCGAAGTCCTGGGAAATTTACTGGAGCCCGCTGCTGATGGGGGAGTTTGATTTGGAAGAAAAGACCGGCGTCCTGAACTACGCCGTACGCCTGAGCACCTACGTCAGTTCCGACGTTCGTTTGTCCGATAAATCCCGGTGGAACGCGGTGGTGTATTACCAGCCCGACTTGTTTCGTTGGAATGATTTTCGGATGGTGTTCAACACCCGGTTGCAGACTTCGTTAACGCGTCGGTTGCAGTGGGTAACCTCTGGCTTTATTAATTACGACGCATTTCCCGCCGATTTTGCCGGGGTTCCCGCCTTTACGTTTGGTACCACTACCGGCCTGAGCTACAGGTTTTGACGACGCGGCTTGCCCAGAGGGCGTTGCTGGGGCTTCAGCGTTGCTCCCAGTACGTGAGGGCTTCCGCCACCACGAAGTTGGAGCCGCCCACAAAGACGAGGTCCTGAGGTCCTGCCTCAGACAGCGCGTCGGCGAAGCCGCGCCCTACGGGGCCGCTGACGCGGCCCCGTAGGGCGTATTCCGCGGCCCGTTCTGCCAGGGTTGCGGCAGACAGTGCCCGGGGCAAGTTGGCGGCCACCCAGAAGTAGGAGGCCTGGGCAGGAAACAAGGCCAAAACCTCCCCGGGATCCTTATCCGAGACCGTTCCCAGCACCACCAGTAGGCGTCCGCCTGCAGGCAATTCGTCCTGGAGTTGTTGCACCACCCACTGGAGGCCGTGGGCGTTGTGGCCGGTGTCCGCAACAATGCGCGGCCCGCTTTCTTGGAGGATTTCCCACCGTCCGCGAAGGCCGGTGCGCTGCACCACTTCCAGCAACCCCGTGCGAAGCGCTTCGTTGGAGACGGTCCAATGGTTTTGAACGGCGAGTGCGGCTTGAACGCACCGAACGTTGTTTTGCTGGTACGTTCCCAGAAGACCGCAGGGCAAGGGGGTGGGAACGGCTTCTTTCGCCCAGATCAGGGGGGCGTGGTGCGCGGCTGCTTTTTGCACAAAGACGGCTTCTGTTTCTGGGTCGCGTTCTCCAACCACAACGGGAACGCCCGTCTTGATGATGCCGGCCTTTTCTCCGGCAATGGCCGCACGGGTGTCCCCCAAATACTGCTGGTGGTCCAGGCCAATGCTCGTGATCACGCACACTTCCGGACGGATCACGTTGGTGCTGTCCAGCCGACCGCCCAGCCCCACTTCCACCACCGCAACGTCCACGCGGTGCCTGCGGAAGGCGTCGAAAGCTATCCCTACGGTGGCTTCAAAAAAACTGCACCCAACGAGTACCTCCTGGTGGTTGGCCACAAAGTCCACCACCTCTTGCTCGGAAATCAAGGCGCCGTTTATGCGAATGCGCTCGCGAAAATCCACCAAATGCGGCGAGGTGTACAGGCCAACTTTGTAGCCAGCGGCCTGGAGAACCGACGCCAACAGGTGGCAGGTGGAGCCCTTGCCGTTGGTTCCGGCTACGTGGATGGAGCGAAAACTTCGCTCCGGACGGTCCAAGGCGTCCAGCAACACCTCCGTTTGGACCAAGTCTATCTTGTAGTGGGGACCCCCACCGGTGCGTTGGAATACCGGAAGGCGGCTGTACAACCACTCCGTGGTCTCCGCGAAGGTCATCAGTTCTTCTCGAATCGATAAATAATGGTGCCCACTTGGGTTTCCAGGGCGTTCGGATCTGCGGCCCATTTGGTGCGCAGTGCCGCTTGCCGGGCCCGATCAAACAGGCACGTGGAGCCCGTGGTACTTCCCCCTGCGCCGGGTTCCGCCGATACCACGTTTCCGTTCCGGTCCACATATACCTTGACCACTACGCGTCCTTCGTCCTCACAATCGTAGACCGGACGCGGACGACTCGTGGGGCTCCTGTTGCCCAATCGGTAATCGCCGGTTCCTTGCGTGCCTTGGCCGCTTCCCCCGGCGCCACCGTTGGGCGTTCCGTTGGGATCTCCTTGGTCTCCTCCGCCTGCGGTGGTTCCGCTGCCGCTGCCGGTTCCTGTTGTTTTTAGCTTGTTCAAACTACTGGATAACCGATTGGAGGGCTGGGGCTTGGCGATTTCTGTGGGTTTGGTCTCCGTGGGCTTGGGGCGTTCCACCGGCGTGGGTTTGGGCTTATCTTTCACAGAAACATCCGTAGCTTCCACATCTTGGGTTACGACGGCAGCATCCGTGGGTTCCGAGGGGGTTGGAGGGACGGGTTCCGCAGTTGATTGTTCGGTTTGTCCAAATCCTTGTTCATCGTAGCCAAAAGCTAACGAAATCCCTTCCTCGGGCGGAGGGTCTTGGTAGGTGTGGCCGTAAAACGCAAAGAGCACCAAGACCGCCACATGAAATAATCCCGTGACGATCCAGCCGATGCGTTGGCTTCTTTTTTGGTCGCGTTCAAAGGAACTGCTCATGGCTTACTTGGGGTCCGTGGCCAGGACTAATTTGATTCTGTTGCGGTAGGCTATGTCCATGATTTGCACGGTCTTACCGGTAGGGACGGTTTCGTCCACACGCAGAACAATGACTGTTTCTGGATTTTTGTTCAGTTCCTGCAGCAAGAAAGCCTCCACGTCTTCTGGCGCAACTACCTCCGTGCCCACGCTGTAGTTCAAATCTTTGTCAATGGTTACCGTAACCGTGGCTTTCTTAACGGTTTGTGCCTTGCTCTTGGGCAAGACCACATCGAGTGCGGCCGGCGTCACCAACGTAGAAGTCAACATAAAGAAAATGAGCAATAGGAACACCAAGTCCGTCATGGACGACATGTTGAATTCCGGCGATACTTTGTTTCTTGGAGCCAGTTTCATGAGTAAGGTGTTTTAGGAGCGACGGTTGGTTGTTTACCGACCATTACGCCGGCTCGTCCAAAAGATCCAAGAAGTCTGTGGAGCTCACTTCCATCTTGTGAATGACAGAGCTCACACGGCCCACCAAGTAGTTGTACCCAAAATAGGCGAAAATGCCCACAATCAGCCCGGCAACCGTGGTGATCATGGCCACGTAAATACCTTCTGCAAGCATGTTCACTTGAACCTGGCCGCCGGCGTTGGCCATTTTTTGAAAAGCCAAAATCATACCGACGACGGTGCCCAAGAAACCCATCATGGGAGCGCCTCCGGCCATGGTGGCCAACAAAGCCAAATTGGTTTCCAACCGTTGAATTTCCAACTTTCCTTGATTCTCAATGGAGGCAGAAATGTCTTGCAAGGGCTTGCCAATGCGCGTGATTCCCTTCTGGATCATGCGCGAGACTGGGGTGTCGGTACGTTCGCACAATTGAATGGCGGATTGAATTTTTCCGTTGGCAACGTGGTCGCGGATGTTGTTCATGAATTGTGGGTCCAGTTTGTCAGCCTTTTTGATGGCCAACAAACGCTCCATAAATAAGTACACCGTGATGACGGAGAGGAGCAGCAACAAAACCATGATGGTATTGCCGGCAACACCGCCGGAAAAGGCCAACTCCAAAATGGTCATTGTTTTTTCGGTAGGCATTTCGGGGGCTGTGGCAACGGAAGCAGCAGCGTCTGTGGCGGTATCGTCTAAGGAGATTTGAAGGAGCATAGGAAGATTACTTTATTAGGAATAACGCAAATTCTGGTCCAAACTTATTCAAACCAATTGTTCTTTGCTCGATGGGGGATGCCCAAATATGAACAAAGGGCGGTTAACAACCGCCCTTTGTGGAATTTCAGGACTTGTTCGAGTCCTTTAGATAATCATTTTTTAAGTTTAGCCAGCGAAATGTTGCTGCAGGATGTAGACCGCAATACCGGCCAAATACCCCAGAAGAGCCAATCCACTGATCCGCTTTAGGTACCAACCAAAAGGAATTTTTTCCAATCCCATGACGGCTACCCCGGCTGCGGAACCAATGATCAAGATGGACCCACCGGTACCTGCGGTAAAGGCCAGGTATTCCCAGAACAAACCGTCGGTTGCGAAGTAAGATCCGCTGACGAGTTCAATGGGATACATGCCCATAGAAGCGGCAACCAAAGGAACGTTGTCGATGATAGCAGACAACAAACCAATAAGGCCACCAACCACGTAAACGCCTGTTTCTGATGAGGTTCCCACCCAACGGTCCAAAGCCAGTGCCATATCAGACAGCTGCCCCCCTGCCTGCAGCGCCGCCACCGCCAACAAAATCCCCAAGAAGAAGAGAACCGATGCCGTGTCAATCTTGTGCAAGGTGTGAATGACGCCCAAGTTCTGGCGGTGTTCGTCTTCCTTGCGTCGGTGCAAAAGATCCGTCAACAACCAAAGGACCCCCAAAGACAACATCATGCCCATGAAAGGGGGTAGGTGCGTAACGGTTTTAAAAACGGGCACAAACAACAAGCCCCCAATGCCGGCCAACAAAACGATCAAACGCTCGCGGTCCGTGACGGATTGATTGCTCAATTTCACGTCTTCCGAAGGTCGTTCCAAGGTGCCTTTCAACTTAAAGGACAAGAATATGACCGGTACCAACAACGAAACCATTGAAGTTAAAAAGACCCCTTTGATGATGGAGCCTGCCGTAATCTGCTGGCCAATCCAGAGCATGGTGGTGGTAACGTCGCCAATGGGGGACCAAGCACCTCCTGCGTTTGCGGCAATGACTACCACGCCGGCAAACAACCAGCGAAGCTGCTGGTCTTTAATCAATTTACGCAGTAGGGAAATCATGACAATCGCCGTGGTCAGGTTGTCCAGCACGGACGATAGGAAAAAAGTCATTAAACTCACCGCCCACAGCAAAACCACCGGGTTGTTTGTTTTTAAACGGCTGGTAATCACACTGAAACCTTCGTGTGCGTCCACCACTTCCACAATGGTCATGGCGCCCAATAAAAAGAACAGGATGCCCGCAATTTCACTGACGTGTTCCAACAACAAAGGCTCCGCGTGGTGGATGTCTGCTCCACCCAAAATGTAGGTGGTCCAACACAGCACGCCCGTAACCAAGGCCGCAGCGGCTTTGTCTATTTTCAGGTTGTGTTCAAATACGATGGCCGCGTAGCCCAGCAAGAAAACCCCGATGATCAGACCGTAAATCATGGCTGTTTTTTTAGTTCGGTTCCAAAGGTAATGGCCAAAGGCGTGGCCCATAGGAGGGGAACGATCATTTTTTTGTTACGAATGAATTTTTAAGATTCTTCCCGCCGAATGGTCCCGTTCCGCACCCGTCACGGAAGCCAGTACGTTGTTTTCTCCGCGGACCTTCAAGGCTGCCAAAAGGGCAAAAGCTGCGGCTTCCTTGAAGTTGGAGCGGTGCGCGTCCAGGACTTCCAGCGGACGAGGGGACCAATGCTCCAAGCGGCGCACAAAGAATTCGTTGTGCACCCCGCCGCCGCTCAGCAAGGCGGTGCCCGGAGGACCCAAACGCAAATCGTTTGCCACGCGGGATGCCGCGTGTTCGGTACAGGTGCGCAACACGTTTGGCAGGGGGTGCTGGGCCAAGGCCTTCGCCAGCAGCGGTTTCCAATCCCGTTCGACGTCTTCCCGCGCCAGGGATTTTGGATGCATTCGTTGGAAATAAGGCAAAGACTCCAGTTGGGAAAATAAGGCGGGGAGGAGGGTGCCGGAGGCGGCCAGCAGGCCGCGGTCGTCAAAAGGAAGGCCCACGCGCTGGACCAGTTCGTTGGCAATGATGTTCAAGGGAACCACATCCCAGGCACGACGAAGTCCGTCGATCTCGCAGGAGGTGTTCGCAAAACCGCCCAAATTCACGCAATGGGCGTAGGTGCCAAACAGGAGCCGGTCCGCAACAGGCACCAGGGGGGCGCCTTGGCCGCCCAAAGCCACGTCGTCCACCCGGAAGTCACCTACCACGGCCCCGGACAAGTGTGCGGCCATTTCCGGCTCGTTGCCCAACTGGTAGGTGATTCCTTCGTTGGGCCGATGGTGCACGGTGTGGCCGTGGTGGCCCACCACCTCCGGTTGCGGCAATCCCTCTTCCTTCAAGAACTGCAGCAGCTGTTGGTTGCACCAGGTGGCATATTCCCGGGAGGTCTCTTTTAGGGATTCAATGGACCGGATGTAGGCCTGCGGCAAATCCTGTTCCCAGCGGGTGCCCGCATAGGAAACGGTGCGTCCGGGGCCCCACCCCACG
>ENA-OUVC01000589-OUVC01000589.1-marine-metagenome-genome-assembly--contig:-NODE-589-length-23356-cov-4.419649_pt1 | contig 23356 bp, 16 predicted proteins | sample MGYA00248622_ERZ508571 | MGnify/ENA primary metagenome ERZ508571 (study PRJEB26236, sample SAMN06267175) | marine metagenome | isolation source: Columbia River Estuary | place: USA:Columbia River Estuary... | reverse complement strand
TCGCTGTACCCAGTGAGCACATTGCTGCTTGCTACAACCGTTGACAAAGAGCATTTGCATAAAGCTCAGTGGATAGGTGTGGGGTGTGCGCTTATGGCTTTGGTTCTTGTGAGTGTCGGATAGCTGCACGCGATTCGCGAGCTGCAGCTTTAAAAATTCCTTTGCTCATGAGACTGAGTTCTTTTGAGCGGCGCTGTTCGTAAATGTCTGATCGCGCTTCATGCACTTGGCCATTGTCGGGTTCGGCCCATGCTGCGAAGTCGATGAGGTGGCAAGCCATACGGAAGTCACCAAGGGCAAGTTCGTGCAGAGCGCGTGCAACGAGTACGTTGACTCCGCCAGATAGCTCTGCGATGACTGCGCCAAGTTGCGCATCGGGTGATGGCTTGAGTCGTGATGGTGCTCCGTCCCACCAGCCGCCGTACAAGCGCCAGATGTTGTGCACCACAAACTCGGGTTCGTCGTACATGGGGCGCAAATAGGGTTTGTTGAGAACATCTTGTGGCACCGACACGCTGTGAATGATGCTGTCGAGTGTGGCGCCGTCGTTCATCATCACCAGAACTTCCGATACCAATGTTTCGAGTGCGCTTGCAATGTCGGTGAGCACTATTTCAATGCGCTCTTTGCCGTCAATGGGTAAGCCGTGTGCAGGCAGGAGGAGTTCTGGTTTCTTTGTGGCCATGTCGCGCAATGCTTTGGCCCATTCGAGTGGGTAGCGCTGCACTTTTTGTGGGTTGCCAGCATTGGGGAAGTTCCAAATGAGGAAGTCGCCCGCCATGATCCATTTCTTGTCGGGAACCCATGCCCACAAGTGGTCGTCGGTTTCGCCAATGGCGTGGTTGAGTTCTACAGAATGGTCGCCAATGTTGAGGACGTATTGCTCGCGGAACGATTCTTGAACTTCTAAAACGTCGGGCGGAATGAAATGGTTTTTGCTTCCTCCGAGGCTGTATTGATGCTCAACGCGAATGCCGCCAAATTGTTTGGCGTTAATGAACCTGTTCCAACCATCGGTGTCGCGGTAACGCTGTACGCGTGGCGCAATGTTTTCATGACCAATCACTCGTGGGTTGGGTACGCCTTTTGCTGCAGCGGCAGCGGCAAATGCAGGGCTGCCACCAATGTGGTCGGCATGGCCATGTGTGTAAATGAGATGACTCACTGGTGTTGAGGTCCACTTGTTCAACGCCTCAACAACGAGCGGGCCGGTAACAACGCCTGAGGCATCGAAACAGGCAAGCCCTTCCGAAGTTTTCCATGCGACGCAGTGGCTGAAACTTTCGACAATGGCAAGGTCGTCGGCAATTTCCGACAGTTCATTGCTCAGGCGGTTGGTGGGGCCAGTTCCCGAGTCAACAACTCCCGTATCGATGATGTGTCGTGAGAGCGCGAGTAGATCGGCCATATGTATTTCCTATTTCTTGAGTGCTGATGGTTCTTTAGGAAGGCCGAGCACGCGCTCGCCCAAAATGTTGCGCATCACGTTTGAGGTGCCGCCCATAATGGTGTAGCCAGGGCCGTACATCAGCCCAGAAGTGACGTCGTCCCACAACATGGCGTCGGCGCCAAATGTTTCTGCAACAAATTGCGCTACACGCCATTCGTGTTCGGTGCAGAAACATTTGGTGGCTGCAGAGAAACCAGCAGGAGCTTGCTTCAATACTTCACGCACCACCAAGATGCGGCCAATGCGGTAGTACATCTCGAGTTGCGCGATGGTTTGGCGCACACGTGGGTCGGAAGTGTCGGCACGTTCACGAGCCTTGAGATACAACGCATGGTTCGATACCAAACGGTCAATACCGCCGCGCTCGTGTTCGAGTTGACGCATTGTTTGTTTGAATGCGCCACCTTGTTCGCCCACCAAGTTTGCTTTGGGTACGCGCACATTGGTGTAGAACACTTCGCAAAAGTGGCGGTTGGTGGTCATGTCTTGAATTTCGCGTGCTTCAATGCCAGGCGTATTCATGGGCACAACAATTTCGCTGATGCCTGCATGTGGAGGGCCGTCGTTGCTGGTGCGACAAATGAGATAGCAGTACTGCGCAACTGCACCGAATGAGGTCCAAATTTTTTGTCCGTTAATGACCCATTCATCGCCATCGAGAACTGCACTTGTTTTCAACGATGCAAGGTCGCTACCTGCATCGGGTTCACTCATGCCAATGCACCATGTGTCTTCACCCGACAAAATGCCAGGAAGGAAAGCTTTTTGTTGTTCGGGCGTTCCGTAGGCCATGAACGCTGGGCCCATTTGGCGATCGCCAAACCATGAAGCAGCAATAGGGGCACCAGCAGCAATGAGTTCCTCACCCACAATGAGGCGATCAATAGGTGGGCGTCCGCCGCCACCGAACTCTTTGGGCCATGTCATTCCAATGAAGCCGAGTGCGCCAAGTTCCTTTGAGAATTCCTTGGAGTAACCGTTCATCCATGAGTCGTTGAAGCGTCCGTAACGCTCAACGGCATCGACGGCAATGGCGCGGGCATGGGCGCGAAGTGCCTCTTGTTCGGGTGTCCAGGCGAATTCCATGGATGAATGGTAAGCGACCAAGCGGGCCAAGCCATAGTGGGGCTGAGAGGATGCCTGGGCGCGCTGAGCGGCTAATGTGTACAAGTACCGTACAAGTGACCGTTACCCGTCTGGTGGGTGGCGGGAAGAGAAAGGCCCCCAATGGCAAAGATCAAGGTGGACAACCCCGTCGTCGAACTCGACGGCGACGAAATGACACGCATCATTTGGCAGTTCATCAAAGATCGCCTCATCTTGCCGTACCTCGACATTGAGCTTGAGTACTACGACCTCGGCATGGAATACCGCGACCAAACCGACGACCAGGTCACCATCGATTCTGCACGTGCCATCTTGAAGCACGGCGTGGGCGTGAAGTGCGCAACCATTACGCCAGACGAACAGCGTGTTGAAGAATTCAAATTGAAGAAAATGTGGAAGTCGCCAAACGGCACCATTCGCAACATTCTTGGCGGCGTTGTTTTCCGCGAGCCAATTATTTGTAGCAACATTCCTCGCTTGGTTCCGGGTTGGACCAAGCCCATCGTTATTGGCCGTCACGCACACGGCGACCAGTACAAAGCAACCGACTTCAAAGTGCCGGGTGCAGGAACAGTGACCATGACCTACACGCCAGAAGATGGCAGTGCGCCAATGGAACTTGAAGTTGCCAAGTTTGGCAAAGACGGTGGCGTTGCAATGGGCATGTACAACTTCAACGACAGCATTCGCGACTTTGCTCGCGCGTCGTTGCGTTACGGTCTCGACCGTAAGTACCCCGTGTACATGAGCACCAAGAACACCATCTTGAAGGCATACGACGGCCAGTTCAAAGACCTCTTCGAAGAAGTGTTCGTGAACGAGTTCAAGGCCGACTTCGACAAGGCTGGCATTACCTACGAGCATCGCCTCATCGACGACATGGTTGCATGCGTCATGAAGTGGGAAGGTGGCTACGTATGGGCATGTAAGAACTACGACGGCGACGTACAAAGCGACACCGTTGCACAGGGCTTTGGTTCACTTGGTCTCATGACCTCGGTTCTCTACACACCAGATGGCCGCACCGTGGAAGCAGAAGCTGCTCACGGCACCGTGACACGTCACTACCGCGAACACCAGAAGGGCAATAAGACATCAACCAACCCGGTTGCATCAATTTTTGCCTGGACACGTGGTTTGGTGCACCGTGGCAAGCTCGACAACAACCCGAAACTCATCGACTTTGCAACGAAGCTCGAAGAAGTGTGTGTGGAAGCAATCGAAGCTGGCGAAATGACAAAAGACTTGTCAATTCTCATCTCGAAAGATGCTCCATGGCTCACCACTGAAGGTTTCTTGGAAGCACTCGATACACGTTTGCAAAAGAAGATGGCCTAATCGTTATGCGCGCAGTCGTGCTCACCGAGTTTGGCGGGCCAGAAGTACTGCGCTTTGCCGATATTCCCGTACCGCAACCCGATGCTGAAGAAGTGTTGGTTGCGGTACGGGCAACGGCACTGAATAGGGCAGACCTCATGCAACGCATGGGTTTGTACCCCAACCCGAGCCCAGTAGAGCACGATGTTCCTGGCCTCGAATTTGCTGGCGTAGTGACAGCAGTGGGAAGTCGCGTTCGTGAACACGCCGTTGGCGATGCCGTCATGGGCATTGTGAGCGGTGGCGGATACGCCGAGTATTTAGTAGTGCACGAACGTCAAGCAATGCGTGTGCCGGCGAACATTTCGGTGAACGATGCTGCGGCAATTCCTGAAGTCTTCATTACTGCTTGGGATGCACTTGTTGTTCAAGGAGGCCTCACCAGTGGCCGTATTGCTTTGGTGCATGCAGGCGCTTCGGGCGTTGGTACAGCCGGTATTCAAATTTGCAAAGCAATAGGTGCGCGCGTTGTGGTTACCTGTTCCACCGGAAAAGTGCAAGCTTGTAAAAACCTTGGTGCCGATCTTGTTATCGATTACACCACGCAAGATTTTGTGGAAGAAGTGAAGAAGTTCACCGGTGGCAAAGGTGTCGACACCATTCTCGACGTTATTGGCGGAGACTATGTCGACCGCAATATTGCGTCACTTGCGTTAAAGGGTTGCATTGTTCAGGTAGGAACCATGGCAGGCCCACCACCAGCAATGAACTTGGGTGGGCTCATGTTCAAGCGCGCACGTCTTGTGGGAACAGTGCTCAGGGCGCGACCACTCGATGAAAAAATCGCTATTAGTCAACGCTTCGCCGCAGAAATGCTGCCGCTGTTTGCAACAGGCGCTCTGAAGCCGGTTATCGACTCACGTTATGAATTTTCCGACATCGCAATTGCGCATGAGCACATGGCAAAAAATGCCAATGCCGGAAAAATCGTGATTGATATCTCGCGTTAGCGAGCTTCTATTTTTGAGTAGTTCCGCTCGTCGGATCCGGTGTAGCGCTGGCGTGGACGGCTGATCTTTTGCTCTTTGTCTGACAGCAATTCGGCGTAGTGCGCAAGCCAACCAGCGGTGCGTGGAATGGCGAACAATACGGTGAACATGTCGGCAGGGAAGCCGAGTGCTTCGTAGATGAGACCAGAGTAGAAGTCGACGTTGGGGTACAACTTGCGCGAGATGAAGTACTCATCGGCAAGCGCAGTCTTCTCGAGCTCCAAGGCAATGTCGAGCAATGGGTTTTTGCCGGTCACTTCAAAAACGTCGTATGCGGCTTTTTTGATGATGGTGGCGCGTGGGTCGTAGTTCTTGTACACGCGGTGTCCGAAGCCCATGAGCTTGCCTTTGCCGTCTTTCACAGACTGCACGAAGGCAGGAACATTGTCGACAGAACCAATTTCTTGGAGCATGTGCAGAACGGCTTCGTTGGCTCCACCGTGAAGTGGGCCATAGAGCGCCGACGCAGCACCAGCAGCGGCTGAGTATGGGTCGGCATTTGATGAAGCAATAACACGCATTGCGGTGGTGCCACAGTTCTGCTCGTGGTCAGCGTGCAAAATGAAAAGAAGATCCATCGCGCGTGCGAGAACTGGGTCAACCTTGTAGTCGTCACCCACCTTGAACATCATGTTCAAGAAGTTGGCGCCGTAGCTAAGTGAGTTATCGGGGTAAACAAAGGGGAGACCCATGCTGAAGCGGTATGCCATAGCTGCCAATGTGGGCACTTTGGCAATGAGGCGCAGCGTTTGACGGTCAAGAGCTTGTTTATTGAAAATGTCTTTGGCATCGTCGTAGAACGTGCCAAGAGCAGCAAGAGAGGAAACGAACATGCCCATGGGGTGGGCATCGTGATGGAAACCATCAACAAAGCGCTTGCGCATGTTCTCATGAATGAACGTGTGATGTGTGACGTCAAAGGTCCACTTATTCAATTCGTCTGAAGTGGGGAGTTCGCCATTCAACAAGAGGTAAGCAACTTCAAGGAAGTTGCTCTTTTCTGCGAGTTGCTCAATGGGGTATCCGCGGTAACGCAAAATGCCTGCGTCGCCATCGAGGTAGGTGATGGACGATGAGCACGAAGCGGTGCTAAGAAACGCCGGATCGTACATACGTAGATCTGGGTCAAGCTCGCGCAATGCAGCAGATGAGAAAACTCCGTCATTGATTGCAACTGTGACTTTTTTTCCAGTGCGATCGTCGATGAGCGTGATGGTATCGGCCATCTGTGAACTCCTTCAGTTAGGTATTGGGGGCTTCCTCCCCGTGGGAAAGAATAGAGCACAATGCCCCTTGGCTCACAATGGGAGTGCCTTGTGTTGGGGTTTACAAGGGGGTGTTGTCGTGTTTGCGGGCCTGGAGGCGCTCGCGCTTGTGCTCAAGGGCTCGTAAAGCCGATGCAATTTCTCGTCGTGTGTCGGCAGGCTCAATGACCCCGTCAACAAGCCCACGCTCGGCTGCGATGTAGGGGTTGAGGAGGCGTTCTGAGTAATCGGCTTCGAAAGCAGCGCGTTCTTCTGGCGTTGCGCGGCGTTGCAAAATGGCAGCTGCTTGACCCGCGCCCATCACTGCTAGTTCCGCCCATGGCCATGCAAGACACACATCGTTGCCCATGTTCTTTGAATCCATCACGATGTAGGCGCCGCCGTATGACTTGCGCAAAATGATGCAGATGCGTGGCACTGAAGCGCGAGCGTAGGCGAACACGAGTTGCGCACCGTGACGAATCATGCCGCGCCACTCCAGGTCTTTACCGGGGTAGAAGCCAGGCGTATCGACCAGGGTGATGAGGGGAATGTTGAAGGCGTCGCAGAACGCAACAAACCGAGCGGCCTTTTGAGATGCGGGAATGTCGAGTGTGCCGGCAAGCACGATGGGCTGGTTGGCAACAATGCCCACCACGCGTCCGTCGATGCGGGCAAAGGTGGTAACAACGTTTGCTGCCCAGCGGGCACGCAGTTCAAAGTATTCGCCATCGTCAACGAGGGCAGAAATGACCTTGCGCACATCGTATGAACCAGTTGATGTGGCAGGAATGTAGTCGCCCGCCTCTGGTGTTGGGCGGTCAAATGGGTCGTCGGTTTCGACCATTTCAGGAAGTTCATCAACGCTGTTGGGGAGGTAACTCAGTATTTGCTCTACTGCCAAATGTGCTGCTTCAACATTGGGAACAACAAGTGAGGCAACGCCACTTGCACGAGCATGAATTGTTGCTCCGCCAAGTTCCTCGTTGCTCACGGTTTCGCCAGTGAATTCCGCAACCATGGTTGGTCCTGAAACAAATGCGTAGGCATCTTCGGTCATCACCACAAAGTCGGCGAGCCCAATGAGCAGTGCCGGCCCCGATACAGCTGGGCCAGTGACAACGTGAATAGTGGGAACAATTCCTGAGCAACGAGCAAGAGCACGTGCTGCTGAACCCCAACCATGGAGTGCAGCAATGCCTTCAACAATGTCGGCACCAGAAGAGCCAAGGCTCATGACGAGCGGGTAGCGCTTGTCGCACGCAATGGTTGCTGCTGTTTCGATGACTAAACAAGCATCGGCAGACAATGCGCCTCGACGCACTTCTTCTTCAATATTGATCCAGACCACGCGACGAGGAGCATCGGGGTTGAAAGTATTGAGAACGCGAATATCGGCGTGTGCGGCTCCGCGTATCGACTTAACGAGGTCGATGGAAGGTGCAAATTCGTTCGCAAGTGTCATGACAAGGTCAACACTAGGCGCGCGGCTCGGTGTTTCTTGCAAGCGGGAATGCTCCCTTGCCAACATAAACACCAGGTTGGCGTGTGCCGTATTTCTCAATGACCAATTGTGCTTCTGCAAGTGTGGCGCGTGTGGCGCGGTTGGGTTGTGGGCGCCGACGTTGGGCCCAGCCCACTACGCGACGTGGAAGCTCGGGCACAGCAATGCGCACGAAGTCACCTTTCAACCAACCAGGAATTGCACTTGCGGGCACAATGGCTGCACCGAATCCTTCAAAGGCGAGTGAAGCAAGAAGTCGCACACCGTCGATTTCTGCTTGAGCCTGCAGCGCTACACCTTTGTTCGCCGCTGCACGGTCGACAATGCGGCGAAAGGCAGTGCTGCGCGGTGGAAGCAACAACGGGTGGGTAGCAAGTTCTGTGAGCGAGATGGTGTCGTACGAGGCAAGTGCGTGCTTGGAGTGGGCGAGGAGCAACATGTCTTCAGCAAAGAGCGGTTGTGTGATGAGCTCAGGGTCCTCTACTGGCAAGTGAACAATGGCTGCGTCGATGGTGCCATTGGCGAGGCGAGGCAAGAGCGACGATGTGCTGCCCTCGTGCACAATGGTGCGAATGCCAGGATGTGAGTGCGAGAGCGAGGTGAGCAGGCGCGGCATGAACCAGCGGGCCGTAGTGCCGAGTACTCCGAGTCGGGTTTCTCCCACAATTTCTTCGTCACGGGCCTTGATGTCGGAGGTGATGTCGTCCATCTCGTGCACGATGCGCCGGGCGCGCTCGGCAACAGCGAGACCCTCATCGGTGAGTTGGCCGCTATGGCGGTCGATGAGGGTGGTACCTAAGTCCTTTTCCAGCCGGGAAATATGGGCAGAAACGTTGGATTGCACCGTTCCGAGCGATTTTGCGGCCGCGGAAAACGAGCCGTGGTCGGCAATGGCGAGAAGGCTGGTGAGTTGGCGAAGTTCCATCACAAAAAAAGATACCAAGTATCTTGCCGTTCGCCTTGAGTAATACCTAGAAATGAGGCAAGATATATCCAACAAGCGAATCGGACTTCCCCCAAGACCGATTCGTAGAGAACCCAACGATGGTCCCCCACCATCGGGTTCATCGGTTGAGAGGCCTCACGTCCCCCACGTGAGGCCTCTCCCATATACCGGGAGAGGTTCTACTTCTTGGCGAGGTTCTGTCGCACGATGTTGAGTGCGGAACCTGCTTTAAACCATTCCACTTGCTCGGGGCTAAAGGTGTGCTTTGCCTCGAAGTCAACAGTGGAACCATCGGCCTTTGTGATGCGACATGTGATGGGCTTGTCGGGAACTGGTGGAAGACCCATCACGCTGATGCGATCGTCTTCGCCGATGAGGTCGTACGTTGCAGGGTCAGAGAATGTGAGTGGAACAAGACCTTGCTTCTTCAAGTTTGTTTCGTGAATGCGAGCAAACGAGCGAGCGAAGATAACAACACCACCACGGAAGCGTGGTTCCATTGCAGCATGTTCGCGTGATGAACCTTCACCGTAGTTTTGATCGCCAATTGCACACCATGAAATACCAGCTTGCGAATAACGCTTTGCAATTTCTGGATAGAGGCGAGTGCCACCATCGGTGATGTCTTTGCCTTCGCCAGCTGCGCCAGTGAATGCGTTGATGGCACCAATGAACAAGTTGCCAGAGATGTTTTCTAAGTGGCCACGATAGGTGAGCCATTTTCCTGCTGCAGAAATGTGGTCGGTGGTGCACTTGCCTTTTGCTTTCATGAGCACAGGAAGATCGATGTAGTCAGAACCATCCCACGCAGTGAATGGTTCGAGCAATTGCAAACGATCGGAAGTTGGGCTCACTGCAACAGTGATTTTGCTGCCGTCTGCTGGTGGTTGTGTGAAGGTGTCAACACCTGGGTCATAACCATTTGCAGGAAGCACTTCACCAACAGGAGCAGAGAGCAATACTTCAGTGCCGTCTGGTGCAGTGATGGTGTCAACCGTTGGGTCGAAGTCGAGGCGACCTGCCAATGCAATGGCAATAACTGTGTCGGGGCTGGTAACGAACGACAAGGTGTTTGCTGAACCATCGTTGCGCTTCGGGAAGTTGCGGTTGAATGAGTTCACGATGCTGTTGGGTTTTGCAGTCACATCGGCATGACGTTCCCACTGACCAATGCACGGGCCACAGGCGTTGGCAAGAACAGTTGCGCCAATTGCTTCGAGGTCGGCCATGAGGCCGTCGCGTTCAATAGTGGCGCGAATTTGTTCTGACCCCGGAGAGATGAGCAACTCTGTTTTTGCGCGCAACCCGCGTGCGGCTGCTTGGCGTGCAACCGATGCTGCACGTGTGATGTCTTCGTATGAAGAGTTGGTGCAGCTACCAATGAGTGCTGCAGAAACTTCAAGTGGCCAGCTGTTCTCACGAGCAGCATCGCCAACGCCGGCACCAACTTTGTGCGCACGGTCTGGTGAGTGAGGGCCGTTAATGAGTGGCTTCAATGAGTTGAGATCAATTTCAATGAGCTGGTCGTATTGCGCGCCATCGTCGGGGCGAAGTTCGCTTGCAACTTTGTCGGCAGCAGCAGCAATGTCGGCGCGGCCTGTTGCTTGCAAATACTTTGCCATGTGTTGGTCGTAAGAAAACACTGAACACGTTGCACCAATTTCTGCACCCATGTTGCAAATAGTTGCTTTGCCCGTTGCGGAAATGGAGTCGGCTCCGTCGCCGAAGTATTCAACAATTGCACCTGTTCCACCTTCAACGGTGAGTACGCGAGCAACTTCCAAAATGACGTCTTTCGGACTCGACCAGCCTGAAAGCGTGCCGGTGAGCTTGATGCCAATGACTTTTGGCCAGCGCACGTTGAATGGAAAGCCGGTCATGACGTCAACGGCGTCGGCGCCGCCAACACCAATTGCCACCATGCCCAAACCACCAGCGTTTGGTGTGTGGCTGTCGGTACCAATCATCATTCCGCCAGGGAATGCGTAGTGCTCAAGAACAACTTGGTGAATAATGCCGCTGCCTGGGCCCCAAAAACCAATGCCGAACTTTGCAGAAACAGAACGCAAGAAGTCGTACACCTCTTTGTTGGTATCGATGGCAACACCCATGTCGATGCGTGCACCGGTCTTGGCCATAATGAGGTGATCGCAGTGCACGGTTGATGGCACCAATGTTTCGGGAAGACCAGCGGTCATGAACTGCAAGAGCGCCATTTGGGCTGTTGCGTCTTGCATGGCAACACGGTCGGGACGGAAGTCGGCATAGCTGCGGCCGCGTTCCATTTCCTGATTTGCTGGGTCGGCAAGGTGGTTGATGAGAATTTTCTCGGTGAGCGACAATGGGCGACCGAGGCGCTTGCGGCCAAGGGCTGCGCGCTCCACAAGGGTGCCATAGACGGCGTTCACGAGTGAGATGGGGGTTCCTGCTGACACGGCCATTGGGGGCTCTTTTCTCTCGAGCAAGCCGGGTTGCCCACGGAACTTGCAAATGTGTGCTGTGTAGACAACTCTAATACAAGTGAGGACCATTCGCTATCAGCAGATTGCCGAGAACCTGCGCGAGCGTCTCGTCGCGGGCAATTTCGTCGCTGGTCGGATGTTGCCGAGCGAGTCGGAGTTATCTGCTGAGTTTTCTGCTAGCCGAGTCACGGTGCGTCGTGCACTCGAAGTGCTGCGCGATGAAGGCCTCGTGAGTGCGCGACAAGGTTTCGGATGGTTTGTTCCTGGCGACACGGTGCGTCAGCCGTTGGGAAAATTGGCAACCATCGAAGAACAAATGCGGGCGAGTGGAGTGACTTCGCAGCGACGCATTGTGGAGTTTGGTTTTGAATCGGCGCCGAAGAAAATTGCCGATGTGTTGGGAACAACTCAGGTGCTGCGCGTTCTGCGCGTGAACCTTGCCGATGGCGAGCCCTTTGCCATTGTGACGGTGTGGTGTTCTGCAGAAGTGGGCCAGCATTTGTCGCGTCGCGATGTTGAGCAGTCGCCATTTTATGAACTGCTCGATGTTCCACTCAGTGGAGCAACGCAAACCATTGGGGCCGATGCAGCAACTCCAGACGATGCAACGATGTTGCACATTCCTGTTGGTTCACCTGTCTTGCGTTGTGAGCGGGTCACGTCCGATACCACTGGTCGCCCAGTGTTGGTATCGCATCACGTGTTTCCCGCTCACCGCACAGAGTTTGTAGTTGACTTGCCGTACACCGAGCCATCTATTGCGCCCAGTGGTTTACGGCTCGTTGACTAACTGCGAATTACCACTTATCCCAGTGCAAAATGCCATCGAGTGGCAAACGCTTCGCAACTTTGAAGTCGGTTCCGATGGTGTACGCAATAGGGAAGAGTCCGGCCTGAGTGACTTTGTCGAACGGAATGCCGAGCACTTCAGCGGCGCGCTTTTCGCCTTCACCGATGAGGTGAATGGTGGTCCAAGCAGAACCAATGCCGCGCTCACGGGCAGCAAGCATGAATGACCACACTGCAGGAAGGAGTGAACCCCATGCCGATGCGCCTTGCATCACCGATGCATTGTCGAGGCGGCCAGTGATGCACGGAACGAGCATGAGTGGAACGCGATGAAAGTTTTCGGTGAGGTATGTTGCCGATTCGGTGATTTTTTCTTTTTGTGCAGAGCGTGGGTCGTCGTCTGCATAGCCGGCGCTCGTTGGATTTTTTGCGTAAATAGAAAAGTTCTCTTTGTAAATGTCGGCAAGAGCTTTTTTCTTGGCGGCATCTTCAACAACAATCCACTGCCAGCCTTGGCTGTTTGAGCCAGTTGGGGCTTGAAGGGCAATTTGCAGGCACTCTTCCACAACAGATCGGGCAACAGGCTTGTCGAAATCTAGGCGCTTGCGCACGCTGCGGGTGGTGGTGAGTACTTCGTCGGCGGTGAGGTTCAATTTCATCTCTTCAGTGTGTCATGTGAGGCACGGGAGTGCGAGACTGAAACGATGAGCAGCGAAAAGAGAGTCACTATTTCTGTTAATGGCGGCATTGCAGATGTGCGCATGAACCGCCCCGATAAGCGAAATGCGCTCGATGGCGCGATGTTTGCGGGTCTGGCTGAAGCCGGCGACGAATTGAAAGCACGCAAAGATGTGCGCGTGGTGGTGTTGTCGGGTGAAGGCTCGTCGTTTTGTGCGGGTCTCGATTTTGGTTCGTTTCAGCAGATGGCAGGTGGGGCAAGTGACGCTCCTCGTGAACCACGCGCATCAGATATGCAAGAGGGTCGCATCACGCACCTGGGTCAGCAAGCTGCATGGGCATGGCAAGAGATTCCTGTTCCCGTCATTGCCGCGGTGCACGGGCACGCCCTGGGTGGCGGAATTCAAATAGCGCTGGGTGCCGACATTCGCATTGTGCACCCCGACACACAAATGGCGGTGCGCGAAGTGCATTGGGGTCTGGTTCCCGACATGACCGGAACATTGGTGCTCAGCCGTTTGGCGCGCCCCGATGTGGTGAAAGAGCTTGTTTTCACCGCCCGTGTCTTTTCTGGCAAAGAAGCATTCGAGCTTGGTTTGGCCACACGCCTCTCGGCAACGCCATTCGACGATGCCATGGCTATGGCTCAGGAAATTGCCGACCGCAGCCCCGATGCCATCCGCGGCTCGAAAGAGTTGCTCAATCGCCTGTTTGCCGCTGGGGCTGCCGAACAATTTGCCGAGGAGCGCCGGGTCATTGGTGCACTCATTGGCAAGGCCAACCAAGTGGAAGCCGTCACAGCGAACTTCGAAAAGCGGAAAACCGCTTTCATTGACCCCGCCTAGGGCGATATCCTTTCTCCGCTGGGCCAGCGTCGTCCCAGAGGAAACCTTCAGAACTGCATCGTTCTGATGACAACCCAAAGTTCTCGGAGCAAATTGTCGCGAAAACCGTGACACACCGCGTCGAGAACCCTTACACCTCATTGGAGACTGTTCGTGTCGACGCACAACTCACATTTTTATCCTGCTGCACGTGGTCTGTACGACCCTCGTTTTGAGCACGATGCCTGCGGCGTCTCTTTCGTTGCGCAAATGAAGGGTATTGCGAGCCACAACATTGTGCGACTTGGTATTGGTGCCTTGTGCAACATGGAGCACCGTGGTGCAACTGGCGCAGAAGCCGACACTGGTGACGGCGCAGGCATTCTCATTCAAGTTCCCGATGCATTTTGTCGTGCAGTTGCCGGCGTGGAACTTCCTGCAGCTGGCGCGTACGGCGTGGGCTTGGCATTCATGCCACAAGCAGCCAGTGATGTTGCACTTGCAGTGGCACGTATTGAAGCAATATTTGCAGAGTCGCAATTGCGTGTTCTTGCCTGGCGCGATGTGCCGGTGAACCCTTCGTGCCTTGGTGCAACTGCACTTGCAGTAATGCCCACCATGCGTCAAATTTTTGTCAGCGATGCCCAGGGAACAAGTGGTATTGAACTCGATCGCAAATTGTTCATTGCGCGCAAGCGTGTAGAACATGAATTGCCTGCTGAATTGTCTACATACTTTCCGTCGTTGTCGGCGCGTACTTTGGTCTACAAAGGAATGTTCACCACGCCAGAACTTGGTGAATTCTTTCCCGACTTGTCTGATGAGCGCATGGAATCGGCTCTTGCTTTGGTGCATAGTCGTTTCAGCACCAACACGTTTCCTTCGTGGCCGCTTGCGCACCCATACCGCTTCATTGCGCACAACGGCGAAATCAACACGGTGCAAGGCAACCGCAACTGGATGCGTACGCGCGAGTCGTTGCTTTCGAGCGAGCTTCTTCCCGATCTAGAAAAAGCATTCCCCATTTGCACAGTGGGTGGCTCCGACTCCATGTCGTTCGACGAAACGTTAGAAGTTATTCACCTCGCTGGGCGCTCGTTGCCGCATGCAGTTCTCATGATGATTCCTGAGGCATGGCAAAACAACGACCGCATGGATGCGAAAAAGCGTGCGTTTTATGAATACCACGGCTCACTCATGGAACCATGGGACGGGCCAGCAAGCGTTGCCTTTACCGATGGAACAGTCATTGGTGCAGTACTCGACCGCAACGGATTGCGTCCGAGCCGGTACTGGGTAACAGACGATGACCTCGTGGTGATGGCCAGTGAATCGGGCGTGCTCGACATTGCTCCAGAGCGCGTAGTGAAAAAAGGTCGCTTGCAACCAGGGCGGATGTTCCTCATCGACACCGCACAGGGTCGCATTATTGACGACGACGAAGTGAAGTCGGAACTTGCCGCCATGGCCCCTTATGAAGAGTGGGTTGCGCAAGGCATGGTGAAGTTGGAAGATCTTCCCGAGCGTGAACATGTTGTTTACGGCCACGACAGCGTGCTGCGTCGTCAACAAATGTTTGGCTACACACACGAAGAACTGAAAATCATTGTGGCACCAATGGCAAAAGGTGGCTTAGAACCAATTGGTTCCATGGGCACCGACACTCCCATTGCTGTGCTGTCAAAGCGTCCGCGTTTGTTGTTCGATTACTTCCAACAGTTGTTTGCTCAAGTAACAAACCCACCACTCGATGCCATTCGTGAAGAAGTGGTCACGGCAGTGAGCCGCACAGTGGGCCCCGAAGCAAACCTTTTGTCTGCAGGGCCAGATGCATGTCGCCAACTTGCCATGCCTTTCCCCATCATCGACAACGACGACCTTGCTCGCATCATTCACATCAACGACGATGGCAACTTGTCGCACTTGAAGTCGGCAGTCATTTCTGGTCTCTTTCGTGTAAGTGGCGGCGGAGAAGCGCTACGTGAAGCACTTACACGAGTACGTAGTGAAGTAGAAGCAGCAATTGACGATGGTGCTCGCATCATTATTTTGTCCGACCGCAACTCCGATGAAATTCATGCACCCATTCCGTCGCTCCTCATGACAAGTGCTGTTCATCACCATCTCATTCGTCAGAAAAAGCGCACGCTTGTTGGTCTCATTGTGGAAACCGGCGATGCGCGAGAAGTGCATCACATGGCGTTGCTCATTGGTTTTGGCGCGGCTGCAATTAACCCGTATCTCGCTTTTGAATCCATTGACGACATGATTTTGAGTGGCGAAGGCGTTGGCCTGCATGGTCTTGGTGGCATCGATGCCGGCAAGGCCCGCAAGAACTACATCAAGGCATCTGGCAAAGGTGTGCTGAAGGTGATGTCGAAAATGGGCGTGTCGACTGTTGCTTCGTACACCGGTGCACAAATATTTGAAGCCATTGGTTTGTCGAGCGAACTTGTTGACGAATTCTTCACAGGAACTGTTTCTCGCCTGGGCGGAATTGGGCTCAACGAAATTGCAATTGAAGCTGCAGCGCGTCATAGTGCTGCGCACCCATCGCGTCCGGAAGAACGCTCGCATCGCAAGTTGGAATTGGGCGGCGAGTACCAATGGCGTCGTGAAGGTGAATATCACCTCTTCAACCCCGAAACCGTCTATCGCTTGCAGCACAGCACGCGTTCTGGCAGGTACGACGTGTTCAAGCAGTACACCGCTGCGGTCGACGATCAGTCTCGCAATCTTGCAACTCTGCGCGGGCTCTTCCACTTGAAAACAGGTGTGCGTCCTGCAGTGCCTATCAGCGAAGTGGAATCGGTGAGCAGCATTGTTTCTCGTTTCTCGACTGGCGCAATGAGCTACGGATCCATTTCAGCCGAAGCACATGAAACTTTGGCAATTGCTATGAACCGTATTGGTGGCAAGAGCAACACAGGTGAAGGCGGCGAAGACGCCGAACGTTTCACGCCAATGGCCAACGGCGATTCAAAGCGCTCAGCCATTAAGCAAGTTGCGTCGGGTCGTTTTGGTGTAACGAGTGAATACCTGGTCAACGCCGACGACATTCAAATCAAAATGGCACAGGGCGCAAAGCCTGGTGAAGGTGGTCAGCTTCCTGGTCACAAGGTGTATCCGTGGGTAGCAAAAACCCGCTTCAGTACTCCTGGTGTGGGTCTCATTAGCCCACCTCCTCACCACGACATCTATTCCATTGAAGATCTCAAGCAACTCATTCACGACTTGAAGAACTCCAACCCTGCTGCGCGTGTGCACGTGAAGTTGGTTGCCGAAGTTGGTGTAGGAACAGTTGCTGCTGGTGTGAGCAAGGCAAAAGCCGACGTTGTGCTCATTTCGGGTCACGACGGCGGAACCGGTGCATCGCCACTGACATCACTCAAGCACGCAGGTGCCCCATGGGAACTTGGTCTTGCAGAAGCACAACAAACCTTGATGCTCAATGGTTTGCGCGATCGCATTGTGGTGCAAGCAGATGGCCAGATGAAAACTGGCCGTGACGTCATTATTGCTGCGCTTCTTGGTGCAGAAGAGTTTGGCTTTGCAACAGCACCGCTCGTGGTGAGTGGCTGCATCATGATGCGCGTGTGCCATCTCGATACATGCCCCGTGGGTATTGCTACGCAGAACCCTGAGTTGCGTGCTCGCTTTAGTGGCAAGCCAGAGTTCGTTACCAACTTCTTTGAATTTATTGCTGAAGAAGTTCGTGAGTATTTGGCAGCAATGGGATTCCGCAGCATTCAAGAAGCTGTTGGCCATGTTGAATTCATCGATGCGGTGGAAGCGGTCGATCACTGGAAAGCAGAAGGGCTCGATATCTCGCCACTTCTTGCAGTACCAGAGAACCCTTACAACCAAACTATGCATCACAGCGTGTTGCAAGAGCACGGTCTCGATGAAGCGCTCGATATGCAACTCATCGCAGCAAGTACAGCGGCCCTGGAAAAGGGAACTCCTGTGCAACTGTCGTTCCCTATTCGTAACGTGAATCGCACTGTGGGCACCATGCTCGGCAGTGCCCTCACGAAGAAGTGGGGTGGCGCGGGGCTTCCCGATGCAACAATCGCTATTGAGTTCACCGGTTCTGCAGGTCAGTCATTTGGTGCCTTTGTGCCACGTGGCATTGAAATGCGTCTCGTTGGTGACTCGAATGACTATCTCGGTAAAGGCTTGTCGGGTGGGCGACTCATTGTGCGCCCGAGCGATGCATCAACATTTGTTGCCGAAGACAACGTCATTGCCGGAAACGTCATTGGTTACGGTGCAACAAGCGGCGAAATTTACCTACGCGGCATGGTGGGCGAGCGCTTCTGCGTGCGCAACTCTGGAGCCATAGCTGTTGTTGAAGGTGTTGGCGATCATGGCTGTGAATACATGACCGGTGGTCGTGTAGTGGTGCTCGGTGCTACTGGTCGCAACTTTGCGGCAGGTATGTCGGGCGGCGTTGCTTACGTTTATGACCGTGACGGAGAATTCGCATCGCGCGTGAACTATGAACTTGTTGAAATTGAACCACTCGATGAAACAGATCTGGACTGGTTGAAGTCAACAGTAGAAAAGCATGTGGAGTACACCGGTTCCGAAGTGGGGCAACGCCTCTTGAACTCTTGGAATGTGGAAACATCAAAAATCCGCAAGGTAATGCCTCGCGACTACCGCAATGTTCTTGCGGCAATTGCTCAGGCAAAGTCTGAAGGTCTAAATGAAGAAGAAACCAACGTACGCATCATGGAGGTAGCCCATGGGTGAGGCAACAGGATTTTTGAAGTGGGACCGTCAAGGCCCACAACGTCGCTCGGTTCCCGTTCGCTTGCGCGACTGGAAAGAGGTGTACGAGCCATTCGATAAAGATGAGCTCAATCATCAGGCGGGTCGCTGCATGGACTGCGGTATTCCTTTCTGCAACAACGGATGTCCACTCGGCAACCTCATTCCCGACTGGAATGACTTGGTGTATCGCAACCATTGGCGCGATGCCATTGACCGCTTGCATGCCACCAACAACTTCCCTGAATTCACAGGTCGGCTGTGCCCAGCGCCTTGTGAGTCGGCATGTGTACTTGGCATCAACGCTCAACCAGTGGCCATCAAGCAGGTAGAAGTTGAAATCATCGACCATGCATGGAATGAAGGCTGGGTTGTTGCTCAAAAGCCATCGGTGAAAACCGGCAAGCGCGTCGCTGTTATCGGTAGCGGACCTGCTGGATTAGCTGCAGCACAACAACTCACGCGTGCTGGTCACGACGTCGTGGTGTTGGAACGAGCCGACCGTATTGGTGGGCTCTTGCGCTATGGCATTCCTGAATTCAAAATGGAAAAGCACCACATCGACCGCCGTTTAGAGCAGATGCGTGAAGAAGGAACTGAGTTTCGCACCAATGCAGATGTGGGCGGGGCAATTGACGTTGAAGTTCTGCGTGCAACACACGATGCAGTTGTGCTTGCGTGTGGTGCAACGGCATGGCGCGATCTGCCAGTGCCAGGGCGTGAGCTCAACGGCATTTATCAGGCAATGGAGTTTTTGCCTTTGGCAAATAAGGTGCAAGAGGGTGACTTCGCTGAGTCGCCCATTTCTGCAGCAGGAAAGAACGTCATCATTATTGGTGGCGGCGATACTGGTGCCGACTGCTTGGGCACGTCACATCGTCATGGCGCAAAGTCGGTGACGCAGCTGGAAATTATGCCGCGACCACCAGAAGAGCGTGCGGGCAATAACCCATGGCCACAGTGGAGCCTTGTGTATCGCGTGTCGAGCGCACATGAAGAAGGTGGCGAGCGTGTGTACAGCGTGAACACCGAGCGTTTCCTCGACGACGGCAATGGCAATGTACGTGCGTTACTCATTCATGAAGTAGAGATGAAAGACGGGAAGTTTGAAAAAGTTCCTGGCTCCGATCAAGAACTTCCTGCCGATCTCGTGTTTCTCGCATTGGGTTTCGTTGGACCAGAAAAAGGTTCATGGCTCGATCAGATGGGTCTCACCTACGACGAACGCGGCAATGTTGCGCGTGACGACCATTACAAAACTTCTGCAGACGGTGTATTTGTGGCAGGTGACATGGGTCGCGGGCAAAGCCTCATTGTGTGGGCAATTGCTGAAGGCCGTGCATGTGCGGCAGGCGTTGATGCCTTCCTCATGGGCGAAACACATTTGCCATACCCCATAGCACCAACTGCACGGCCTCTTGCGTAAGATTTGTCTGTGCAGGAACGTGAACAAGTAGCGGTACGTCAGCAACGACGTTGGGTTCCTGCAGTTCTCGCCGTTGTGTTTACTCCACTCATGGTTCTTGCGGTCAGCGCATGTAGCCAAGACGTCTCGGGCACTGCAACAACCGTGGTTCCTGTGGGTGCGACCGACTTCGCCACTATTCCTCCGGTGATTACCACCGCTCCAGGGGTGAGCACCACGTTGCCGCCGGGCTCAGTGGGTTTTGAGCAGGAGTACGTAGTTGCCTCTGGCGATTCACCCATCAAGGTAGCCAATTCGTATGGCATCAGCGTGGAAGAGTTGCTCATGTATAACGGTTGGGTATCAACGTCACAGTTCCCTTACCCCACGCAAACGTTGAAAATACCTCCAACGGCAAAGACCACGACAGCGCAAGCAATTGCCAACACCACACTTCCTCCGCAGGGTCCAAGTTCAAAGGGTTGTGGTACTCGTCCGGCAGGCACTTATGAAGTTGCTCCTGGCGACTCGCTGTCGAAAATCGGCTCACTGTTTTGTGTGAAGATGGCCGCCATCATGACCGCGAATGGTTGGTACACGCAAGACGATGTCAAACTCTTCGCCGGCCAAAGCATCATCATTCCCGCCTGGGTCGGATAAATCTTTCATCAATAAATAGGGCAATGCCCAAGAGCGCGATGGCAACAATGCCATCAAGCCACCAATGATTTCCGGTAGCCGACACAACAAAAATGGTCGCAACCACGTGAAAGAGACCCAGCCAACGCCACTTGCTTGTACAAGTGGCCACGATGCCGAACGACACCACCGCCGCCCAACCCACGTGAATTGATGGCATGGCGGCAAATTGGTCTGATATTCCCTTGCCTACTGGTCCGTAAACAGACATCCCGTATCGCGTTGATAGGTCGATATATCCGAGCTCGGGGAAAAACCGTGGGGGAGCAACGCGAATGAATCGTATTGATAAGCACATAGCTGTGAGAAGGGCGAGCCCGTTTCGCCATTTGGGGTAGGCATTTCTGCGAAAAGCAAAAAGCCATACGAGAAAGATCAACAACACGGGTACGTGTGCAATGGCGTAGTAGGTATTTGATGCCTGGGCTAACCACTCGTGCTCGAGAACAAACTTTTGCAAAGAAAGCTCTGAGGGGAGAAAGATCTCTCGCTGAAAATTCTCTAACGACTTTCCGCGCTCAATTGCACCTAATGATTGGTCGAGTGGAAGCACGCGGGCCAAGCGCCACAACGTATACAAACCCGCTACAAAGGAAATTTCTTTTGTGGCCGCAATGAATTGTGTTTGCACTTTGGCCGCCATGGAAGAGCCTTGGGGCGATGGTGTTGTCATGCGCTGTACTGCAAACGATGCTGTTGCGCTTGATGCAGCAATTGCGGCGCCTTGTTGCCATGTCAGCCAATCCATGTGGAAGAGCGTAAAGGGTAATGACTAGCCGAGGTTTGGCCAGCGCCGTTTTTGCCGGCGTCGTTGGCCTGCGGCACCTAGCTTGCGGTGCTCATAGAGGCTCCATTGACGTCTCCAGCCAGAGTATTCAGGCCCAGTGAGTGCAGTGGAACGACCAGCGGCAGCGCGCTGACGTGATGTCCAGAAATCGGTGAGCGACTCATCGCCAAGAAGAGTGACTGCTTTTTCAATGCGCTCATTGAAGCGACGCGTGTTGTCGTTTTCTTCGGGGAAAAGTGGTGCTCCAAAAATCACACGTACGTGCCCACGGCGAGGGCGCTTCATTCCTTTTCCGAAAATGGAGCCAGTTCCATCGATGAATACCGGCACAACTGGTGAACCTGTTTTGATGCTCAAGTAAGCAGCGCCTGCTTTGAAGTCTTGGCCCCAGCCATCTGGCGAGCGGCCGCCTTCGGGGTAAATGACCACGCTCCAGTCGCGAGCAAGAAGTGCACGCAACTCATCTGAAGATTTGCGGCTGGTGGTTTCGCGGTCAATAGGGAATGCATTGAGTGCGAGAGCAGCAATGGTGCCCTTCGTGCGCTTATCGAAGAAGTAGTCGGCAGCGGCAGCAACAACTAAACGGTCATTCCACGGAGAAGGAACCGCTGTGGTCATGAGCGGAGTATCGATGTGTGAATGATGATTGGGAGCGAAAATGACTCCACCCACATCGGTTCGTTTTGCTAGGTCGCTCAAGCGATCGATGCCTTCAACTTTCGGGCGCGCCAAGAACTTCACCATTCCTGTGACGGGTCCGGCTACCAAAATGCGACGCACCGCACGTGCTGCAGGCTTGCGAGCAAAAGACGTGTCGAAGTAAGCGCCCAAATGTGGTTCTTTGGGTGGAACACTCACACCACGCGGAACTGACGGAGCGCGAAAGGGGAATCCGGCTCGGCGCCAAAATGCCACACCTTTCGATGCAGCTTTTTCAACGCCAGCAATGCCACGAGCTCCGCGTTGTAAAACGCGTCGTGCGGCTGCTGAGCGACTCTTGAAAGCGGGGTAGTTATTTGCCATTGTGCAACACCCTTATTTCACATCGGCAATCATGATTGGCGGTGTATGGAAGTGGGTGATGGTAGGCGAACGACCCACAACATCGCTGGCAATTTCCAAAGCATCATTGAAAGTAGACGCAGGAGTGAAACCGAGTCGACGAATGGTGGGTGCATCGCCGCCCACAATGATGACCTTGCCACAGTGCTGAAGGGCATGGCTGCCCCAGTACCACATGTAGAACGGGTGCACTCCGTGGTAGGCGTTTCCTGTGCGGTACAAGTGCTTGTACCACTCGTCTTCAGCGAACTTCTTTTCAAAGCGTGCTTCTAGTTCGCTTGGCACAGTGGTCTCTGTCAGAACTTGTTCAAAGAAGTCGATGTAACTCGGGTGATGTACAGGGTGGAACTCGTTAGTGGTGGGGTGGGTCATGATGATGACACCACCTTCACGTACGAGTGGTTTGTTGCGATACAGGTTGAAGAAGTAACCAAGGCCTGTGCACATCACCAAGATGGGGTTCATGATGGAGTTCACGTTGTATGGGCAAATAAAAGGAATACCCATGGTGAGAATGTCGGTTTGACCCTGCACTTCAACAAGTTGTTGGCGATACACGTTTGCTGTGGTCACCTTATGAACGGCTTCCACTTCGCCGGCTTGAATGCTCGTCATCTGGTGAGGCGCTTCAATGGACTGGAAAATATTGCGGCGCATGCGAGCAGGGGTGCGGCTCAGTGCTGCTGAAGACGCAACAAACTTGGCGCGGTCGCGTGCATTCCATTCCCATTCACGCTTGCCGAGAAAGTCGAATGCCGACGGAAAGGTGTCGTTGTTGACCGTGGTCTCAATTTGGAAAATTTTCGGACCATGTTTTTTCATGATCTCGCCCATGCGCCAGTTGCTCTTATGTAACTCGCTCTTGTGCTGATCCATGAACGAACGACTGTTTTCCATGGTGTGCGTGTTGTGGTGGTGACGAAGTGAGCGGTATGACGAAAGACCCGTTGCCGTGCTCTTCCAGCCGCCATCCATGGCAACCAAGTTGATGTTGACATACACCAGCAAGTCGCTTTCGGCTGCGCGCTTGTTGATTTCTACTTCTTCACCATGAGGTGTTTCGCCAAGAAGTGCCAAGTTGTCTTGGTCTTCGGCATCGTGTTGGTACAACATGCCACGAGGGGCAAAAGCATCATAAACACGGTCGCCGAGCATGTGTCGCAGTTCGTCTTCGGTCATACGGCGATGGAGGGCAAGCGCCGCGATGATATGGACGTCGTCAACACCAGCTTCTGCAGCAAGGTCGAGAACCGATTC
>ENA-OUVC01000588-OUVC01000588.1-marine-metagenome-genome-assembly--contig:-NODE-588-length-23402-cov-2.947481_pt1 | contig 23402 bp, 25 predicted proteins | sample MGYA00248622_ERZ508571 | MGnify/ENA primary metagenome ERZ508571 (study PRJEB26236, sample SAMN06267175) | marine metagenome | isolation source: Columbia River Estuary | place: USA:Columbia River Estuary... | reverse complement strand
CAAGAGCTGCAAATTCAGCGCGCGCAGCGTGCAGGCATTCGCGTCAACGATGAGAATTTGAACCAGGCCTTAGCCGAGGTCGCCCAGCGCAATAACATCGGCCTCGCCCAACTTCCGGCCGCGCTTGCCGCCCAAGGCATCGACTACGGCGCGTACCGCGAAACCGTACGTCGAGAAATGACCATCCAAGTACTGCAGCAGCGCGACGTCATTCAACGCATCAATGTGTCGCCGCGCGAACTCGAGCAATTTCTCGAGAAGCAGAAGTCACGCCCGTCCGAGCTCAATGAATACAACCTCTCGCACATCCTGATCGCGGTCCCACAAGAAGCGACGCCGCAACAGCTCGAAGATGCCACCCGTCGGGCTGAGGACGTAGTCAATCGCGCTCGTCAGGGCGAGGACTTCGCGCGTCTCGCAGTCGCCAATTCGAACAGCCAAACAGCACTCGAAGGCGGAGCACTCGGTTGGCGTCGCGGCCCCGAAATCCCGACGGTACTCGCCGATCTGGTGGTCGGTCTCAAGCCCGGTGAAATCAGCGCTCCGCTGCGCACGCCGTCCGGGTATCACATCGTGCGCTTGAATGAAGTTCGTGGTGCCGATCAGCAAGTGGTGATCGAACAGACTCGCGCCCGTCACATCCTGCTGAAACCCACGGAAATTCAGGATGACGCAACCGTCGAGCAACGTCTGCGCGAAGTTCGCGAACGCATCTTAAAGGGCGAAGACTTTGCCGTGCTCGCCAAGACGCTATCGGAAGATCCGGGCTCGGGCGCCGAGGGTGGTGATCTCGGTTGGACGGCACCGGGCACGTTCGTCCCCGAGTTCGACGCCGTGTTGGCCTCCTTGCGCGAGAACGAAATCAGCGAGCCTTTCCGTACGCAATTCGGCTGGCACATCGTGCAGTTGCTCGGTAAGCGCCAATACGACAGCACAGACGAACTGCGCCGTCAGCGCGCCTTCCTGCAACTGCGCGGTAGCAAAGCCGATGAGGAAACCGAGCTCTGGTTGCGTCGTCTGCGCGACGAAGCGTATGTCGACATCAAGAGCTGAGATTCCAAACTCGCCGTCGCGCTCCCGTATCGTCATCACCTCAGGTGAGCCGGCCGGTATCGGCCCGGAACTGTGTGCGCAAGTTGCTCAGAGCCTCACCAAAGATTTCGGTAGTACTGTCGAACTGACTTGTCTCGTCGATCGCAACTTATTCGAAGAGCGAAGCCGTGCGATCGGAATCGATCCGGCCAAGTTGCCCATGACGATCAAACATCGACCCTTAAACGTTCCATCGCGAGCGGGTGAGCTCGATGTGCGTAATGCGGGCTACGTCGTCGGACTACTCGATGCCGCACTCGATGGGATCCGCGCGGGTCGTTTCGATGCGATGGTGACAGCGCCTGTCCAAAAGAGCGTCATTGCCGAGTCCGGCGTGCCGTTCTCGGGACATACCGAATACTTAGCTGAACGCACCGGCACCCTGCTGCCCATCATGATGCTCGTTGCCGACAGCCTGCGAGTCGCACTCGCGACGACTCACTTGCCGCTGCGGCGCGTACCCGAGGCGATCACCCGCCGCAAAATCGTGGACATCGTCAAGGTGATGCACGCAGACCTGCAGCGACTTTGGCGAATCGCGCGACCGAGGATCGCCGTATGCGGATTGAATCCCCATGCGGGGGAAAATGGCTTGCTGGGCGACGAAGAAATCCAAACTATCGCGCCTGCCATCGAAGAAGCTAAAGGTCTCGGTATCGACGCCTATGGTCCGATCCCAGCCGATACGGCGTTCGTACCGCGTGAGATGGCGCAATATGACGCCATTCTCGCGATGTACCACGATCAAGGTTTGCCAGTGCTCAAGCATGCCGGCTTTGGCGCGGCGGTTAACGTCACGCTCGGGCTACCCATCATCCGAACCTCGGTCGATCACGGCACGGCGCTGTCTTTGGCAGGCACCGGCCGAGCCGATAGCGGCAGCCTCACCGCGGCATTGCAGCTCGCCCTACAACTAGTCGAGCGCCGCTGATGGTTTTCGCTCGCAAGCGTTTTGGTCAGAATTTTCTGCATGATCGCAGCGTCATTGCTCACATCATCGAAGCGATCGATCCGAAGCCAGGCGATCCACTCGTGGAGATCGGCCCTGGGCGTGGCGCACTGACCGAAGATCTGCTCCAAGCGGCCGGCGAGTTGGATGCGATCGAGATCGATCGCGATCTCGCTGCCGATCTGCAGCAGCGTTTCGGTGATCGTGGCCTCCATCTGCACGTGACGGATGCGCTGCGATTCGATTTCGCTGCGCTCGCCGAAACGAAAGGCCGACGATTACGCATCATCGGCAACCTCCCTTACAACATCTCGACGCCGCTGCTGTTTCATCTGCTGAAGACGCCGGCAGCCATCCTAGATCTGCACATCATGCTGCAACGGGAAGTCATCGAGCGTATCTGCGCCGAAGCCGGTAGCAGCGAATACGGACGACTGACCGTCATGCTCGCGCCGTGGGTCGAGGCAGAGAATCTTTTTGATGTGGGCCCCGGCGCCTTTCGACCAGCACCCGAAGTCTGGTCGGCGGTAGCTCGACTGACGGTGAGAGAGAAGCCTGCCTTCGCCGTCGATGCGCGCTACGGCCAACTCGTCACGGCGGCCTTCTCACAACGACGTAAGACACTTCGGAATGCCGTTCGCCAATGGCTCGATGTGGCTGCGATCGAATCGTGCGGTATCGATCCCGCGGCGCGACCTGAAACACTGCAACCAAGTGAGTTCGCGGCTCTTGCGCAGCTCATTCCCGCTCGCTAGCGTTACCCTATGGACGATCGGCATCGCATCAAAATCGACGTAGTGACGGAATACATCGACGGTCAGTCCGACCCGGATGAGCACCGATACGCGTTCGCGTACACCATCACCATCTTCAACGAAGGCTCCGTGAGTGCGAAGCTGATTTCGCGTCATTGGATCATCACCGACAGTGACGGGAAGGTTCAGGAAGTGCGGGGCAAAGGCGTGGTCGGCGAGCAGCCCCTCCTCGAACCCGGCAAGGGATTTCGCTACTCGAGCGGCGCGATCATCGAGACGCCGGTCGGCACGATGCAAGGCAGCTATCAGATGCAAGCCGAAGACGGTGTCGAGTTCGATGCACCGATCGCGGCATTTCGTCTCGCCAAACCCGGCATGCTGCACTGATGCGCCGAATTGCGATCGGCGACGTTCAAGGTTGCCTAACGGAGCTGACACAACTTCTTAGTCTCTGCGAATTCGATCGGACGCAAGACCAACTCTGGTTCGTGGGCGATCTCGTCAATCGTGGCCCCGAGTCCCTAGGTGTACTGCGTTTTGTTCGATCGCTAGGCGATGCTGCCAAGGTCGTCCTCGGCAATCACGATCTGCATTTACTGGCCGTCGCTTTTGGCTCTGGCGCAAGAAAGCGACGCGATGGCGATACGCTCGATGACATTCTCGATGCACCCGATCGCGATGACCTACTGAACTGGCTGATCACCCGACCACTCGCGATCGCCGAAGGATCGGATTTCATGGTGCACGCTGGCCTTGCCCCCAGCTGGTCGGTACCGCAGACGCTCGAGTTGGCGGGCGAGGTCGAACACCAATTACAGCGCGACCCGAAAACCTTGTTCGACCACATGTACGGCGACGAGCCGAGCTCGTGGTCGTCATCCCTCGCGGGTTTCGATCGCTGGCGCTTCGTCATCAACACGCTGACGCGTATGCGTTACTGTCGGGCCGACGGACGTATCGACCTGAAGATGAAAGGGGCGCCCGGATCCCAAAAGCCGGGCTGGCTGCCGTGGTTCGATGTCACGCCACGCGCCAGTGCGGATCGTCGCGTTATCTTCGGACACTGGTCGACACTCGGCTTGCTGGATCGCGCCGATGTGCTCGCACTGGATACGGGTTGCGTTTGGGGCGGGTCTCTGACCGCAGCCTGCCTCGACGACGGCACACGCTGGCAGCTCGACTGCGCGGGTCATCGCAACCCCGGTTAAAATGACGATTCGTTTCGGGAGAGAGCCGCACCATGAGCACGATCAAGCAGCAAGATGTCATCGACAGCGTCGCCGATGCGCTGCAATACATCTCCTACTACCACCCGATGGACTACATCGAGGCTCTGGGCCGGGCGTACGAGCTCGAACAATCTCCGGCAGCAAAAGATGCCATCGCACAGATCCTGACCAACTCGCGCATGTGTGCTGAGGGTCATCGCCCGATTTGTCAGGACACCGGCATCGTCGTCGTGTTCGTCAAGGTCGGCATGAATGTGCACTGGGATGCCACGCTGACGCTCGATGAGATGGTCAACGAGGGCGTTCGACGCGCCTATCTGAACCCGGATAACACCCTGCGCGCTTCGATCGTCGCGGACCCAGCTTTCACTCGCAAGAACACCCGCGATAACACGCCCGCCGTCGTGCACGTCGAGATGGTGCCAGGCGATGGGGTGGAGATCACCGTATCCGCCAAGGGCGGTGGTTCGGAAAACAAAGCGAAATTCGTGATGTTGAATCCTAGCGACTCGATCGTCGATTGGGTTTTGAAGACCGTTCCGACCATGGGTGCAGGCTGGTGCCCTCCTGGCATGCTCGGCATCGGTATCGGCGGCTCGGCCGAAAAGGCGATGCTGCTGGCGAAGGAATCTTTGATGGATCCGATCGATATGTCGGAGCTCAAGACGCGCGGACCAAAAAATGCGCTCGAGGAATTACGCATTGAGTTGCACGACAAGGTGAATGCACTCGGGATCGGTGCGCAAGGCTTGGGCGGCCTGTCGACGGTGCTCGACGTCAAGATTCTCGACTACCCGACCCACGCCGCCTCGAAGCCAGTTGCGATGATTCCGAACTGTGCAGCGACGCGTCACTTGCACTTCACCTTGGATGGCTCGGGACCTGCCAAGCTCGACCCACCGGATCTGACCCGATGGCCAAAAGTCGACTGGGCACCCTCGGCCGAATCGCGTCGCGTGAATCTCGATACGCTGACGCCAGCGGAAGTCGCATCCTGGAAGCCGGGCGATCGACTATTACTCAACGGCAAGATGCTCACGGGTCGCGATGCTGCGCATAAACGGATCGCCGATCTGATCGCCAGCGGCAAGGGGCTCCCCGCAGGCGTCGATTTCCGCAACCGCGTGATCTATTACGTCGGCCCGGTCGATCCCGTCCGCGATGAAGTGGTGGGACCCGCGGGTCCAACGACAGCCACGCGCATGGATAAATTCACCGAGATGATGCTCGCGGAAACCGGTCTCATTGCGATGATCGGCAAAGCGGAACGCGGGCCGACCGGCATAGAGGCCATTCGCAAACATAAGGCGGCGTATCTGATGGCAGTAGGTGGCGCGGCCTATCTTGTCTCCAAGGCGATCAAATCCTCACGCATCGTGGCGTTCGAAGATCTCGGCATGGAAGCGATCTACGAGTTTGACGTCAAGGACATGCCAGTCACCGTAGCGGTCGATGCCAACGGCACCTCAGTCCATCAAAGCGGACCTGCTGAGTGGGCAGCCAAGATTTCAGCGAGCGGCATTCCCGTCAAACAACGCTGAATCGGGGTGAATCAGCTACGCGCGTGTTGAACCGCTGCGGCCCGCGCGGGCGGCGGTGTTTTGCCTGACTCCATGCAACCGCGAAGTTTCTTCGCGACGGCGGTCAACAACTGACTGACGCGTGATTCACTGACCGAGAGTACCGCGCCAATTTCCTTCAGAGTGAGCTCTTCGTCGTAGTAGAGCGCGACGATGAGTTTTTCGCGTTCGTTGAGCTCGGAAATACCCGCTTTGAGTGCACGAACGACAAGCTCCTCTTCGACCTCGTCTTCAGGCAGCGGCGTTTCGGCTGCGAAATCGAGCTCTTCGAGCGTTGTCGACTCGGCCAAACCTTGGTTTCGACCTCGCAGCGTGTGATATCGCGCGATATCGAGACCCATTTCGGTCGCGATCTCGCGATGTGTCGGTGCCTTGCCCGTCGCATTGGCAAGCCGCGTTTCGGCTTCACGCGCTTCGACGGCTACCTTGACGGTGCTGCGCGGCGCCCAGGAAGCACGACGAATCTCATCGAGCATGGCACCGCGGATGCGCAGCTTGGCGAAGGTCTCGAAATCGTTACCGCGTTCGGGATCGTAAGCCGACAGTGCTTCTATCAGACCCACCATGCCCGCTTGAATCAGATCAGAAGGCTCGATCGCTGCCGGCAAACGCGATCGAAAATGCGATGCGACTCGCTTGACGAGACCCATGTGCGCAGCGACATCCGGCATTCCTGCCACTTCGATGTCGGTGCAGTCAGCCACCGATTCGTAGGAGTCGCGACGTTTCATGAGAGCGTTGCCTTCGCACTAGGCCCGAGTCGATCGAGCAGGAAATCAGGCGAATCTGGCTCGGCCGGCAATGCAGCGAGGTTAGCGGCAATCTTGCGCAGCGCTGCGACCGCTGGCGTGATCTCGGACGATTCGGCAAGCAGCTGACGACGGCGTGTGGCAAGGGCGACGCTCTCATCGCGCGGCACGACACCGGCGAGCGCCAAAGGCAAACCCAAGAATCGAACGGCCACTTCATTGAGCCGCGTGAATACGGCCTCACTCGCCTTCGCGTTGGTGCTGTCGTTGACGATGATCTCGAATTTCTGGAATCCGAAGTCGCCGTGCATCACCTTGATGAGCCCGTACGCATCCGCAAGCGAGGCGGGCTCATTACGGATCACGACCATGAGTGAGTCTGCCAGACGCGCGAGAGTGGTCACGTGCGTACCGATACCGGCTCCGGTATCGATCAAAAGGAAATCAGGTTTCGGCGAGAGATCATTGAGACCCTGCAGTACGCGTGCGAGCCCACGCCCATCGAGCTCCGCCATATCGCGATGCCCCGAAGACCCTGGAATGATCTGAAGGCCGAGCGGCCCCTGCAGCAAAGTGTCTTGCAGGCTTTTACGCCCTGCAACGACGTCGGCGATATCGAACTCGGGCTTCAAGCCCAGCAAAACGTGGACGTTGGCCAAGCCCAAGTCACCATCGAATAAGGCCACACGCTTACCCAAACCGATCAACGCAGCCGAGAGCTGCAGACTGATGAAAGTCTTGCCGACTCCACCTTTGCCGCTCGATACCGCGATGATCTTAGTGCGTGTGTTTTCCATGATGGCTCGTTACTCCGTCGCGTTTTGAGGTTCTGACAACGCGAGTTGGAGTATAAGGCCTAGACCCTGCTTGATCGCCGCGGCATCTATTGGCTGTAATCGAGCACTCGGATCGGCGGAACTCGAAACGCCCCACAGCGACTTGCCGCACTCGGCAATCGTGGTCAACAAGCCAAGCGGCATACGCGCTGCGTCCCAATGCGTGAGCATCACACCTGCAATGGGTAATGATGACTGCAACCAACGCAGCGCCTCGCTACGTGAGATCGTCGCCGGCAACACCAGAATCAGACGCTGATTAGGCGATGCGTTCTCAAACTTCTCTTGAAGCTCGCCGAGCGATGCACCAGCCGAATCGACGACAGCATGCGCCGGCGCCTTCGCACCCCATCCCGCTTCCACTCCGGCGCGATCGGTCATTGCAAAGAAACGCTCTCGACTACCAGGACGCGTATCACGCCACGACTGAACCATACCCGTATCGATCGACAGCTGAATGGCGAGGGTGGTCTTACCCGCACCGGCTGGCCCGACCAGATGGCAACCAGACATGTCCTCGCCATGAGCTAATGCAAGATCGTCGATTACTTGCTGCGCCATCGCGTCGAGGTTGTCGATGTGATCCAACAAGCGCATGGCGTATTGCGAGGAGACACCCTGCTCCAGCATTGCCATGCGCTCACGCATCAACGCATGAGTGCTGCCGCTCGTAGAGAGCCGCTTCTCCAGCGCCTGCAATTCCTGACGGATCGCCTTGACCAAGGCCGAACCATCCACAGTCGCCGGTGTCGCCGCCATCGTGGGGGCGGCTGCGGAGAGCTTGGCTGCGGGCGCAGTCGGAGCCTCGTCGCTCAGTCGCTTCGGCAATACCTTGGCAATCTGCGATGAGAGCTCTTCACGAAACCCCGGCGCCGGTACGAAGCCGTCATCCTCGGCTTCAACACACACCAGAAGTTCAGTGATATTGCCGACCTTGTTGGTCGAGAGGATCAACGCTTCGCTGCCGTAGCGCTGCCTAGCCTGTTCACTGGCTTCGCTGAAAGTATCTGCTGTGACTCGCTCTATACGCATGTCTCAATATCCTCAGGCCGCCACGCCTTGGCGTGCTTGCACCGTGATGCTTTGGGTAACTTTCAGATTCGTGTCTTCGGGAAGCTCGGAGTACGACAGGACGGCCAAACCCGGAACGCGCGGACGCAGGATGCGTGATAACCAGGGTCGCAGCGTCGGCGACGTCACGAGCACAGCCGGACGATCGAGGTTGAGCTCTTCCTGCGCAGCGGTGTTCACCGAACGCAATAAGCCTTCGGCCAATTCGGGTTCGATTGGCACGCTGCCGCCTTGTCCGCGACGCACCGTGCCGTGCAACACCTGCTCGAGCTCCGGTGCGAGCGTCATCACATTCAACTCTTCGCCGTGTGCGACGTATTGCTGCACGATCATGCGGCCAAGCGCGATACGCGCAACACCGGTAAGTTCTTCGACGTCCTGCACTTTTTCGACGATGGGCGCGAGAGCTGCGAGCACACCGCGCAAATCGCGTATCGCGACGCCTTCGGCCAGCAAGCCTTGCAACACTTGCGTGAGCGTCCCGATCGGGAGCTTCTTCGGAACCAACTCTTCGACGAGCTTCGGTGCCGCAGCAGCCAACTTGTCGACGAGTTGTTGTGTCTCATCGTGACCGAGCAGTAGATGAGACTGATCCTGGAGAATCTTATTGAGATGCGTTGCGATGGTGGTGCTCGCATCGACCACGGTATAACCGAGTGAGCGGGCGTAATCGCGCTGCGCAGGGTCGATCCATACCGCATCAAGTCCGAAGGTCGGGTCTTTGGTACGCAGCCCCTGCAATTCCCCGTGCACCATGCCGGAGTGGATCGCGAGTTCGCGGGTCGGCTTGACCTCACCGCGCCCAATCACCACACCATTGATCATGATCTGATAAGCCTCGGGGCGCAGATCTAGGTTGTCGCGGATGTGAACCTGCGGAATCAGGAAGCCAAGTTCATACGTCAGCTTCTTGCGGATGCCGCGAATGCGCGTCACGAGCGCTCCGCCCTGCTGCGAATCGATCAGCGCCACCAGGGCGTAGCCGACTTCCAGACCGATTGCATCGGCTTGCTGAACATCGGACCAAGTCAGTTCACGCGGCGGCGCCGGTACATCCTCGGCTTTTTTGGCTTCCGCCACCGTCTTTTGTTTCTTCTTGGTCATCAACCAAGCGCCAGCAGCCGTCACGGCCGACAGGGCCAAGAAAGCCAAGTGCGGCATGCCGGGGATGATGCCGAGCAACGCCAGAATGCCCGCCGTCAACCACCACGCTTCGACGTTGTTGAACTGCGTAGTCGTCTGATCGTGCAGCGTCTCCTCACCGGACACGCGCGTGACGATGATAGCCGTTGCGATCGACAGCAAGAGTGCAGGCACTTGAGCGACGAGACCGTCACCGACGGCGAGCGTCGAATAACGCTCCACGGCTTCGCCCACCGCCAAACCATGCTGCATCGTGCCGACCAGAACGCCGCCGATGATATTGATAAACAGAATCAAGATACCGGCAATAGCGTCGCCACGAACAAACTTACTCGCACCATCCATCGAGCCGTAGAAGTCCGCCTCTGAGGTGATCTCCTTACGACGTGCGCGAGCTTGATCTTGCGTGATGAGTCCCGAGGCAAGATCGGCATCGACGGCCATCTGCTTACCGGGCATCGCATCAAGGGTGAACCGCGCGGTCACTTCCGACACGCGACCGGCACCCTTGGTCACGACGATAAAGTTGATGATCACGAGGATCGCGAAGACGACGAGACCGACGATATAGTCACCGCCGACCAACACGGAGCCGAAGGCTTCGATCACGGCACCGGCCGCGTCCGGGCCTTCGTGCCCTGAACTCAGCACGACCCGAGTTGAGGCCACGTTGAGCGCAAGGCGCAGCAAGGTCGCAAACAGCAACACGGTCGGAAAGACCGAGAACGACAGCGGCCGAGCGGCCGAGATCGACAGAAAGATGATGACAAGCGAGAGCGCGATGTTGAACGTGAAAAATAGATCGAGCAGTAGCGTCGGCACCGGCAAGATGAGCATGCCGAGCAGCAACAGAAAGCCTAGGGGGATAGCAACCGCCTGTAGCGGCACACTATCGACCCATTGTCGAAGGTTCGACGGCAGTGCAAACGGCATCGACGCCATAGTAAAATTCAATCTACTCAATAAGTTACGTCGTCGACCGGCAAGGCCTTGGTGACTTTGCCGATCCCCGTGTTGTGGTATGCAACCCACATGCCAATACGGAATCTAGGCAGCCCTCAAGCGCGGCGCGGCGGAGTCGACTAAGGAAGGGAACCCTTCTTAAAGAGCGTATCCATGGCACCACATCGATTCGTCCTAGCGTTGGGGTTGGGCGTATTGGCGCTCTCGGGTTGCACCCGAGTGAGCTCTACGACCCAACTCGCCCCGAAACAGGTTGTCCCCGAGACGACGATCTCAACACCGACTGCCGAACCTCGTCGACTAGAGCGTGCACAGGCACTGCTCTCGCGGCTAAACGTGCGGCCACGCAAGTCCCCGGCTCCGCCGTCCACGCCTCCCGTGTACCCGGAGGATTTGATTGCCGTTGGCTATGCCTCCATCACTGCTCAACCGAGTACGGATGTGGCGCAACGTCGCTTGATGGCGGCTCGGGCCTCTCGGATAGATGCTTATCGAAACATGGCCGAACTTGTCTACGGCGTGACGTTCGGCAGCGAAAGTGCGACCGACGACAATCGCCTGCAGAACGACGTCACCCGCACGCGTGTCACGGGTCGTCTGCAAGGCGTCGAAGTCATCAGCATCGAACCGCTTGGCAACGACACGTATCAGACGACGCTGCGATTGCCCGGTGTTGAGGTCGCTCGGCTACGCAACGCGACAGCCTCTCGATGAACATCCGTATCGCTGTCGTTGCGGCACTATCAGGTCTGAGCGCAAACCCATCACTCGCTGCGGAAACCCAGGACGAGTTGCTGGATCGTGCAGCGCAGTGGCAAGCCTGTTTACAGGACGATACGACGGGCGAGACATTGGCAAAATGCACACAGCCGACACTCTGCGCATCGCCGTCACCGACCGTCAAAGCGGGCTGGAGTCGCCCTGTCCGTCTGAACTGGCTCGCAGCTGAGGCACATCCAGCTTGGTCACCCAGCGAGCGGGCACGCCTCGTTGATCTTGGAGCGCAGCGTGTTCGCCGATTAATCGAGGCGCATCCGGGCACCCATTTATCCGAGTCCGTCAGCGACGAAGGTATCGCGACGATAGAAGTGGAGACCGAATTTGCGGGCGTCACTCAAGGACATCGCGAGCTGACGGACTGGATCCGCACACCGCGAAAACTCACACTCAACGCACGCTTAGCTGGTAACACACATAAAATCACGGCCAGCATCCCGATGCAGGTACGCCCGTACCAAGGCGAGGCCAGCGACGCTCCGTGGTTGCGATCAACACTAGTAGATCTCGAGCGTGGCACACGCAAACTGCTCGACGAATTTGCCTGCACCCCCTTGAGCTTTCCGCTGATCAAGAGCTCAGGCGCAAAACTCGCTCTGGATCTTCAAGGTGTGCGTGGCGCAAAAACGAATCAGACGCTGCTGCTGGTGCCGGTGGTTCCAAGTAACAAGCGCGAGGGCTGGCCAGTAGCTCGTATTACGGGCAGCGACCCTGCACGCAACGGTGAGCTAGAAGTCATCTCCGGCAGTCCAGATCTCTGTGCTACCGAGGATTGCATCGCGATTCCGCTATAACTAACCGCCCTGCCTAGTTGCCGGTCTGCTTGCGAAACGAGGGTATACCGCCCTGCAGCTCCGGCGACTTCTTCTCGAGCATCGAACGCAGCTCAGACATCTCCTTACGGAGCGTCGCGACATCTTCGGACGTTTTCTTCAGTTCGCGAGCCTGTGCATCGGTTAACCCAGCGGCACGATTCGATCCCGTCGCTGCGGCGGGTGGTTTGATCCCCTTCACCGCTACCATGAGCTCGTTGATGCGCGCATCGAGACGCCCAATGGCTTTGTCGAGATTGGCAGTCTGCGCTTCGTTGGCTTTAGCGATCGATCTTTCGATCACGGCCGCTCGAGCAGCCTCTTCAGCCTTGGCCGCTGCGGGTCGCGCTGCTGCATCTTCACGAGCGGTGCCTAGAATTTCTTTCAGACGGCGACTCTCCAGATCGATCATCGCAGCACGATCGGCCTTGGTCTGCTCACGAAGAACGACCATGGCACGCTGAGTTGTATCGTCAGCGACTTTCTCGTACTTCTTGAGTACTTCTTCGAACTGCGCGACTCGCTTGAGGCTACCTTCAAGTGCCTCAATCTGCTCCGCCTGATTGTTCATGACGGCAACCAACGCATCACTCTTGGCCGAGATGTCACGAAACACGACGGCGATCACGATAGCCAACACGATACCGATGCCCAGGATCACTGCACCCAGAATCGCTGGCGCATTACGTACCGCCTTAGTGGTTTCCTCGTTGGCTGCAACTACACGCGATAATCGCGCCAGCGCTTCGCTAGTGACTTGGGCGCTGTCATTGGCTGCGTCCGCCGCATCGAGGACCAGCGAGGTCAAAGTCTCGAGTGGGCTGGCGTCGGTCTTTTCCGCGGCCGAGTGTTCCGGAGTTTTCTTTTCTTCAGTCATGATGACGCTTCCTATTCGAATCAGCGCTGAACGCCGCGACGCAGGTTCTTGGTACGCGCAATCGTGGCTTCGATCCGCTCACGCATCTTGTTATCGAAGGTCAACGCCTCTTTGATTCGAGAGACTTCTTCGAGCATTTTTTCCGCTTGACCATAAACCTCAGCAAGCTTCGCCTGACGCTGCTCGAAGCTCTCAACGATCGCGTCAGCCTTGGCGAGCGTTTCCTGCAGAGCATCGACTTTCTGCTCTTCTGGTTGCTGAACATCTGGCACTTGACCGACGAAAACCTCGTTCGGTACCCCCTTGGACGAAGCCTCCACATAGACCTCGTTCTTTTGAGTCTCGACCTCGGCACGAGCGACTGCGCTCTCGGATACTGCCGAGTTCACGAACTCACTCATTCTCTGGGGACCGCTACTGACAGATTTCACAATCCCAGTTTCATCGGGACGGAAATGCTCATCAGTATTTTTCTTATCGCTCATCGAACTCACCCTTTTTTGGTGTTCTGCACAATCGACGGATTCACTCGGCAGGGGCCGATGTCCCAGATTTGACTCAAGTGACGATCTGCATCCGCAGTGCCCTCGAAAGGTCCCACCTGCAAACGCCACTTATCCTGCTCACGCAGCACGCGCGTCGGGACATTGCGCCCCAAGCGCTCACGGACGACATCCAAGGTCGCTTCGTCCGGATACACTCCGCAATCGTAGACTCGAAGTCGCTTATCTTCAGTCAGTTGAGTTTGGACAAACCACCCACCCGACACCAACAAGATCGCCGCGACGAGCATCGCCGCAGCCTTTCCATAGAGGGCCCACCAGGGGCGATGTGTCGCGTCGAAACCGCGTTCGCGCGCGCGTTCGGCCGCGAGAGCCGTCAATACATCGTCGCGCTCGGCCACATCTGGCTCGATCGAGAGCTTCGCTTCCTGCTTCTCTGATTGCTTCTCTGGTTGTCTCTCCGGCTGCTCCCGCGTGTCTGCCTGTATGACTCGAGGGGCGATCGGCGCAGTGCCTTCGATCCACCAAGTTGAACTGCCTTGTACCAAGCGCTGCAATGGTTCGGCAAGACCCTGCTCGCTTTCCGCCTTGAGAAAATAAACGATACGGAATGTAGATCCGCGCAGAGCCCGACTCAGACGCTGCAACGCCAGCAATTCCGACTCATCAAGCTGCTCGGCGCAGTCGATCAGTAATAGCCGTGGCGCCTCATCTGCGCGTGCCGCCGTCAACTGATCGACGGGCACGTCCGCCAGCAATTTGTTCGCCGCATGAATTGCGGCGTCCACGTCGCCCTTCTGGTAAAACTCGACTCGCGCACCAAGCTCACGCAGTCGTCTAACCAGCTCGCGCGACACTTGCGATAACGAAGCGGTCGCGCCAGCTGCCATCACGACGCTGTTGATATCGCCGAAGCGCAATGCCGATTCCACGTCGGTTGCCGCGCTCTTGCCGTACCAACTTGGGATTTTGTTTTTGCTCATGTTTTCTTGACCGTTAAACGCTGACCGTTTTCGTCATAGCGGAAATCATCCGGTACTTCGGGTGCCGTGAAGTCGGGTCGCTGTAAGTCCCCCGACAGCGCACTCAAGCGAAAGACATAGGCAAGCACTGCGGCCACCGCGCGATAAAGCCCTTCCGGTATTGGGTCATTGATCTCGGTGGTGTAGTAGAGCGCACGAGCGAGCGGTGGCGCAGACACTTCGGGCACACCCGCCGCAGCGGCGCGCTCCTTGATGGCTCGCGCGACCTCGCCTTTCCCCTTAGCCAGAACGATCGGCACACTGCTGCGCTCTTCGTCATATTCAAGTGCGACTGCGAACTCGCTCGGATTCACGATCACGACATCGGCCTGTTTGACCTTGTCGAGCATTCGGCCGCGACTAAGTTCACGCTGCTTGCGACGAATTTGCTGTTTGACCTCCGGGCGGCCCTCGATGTCTTTCATCTCATCGCGAATTTCCTGTTTCGTCATGCGCAGACGTCGCAGGTAATTCCATCGCTGATAAGGCACATCGAGAATCGCAATCGCCGCAACGACAGCGGACACCAGCGTGAAGATCGTCAGAGCAAGCGATGCTCCGTGAACCATCATCGGCTCAAGTGCATCTCGCGACATCGACACTATCTCCTCGCGCCGTTGCCACAGCAGCAAAACCAGCACGCCCGCAATCCCGACGAACTTGAGCAGATTACGCAGAACGCCCATCAGCGCCTGCGGTCCGAACATTCGCTTCAGCCCGCTCAAGGGATTGAGCTTGGAGCCCTTCGGCGCAGCGGCCTTACCGGAAAATTGGAACCCCCCGTTAACCGACGCGGCGAATAGGGCGACAACGACAGCAACCAGAAACAACCATCGGACCGACCATAGACCATCGAAGATGGACATACCGAGCGTCATCGGCAAGTCTTGTACATCGTCGAGCTGGCCACGAGTGAAACTGAAACTCTGCTTCATCTGACCCGCGATGTCGTTAACGATGTCACCGCCTATGAACATCAGCATGGCGCACAGTGCCATGACGACCAACGCACCACCGAAATCAGGTGATCGCGGTAACTCGCCTCGTTCGCGTGCCTGCTGCAGACGTTTCGCAGTCGGCTCTTCTGTTTTTTCCTGACCTTGATCTTCTGCCATGACGCTAGCCCTGCCCCAGCAGTCGAGCGCGGATATAGCTTTCGGCCAAACCCCAAAGCTCAGTCATTCGCTCGCCGATGACCGGCATCAGCACGAATAACAAGGCAAAGCCGACGATCAAACTCACCGCAAATCCCACGGCAAAGACGTTCAAAGACGGGGTCGCGCGCGACAAGGCGCCCACACCGATATTGACGGCCAAAAGAGCCAAGAGCAGCGGAGCGGCCAGCAACGCAGCGCCGCGGAAGATGATGCTTGAGAAGTCGAGCCACGCTTGGACATCGAGCAAACTGAAGCTGCCGGGCGGCAGAATTCGAATGCTTTCGGTCATCATGCTGATGATGACGGTATGACCATCTGCCGTGATGAAAATCAGCAGCGCGATCAAGTTCAGGAACTGCGACAGTACCGGGGTCGACCCAATGGACGGATCGAACGATTGAGCGAAGCCGATACCGACAGACATCGAGATTTGCTCACCAGCTAGAACCACCGCGGCCGACACGAACTGCAACACCAATCCGATCGAGACACCGATCAAGGCCTCGCTGAGCAGCGTCAGCAAATTCGGCTCGCCAAACGGCAGCTGCGGTGCACTGGTGGACGTAGGCATGGCAGGCAGCATCAAGACGCACAGCGCCGCGGCATAGATCAACCGAATACGCGTGCTACCGGCAATCTGCGTGAACAGCGGAGCAGTGAGAAAAAACGCCGTCACCCGTGTGAAGGGCAACAGGAGCGACTCCATCCAGCTGAGCACGAATTGACCGAGCTCGAGCACGGCATCACCCCCCGATATCCGGTATTCGCTCGAAGATACGGCGGGTGAAATCCACCAGCAGCTGTAGCTGCCAACCGCCGAGTGCCGCGATCAGCAAGGTGACGGCGATCAGTTTCGGCAAAAAACTCAACGTCATCTCGTTGATGGAGGTGGCGGCCTGGAAAATACCGATGGCGACACCAACGATCAACACCAGCAACAAAATTGGCCCAGCAACGATTGCGCCGAGCCAAATGGCCTCACGAGCCAGGTCGATCACTTGAGTGTCATTCATGATCCGGGCGCTCCAAAGCTCGCGGCTAGTGAGCCGACTATCAGAGCCCAGCCGTCGACCAAGACGAACAACAATAGTTTGAAGGGCAAACTGATCATGATCGGTGAGACCATCATCATGCCCATCGCCATCAAAACGCTCGCCACGATGAGGTCGATGACCAGGAACGGAATGAAGATCAAGAAGCCGATGGTGAATGCCGTGCGTAGTTCACTAGTGATGAACGCCGGCAACAACACGTGCAGCGGCGTTGCCAGGGGCTCCTGAACCGCGTCGATTTTGCCAAGATCCATGAATAGCTTGAGATCGGATTCCCGCGTCTGTGCCAACATGAATCGCTTCATCGGGACGATGCCGCGATCAAGCGCCTCCTCGAAGGGAATCTTATCCTCGACATAGGGCGTTAAAGCCACCCGCTGCACCTCATCGAACGTGGGAGCCATGACGAAAAAAGTGATGAAGAGGGCAAGACCAACGATCACTTGGTTAGGCGGTGTCGAGGCCGTACCCATCGCCTGACGAAGCAAACCGAGCACGATGACGACCCGAGTGAAGGCGGTCATCGATAAGATGATTGCAGGCAACAGCGTCAGCAGCGTAACGAGACCCAAGGCCTGCAAAGTCAAACTGTACGCCTGACCCCCACCGGCAACGGGTGCAGCCCGCAACACTTCGATCGATGCCGCATCCTGGGCTAATCCTAGCGGCATCATAGAAAGGACCAGCAACACACCGACCAGCGCCGAGACATAACGCTTCACGATCGCGACTCCAATTCAGTGCGGAATTTTTCCGCTTCGTTGTCGGCAGAACCTGCTGGTGTAGCCCCTAAACGAGTAATCGAGTGTGGCGTGATGCCGAGCAGAACGTCTTCGTTGCCGAAGCGCACGACAAGCAGCTTCTCCCGAGTGCCGACGCTCAAATGTGAAACGACCTTCAAGCGCGATGGAACACCGACTCCAGCCACATTGAAGCGGCGCAGCACCCAAATCGCCAATGCCAAAAGTGCGGCCACCAGAATGATGGCCGAGATATAGCGCACCGGATCCATATCAGATCAAAGATGCTTGACGCGATCTTCGGGATCGACAACCTGCGTCAACCGAATGCCGTAGCGCTCGTTGACGAGCACCACTTCACCGCGTGCAATCACGGTGTTGTTGACACAGACATCGAGCGGCTCGCCAGCGACACGATCCAACTCGACGACGCTACCCTGCCCTAAACGCAGGAGATCACGAATCCGCAGTGACGATCGACCAACCTCGACCGAGATGCTGACAGCCACATTCTGGATAAGATCCAGCTGCATGGCGGTCTCGCCCTCGCCGTTCGCTTTCGCGATAGTTCCCATGGATGTGTCGCTCATGCTGCTGATGCTCCTGCTGACTTGGCCGACCGTCTACGAGATGAGGAAGAATTGTCCAAATCGTGCGACTGATCACCGACCGGCTCAATGGCGAACCTCGATGACGATTCGGTTGGTTGAACGACCTGTGTAATCCGTACGGCGACGGAGTTATTGGCCGTGCCGTACTCCGCATCGAACAGGTGCGCCGATTGCACCAAGACCTTGACCGACTCAGGCGGCTTGAACCAGATCGTATCGCCCGACTGAATGGATGCCAGATCGGCTGCCGAGACTCGCAGCGTCGCGAGCTGAGCGGTCAACTCAAGTTCCGTGTCACTCACGGCATCTTGAAGCTGATTCGCCCAACGCACCGCCAGTTTTTCGTCGCGCTCGCCCGATTGTAGTCGTCCACGCAACAGAAGACGGATCGGCTTCAGTGCGGAGAACGGATACATGATCGAGACTACACCGTGCACGCCGGCACCGAGCTCGATGTTGAAACGGGAGACGACGACCGTCTCTTTCTCTTCGCCTACTTGCGCAAAGGCCGGATTGGTTTCGCGGCTAACATATTCGGTGCCAAGACCGTAGACCGGCGCCCACGCTTCACGCAAGTTTTCGAATACCGTATCGAGCAACAATTGAATGATGCGCTCTTCGGTCGGAGTGAACCCACGCTGGGCGGAATGTTCGACCGAGCCAGAACCGCGACCGCCAAAGAAACTATCGACCGCACCATAAACGACCGCGGGATCGATCGTGACGAGCCCATACCCGCGCAGCGGCGGATAGCGCACGATGTTCACACTGCAAGGTGACGGAACGCTCTGAATGTAAGAGCCGAAAGTCGTCACCTCGAAGGGGTTGATCGAGACTTTGACAGCTTGACGCAATAGATTCAGCAGACCACCGCGAAGTTGCCTGGCGAAACGATCATTGATCATCTCTATAGCAGCCAACTGAGAGCGCGAGGTGGTATCTGTCGAGACGAGGCTATAAACCTGCACAGCGGGCGCCGCTGACGCGGCGGTATCCGGCGAGACATCCACCTCGCCGCTCGCCATCGCGTCGACGAGAGCTTGCACCTCGTCGCTCGTCAGTACTTGACCTGAATTAGACATGTTCTTTTTCGATATCTTCGTTGCCGAGAAACGAGTTACTGGAAGACGAAGTGAGTGAACATCACTTCTTCGATGCCGCCAAAGTCCTCGTTACGAATCAACACGTCGTTCATCGCATCGCGTAGCGCCGCCGCCAACCGGGCACGGCCATCTACCGACACCATTTCTTCTTCACTGTATTGACCTGCGGTGCCGATGATCGCCGCCTCAATGGCAATCTGATGGGTCGTGACGCGCTCGACGATCTTTTCGCCGTAGAACGTCTTGTATGCAATGCGGAACTGGACGAACTTGCGAGAGTTCGGCACGTTCAAAGTAAAGTCGCGTTCGATCGGCTTGTAGGTCGCCGCGAACCGCTCACCTTCGGGAATTTCCTTGGTCTGTAACTGCGGGCCATCCGGAACCTGCGGACCGGCAGCGCCGCCTTCGGCACCGTCCTCGCCCTCAGCCGCCTGTCCATCGGCAGCGTGACCATCTGCGCCGTGTTCCGCACCTGCGGCTGCTGCCGGCTTCGGATCAAAGAAGCCCGTTAGGAACAGCGTCGCTCCGACAGATCCACCGACCAACACCAGAACGCCGACCACCACCATGATGATGAGCAGGAGCTTGGATTTCTTCTTCGGTGCGCCCTCTTCGCCTTCGGCGGGAGCCGCATCCGGAGCCTTCTTTTTGTCGTCTTTCTTGTCAGACATAGTGCTACACCAGAATAGTCAAAACGTTAAACATAAACATCCACCACGCGCGATGCCGAATCCTCGGTCACCCTGCGCGGAGCCTCATCCTCGATCGCACCTTCGACGCCCTTCGGAGCCGCCTTCGCCGCCGCAGCGGCACTCTGTTGCGCGAACTCGCGATACTCACGAGCGCCAGACTGTGCGAATGACCAGTTGGCCAAGTTTAGCCCTGCCGAATCCAGCGACTCGCGTAGTTTAGGCAACGCCGACTCCAGCAGGTGACGAACCTCCGCATTGGCGACCCCCACCTGGGCGGTGACTTGGTTACCCTCGAGCTGAAGTTCAATCTCCATTGGGCCCAACCGCTGCGGGTCGAGCTGCAAATTCACGGTCCAACGATCCTCGCGAATCTGTTGCAGCATGCGTCGACCCACCTGTTCCGCAAACTGCTCGGCGCGAAGCTCGTGCTGTAGAGCCGGATCCGGCACGCGCAGCGGGGTCGTTAAAGGATCTGCCTGAGCCGTAACTGGCACGCTTGGCGGCGCAGTCCCAGCAAGCGGCATCACAGCGGGATTCACAGGGCTATCGCCAGGTAAAACCCCATTCAACACTGTCGAGCTAACGGGTGTTGCGGTGCTCGTTAGGATCTGACGTCGCTCCAATGCGAAGCCGCGCAGCGAAGCCGTAGCAGCTGCGAAATCGACTTCACTCAAGCCGCGACGCGGCGAGCCTGACACGGGATCAAGAACCTCATCGCTCGCCGCTTGTACCGCGATTTCCTGTACCGGTTCACGCGTACCTGACGATGAGCGGTGAATAAAGGCTCGCCATCGCAGCACGTCTTCGTCACGGAGAGCCGGCGCAGCATTGCCAGCCATTGTGAGCGGGACATCAGACGCGCGAGGAACCGGTATTTCAGCACGCGGCGTGGGCGAAGGAGCTACGGGCAGCGCCATCGTCGGGTCAATCAACGATGGCGCAGCAGTAGAGGCTTGAGGCGTAGTCGAGGCACTCGGAACCATCGGTGGCGACGGTGTCATCGTACCGGTGATCTGGGGGCCCGCGCTGAGGACTTTCGGCGTAGCCGTCGGTTGAGGCAGTATCGCTGGCAGCTCGACCTCTTCCACCGGAGTCGGGACCGAAGTCTCTCGTAACAACAATCGCGCGAGTTCGCGGTCAATGCCAAGGCCAACGGCAAACTCTTCGAGTCGGGTGTCCGCCTCGACCTCTACGGCCGCCGGTAGCATGACCAGGGCGGCTGTCGTTGATGGAAGTGCCCAGGGAGTCGCGGTGGGTTCGTTTTGTAAAACGGCCGCCGGTAGCATGGCCAGGGCGGCTGTCGTTGATGGAAGTGCCCAAGGAGTCGCGGTGGGTTCGTTTTGTAAAACGGCCGCCGGTAACATGACCGGCGTTGCCACCGGTATCGGCAAGCCGTTGCCGAGCAGCTCGAGCGCCGGATCACGCGACTCAGGTGCGGAAGGCTGTTCTAGCCCCTCCGAATCCTCATATTGTTTCATTAAAGAAACAAAATAGGACGAATCGGCCTCACTAACTCCGTTTTGCGCTGCTTCAGGCGCATTGAGGAGAGCAGATCCCGATCCTTCGAGCAGATTCAGCAGTGCAGAAGTGCCAGACATGGTGCCAAACGTTGCCGGTGCAATTTAACTACACCGGTAACTGCAACTACGATGCCAACCCGTCCGGCATTGGGCGCGCGAGCGCGTCCATGGCTTTTTGTTCTCGTTGCACAGCCTCGCGGGCGGCGGCGTTGGAGGCACGCTCCGAGGCGTTCTCCAGCGCACGAGCAAAGTTTCGTTTTTGTAGCGCCTCGTCCAAAGCCGCATCCACGAAGAATTGCGCTTGGGCGACTTCATTTCGCTGAGCAACGGACATCTGCGACAACCAGCCCGAAAAATCTCGGTAGTTTCGCCATGTCACGATGTTCTGTCCGACCGTCTCTTGCCGACGGGTCGATTCGGCATAGTCTCGACAATAATTTTCGACGACCTGCAGCCGTTCCTCTTGAACGGCGAGTTCACCACGGCGCTGCGCTACGATGGCTTCGGACGCCTTGGCTACGGCATCGCCGATTCGCGCTACTCGCTGCAAGCGCTGCGCGCGTCTGGCTGCCCGATCACTCACCCAAGCACCGACTGCAACTGCTGGAAGCCTTGCTCAAGTGACACAGATTGCTCGGCATCTTGCGAGAGAAATTCACGAAACACCACGCGTCGCTGTAGTGCCTCATCGAGTTCGGGATTAGTGCCCTGTCGATACGCGCCCACGGCGACGAGATCTTTGTTCTCTTCGTAGGTAGCGAGAAGCCTGCGAAATTTGGTGACGAGTGCGCGGCGCTCGCCCGAGATCAACTTCGTCGCCAATCGCGATACCGAGACGCTGATGTCGATGGCCGGATACTGACCCATCGCCGCGATCTCGCGCGATAGCAACACATGTCCATCCAGGATGGCGCGAGCACCGTCGACGATCGGATCGTTCGCGTCGTCGCCCTCGGCGAGAATGGTGTAGATACCGGTGATACTGCCCGCTGCACTAACATTACCGGCTCGCTCGACGAGTTCATTGATCAGGAAAAATACCGACGGCGTATAACCCTTGGTCGTCGGCGGCTCGCCAACGGCAAGACCCACCTCACGCTGCGCATGCGCTACGCGGGTCAGAGAATCCATCAACAGCAGCACGTTTTTTCCTTGATCGCGAAAGTACTCAGCAACGGCACAGCTGTAATGAGTGGCGCGAAGCCGGACGACGGGCGAGCGATCACCGGGAGCCGCGATTACGACCGATCGCTTTAACCCCTCTTCACCTAAAGTCTCATGTACGAAATCGAGCACTTCGCGGCCACGCTCACCGATCATACCGATGACAATAACATCCGCCTCTGTAAAGCGAGTCATCATGCCTAGCAGCATGCTCTTGCCGACACCACTACCGGCGATCAGCCCAATTCTTTGGCCACGACCCACGGTGAGAAAGGTATTAATCGCACGAACGCCGACATCGAGTGGCGCCGTAATGGCGGCGCGATGTAGCGGATTCTTTCGCTCACCCCGCAGCGGGACGAATACGTCCGGGACGATGGCCGGACCGCGATCGAGCGGTTCGCCGAGTCCATCCACAACGCGCCCCAGCAGACCGGCGCCCACACCCACTCGAGCTGTCAAAGTCAGCACGCGAACGGCGGTTCCCGGCAACAAGCCTTGCACAGCAGAGAGCGGCATCAACATGACTTCGCCATCGCGAAAACCAACCACCTCGCAGACGATTCCTTCGCCTTCCTCGGCCATCACCTCGCAGTACGCCCCGAGTGGTGCTCGCACACCTCGGGCCGACAAAATCATACCGGTGACACGCGTCAGTACGCCTCGAACGGAAGGAGCAGAAATCTCTGCGCTCGAGAGCCGGTGCTGCAACGTCTCAAGCAGAGAGCCGGAACTCATGATGCGTCCCGCATGACCTCGGCGGCAGCGGCTAACACCGCCTCGCGAATCTCTCGAACGCGATTCTCGAAGCGATCATCGATTACCTTGTCACCAGCGCCGAGAATCACACCACCGCGCACAACTAAAGGATCCGACTGCAGGCGGATATGCGTCGGGCGCTCATTGGCACGCTCGAGCAGAGCCACATCCTCAGGATGTAAACGCGCCAAAATCGCCTGGCCTTCACCGAGGCTCGAGTCGAGCGCGTCCTTGAGCGACGCTTGT
>ENA-OUVC01000587-OUVC01000587.1-marine-metagenome-genome-assembly--contig:-NODE-587-length-23432-cov-4.049497_pt1 | contig 23432 bp, 17 predicted proteins | sample MGYA00248622_ERZ508571 | MGnify/ENA primary metagenome ERZ508571 (study PRJEB26236, sample SAMN06267175) | marine metagenome | isolation source: Columbia River Estuary | place: USA:Columbia River Estuary... | reverse complement strand
CATCATTAATTTTAGCTACATTTATCTAAAAATAGACAAATGTTAAAGAAATTACTGAGTTCCCTTATTCTTATATGCTCGATTGGTTATACGAATGCCCAGGTGGGTGATTGGATAGCTGCCAATCCTGGTTTAGGTATAGATGTGGCTGTAGATCCTTTTAACGACAGTTATACGTGCGGTCAAATTGTTGGGGCTAATAATCAAATTGGCATGTCTGTGATTAATAGCAACGGTCTTCAAGATGTTGTGGTACAAAAATATGCGTCTAATGGTGCCTTGTTATGGGTGAGTCATTTTGGAGGTGCAGGGAGTGATTATTCATCTAAAATTGTTTTCGATGGAGTAAATGCGGTCTGGGTAGTAGGTCACTTCCAGCAAACCATGACAGTTGGTGCTTTTACCCTTGTGTCGAGCGGTGGATCAGATGTATTTATTGTGAAATTAGATGCGAGTAATGGGGCGGTTTTAATGGCTAAAAAAGGGGGCGGGACTACCAATGATTACGCCATGGACCTAAGCCTTGGGTCAAATGGAAATTTGTTTTTCTCAGGGAATTACAACGGTACCTTTGTTTTTCCTGGTGCAACTATTAATTCTGTTGGCAATGGCCACGCGTTTTTATTGGAATTAGATTTAGCAGGAGTTCCCGTGCAATCTTTTGGAATCACCGGTGGAGTTTCTATTTGGACGCACACGGTAGATGTAAACGGTAATATTTACATTGGTGGTTTTTCAACAGCTGCATCTATTGGATTTAATGGATCCGCCCAGTCTATGAACGGTCAGAATCACTTTATCGCCAAATTCAATTCCATGGGGGTTTTTCAGTATAATACGCTCTCCCTATTTAATGGGGAGATTTATGGATTATCTGCCGACTCAACTGGAAATATTTATTTCACAGGAAATTTCGATTCTCAAGCGAGTTTTGGTCCAATTTCTTTAGTGAATGGCGCAAATGATAACGCGCTTCTAGTTAAGATAAATAATAATGGAACGTACTCATGGGCAAAATCCTTTGGCGGAAACGGAAACGATCAGGGCTATGACTTGAATTGCAAAAGCAATACGCAATTGTTACTTACTGGTGTTTACACTGGAAATATCACGTTCGGCACTGTGCCATTAACTGGCGGTGCGAATGCTAGGGCGTATTTAGCGAAAATTGACACCAGTGGTCAGGTGACTTCTGTTGTTTCTGGTTCGTCAACGAATTCATCCGTTTTTGCTAATTCAATCACATCCAATGGAAATGGTATTTATTTGTCGGGTACTACTTTTGGAACCATGAATATGGCAGGACTTTCCGCCTCGGTTTCATCCTCCTTTTTGATAAAAATTGCAGGAAATTCTAATGCGATTACCGGAAAAGTCTTTCAAGATGTAAATAATAATGCCTTATTGGATGTTGCTGAAGTTGGTTTGCCAAACGTCATGGTGCAGGTCACGAATGGTTCATATCAAGCACTATCTGCTAACAATGGGTTCTACGAAGTGTTTGCCAACGCAGGTACATACGCGGTGAACATACCAAATATGCCATTATACCATACGCTGAGTACTCCGCTGTTACAAAATGCCATTTTCGTTGGCTTGGGTAATGTAGATTCACTCAATCATTTCGGACTTGTTCCAACTCCTAATATGCCCGATTTACGGGTTACGCTCACACCAACGACCGCTCCGAAGGCAGGGTATGTTCTCGGTTACATGTTATCCTACAAAAATGTTGGTACAGTGGCACAAAATACGACCGTGAACTTCACGCCTCCAGCAGGGATTAACTATTTATCTGCATCACCCGTTCCAACGCTTCAAATAGCCAACAATTTCCAGTGGCAATTAGGTGTTTTGCAACCCGGACAACAAGGTGCTGTGTTCATCCAATTTAACATTCCTGTTGGAACTCCTATAGGTTTTCCACTTGCGTCTCAAGCCCAAATTACTCCTTTAACAGGTGACTTAACTCCAATTGATAATGTTGCTACAAGTCAAATTCAAGTTGTTGGTCCATACGATCCAAATATAAAGTTGGTCGATAAAGACACGCTTTACAATGTATCGAGCGCTGATTGGTTAGAATATACCGTTCATTTTCAAAATGTTGGAAACGATACCGCATACAATGTAGTTATTATTGACACCCTTTCAACTTTTTTAGATTTAGCTTCCTTTGAACTTTTAGCAATGAGTCATCAACCCTTGGAAGTGAGCTTTGAGGGGCAAATAATGACCTTTCGCTTTAATCAAATAATGTTACCAGACAGCACCACCAACCAAGTTGGTTCGAATGGATTCGTGAAATTTAGGTTAAAACATCCCGCCTCATTACCATTTCTCACAGAAATAAACAATTTCGTCGATATTTACTTTGACTTTAACGACCCTATTCGAACAAATACTGCCACCACCATTCACTTGGATTCCACGATTGCTCATAGTTCAATCCTTGAACTAAACGACGGGTTGCGTATTTTTCCGAATCCTACGGACACTGAGTTAACCATTAAATTATCAAAATCCCTAAATGAATCTATGCAAGTCATTTTAACGGATTTGAGTGGAAGAGTTCATCTCGTGCAAACAATGAACGAACAAGAAACTACGATAAATACTTCCGCGCTGAAACCTGGATTTTATAACGTCCAAGTAACGAATGGTAATTCTCAGTGGAGTGCAAGATTTATTAAAATATAAGTAAGTTATTTCAATGTAGCTGAAAGTAGCTACAGGTCTGTTTTCCGTAAAAGGTTGTTTCTTTTCAATCATAACGAATAGCACCAATCATCTTTTACGCGCCCAATCGGCTTTTATCCAAACTGCGGTATTGTATAGCCTCTGCAACATGCGGTGTTTGAATGTCCCAAGATCCCTCCAAATCCGCAATCGTCCGAGCTACTTTCAAGATGCGGTCGTACGCACGTGCAGACAGACCTAAGTGTACCATGGCTTGTTTCAACAAGGCCCTTGACGACTCATCTAATATACAATGCGTCTCAATTTCACTCCGACTCATTTGAGCATTGTTGTGCGCCATCGAGCTTTTGTAGCGCTTCTTTTGAATGCTACTCGCTGTTTCAACCCTTCCCCGTATGCTTCGGCTATCTTCTTGTGGCATTGTCCCTGTTAATTCATCATATTTTACCGGCTGCACCTCAATGTGCATATCGATGCGGTCCAGTAAGGGTCCAGAGATTTTATTTAAATAGCGATCCACCATGCCCGGCCCGCACGAACATCCTTTTTCAGGGTGATTCAAATACCCACATGGACAAGGATTCATGGCCGCAATCAACATAAACCCCGCCGGATATTCGATACTGAATTTTGCACGAGAAATACTCACGGTGCGGTCTTCCAAGGGTTGTCTTAGTACCTCCAACACCGTTCGTTTATATTCGGGGAGCTCATCCAAAAATAATACCCCATTGTGTGCTAAGGATATTTCGCCGGGTTGAGGGTAACTTCCGCCCCCGATAAGCCCAATATCCGATATCGTATGGTGTGGTTTTCTAAATGGACGTTGTCTTATTAATCCGCCCGTATGTTTAATCTTACCCGCGACACTGTGAATTTTAGTAGTTTCCAAGGCCTCTTCTAAACTCATGCTCGGGAGTAGGGTGGGGAAGCGCTTAGCTAACATGGATTTTCCCGATCCTGGAGGCCCTATAAGAATTATGTTATGTCCTCCCGCTGCTGCAATTTCAAAGGCACGCTTCACGGCAAACTGACCTTTAACTTCTTTAAAATCTACAGGAATCTCAAAGTTTGCCTGCTCGTGTGCGTCCATTGCCGGCGCTTTTGCGGGTGAGCAAGAATTTGGGTCGTTTAAGAAGTTCACAACCTGAGTTAAGTTGGATAAGCCATATACCTCAAGCCCCTCAATAACCGCCGCTTCAGAGGCATTAATTTCTGGAACGATGATTCCTTTAAATCCCTCCTCTCGTGCTTGCAAGGCAATGGCTAACACCCCCCGCGTGGCTTGAAGCGAACCATCCAAGGAAAGTTCACCTACGATAAGATAGGAGCTCAGGCTATCATGCCTTAGCTGATTACTAGCAGCGAGGATTCCAAGGGCTATCGGTAGGTCGAATACAGAGCCTTCCTTCCGGATATCTGCAGGAGCTAAATTTACGGTGATTTCTTTCCCTGGGAAATGAAATCCGTTATTTTTAAAACTTGCCCGAATGCGTTGTTGACTCTCTTTTACCGCATTATCTGGTAGGCCTACCAGATAAAAATTTAATCCGTTGTCGATATTTACCTCAACAGTGATGGTGGTAGCAGTGATTCCAAAAACACTGCTTGAATATAATTTTACTAACATAAGATGTGTGTGTTGTTGTTTTCTATTTAAGTTAGCTAGAATTTTTTAGGCCTTCATTTTTTTTAACGTTTAATTGCATATGGCTCCCTCAAGTTTACACCAATTGGTTCCCCAGTTTTCTACCCTAAGTACTGAATTGTCAATGCACGAATTGCTCCAGGCGGTTTGGGTCCAACTAGAAAAAGACATCCATGCGCTTGGCTTGGTCATCTCGCCTGTAGATGGGGTGGAACTCCCTGTAATGCATCTACATCTCGTTTTATTCTTGCGTGAACTTGCACCCAGTTCGCTACCCGAGTTTTTATACCGCGTTGATTTACCCGAAACATCAGAAGTATTAGATCCAAGCACTGAAGATTTCTTTGAGAATTTAGCCTGGCAAATTTTACGCAGAGAGGCACTGAAAGTATACTTTAGATTGCACTATGCGGGATAATAGACTGAGTTTAGCCTCAATTCCTTACCTTTGCACACAATTTAATGCATGAGCGATTTACTTTCCAAACTTGAAGCCATCCACTTTCGATTTATAGAAGTCGGAAAAATGATTACCGATCCGGACATCATTTCTGACATGGACCGTTTTGTTAAATTGAGCAAGGAATATCGCGAATTGGAAGAACTCGAAAGCTATTACAAACGCTATTCAAATGTCCTTTCTAATTTAAGTTCAGGCAAAGAATTACTCGAACAAGAAACCGATCCGGAAATGCGCGAAATGGCCAAGGAAGAGATCGATGCCCTAGAACAAGAACGACCAGCTTTGGAAGAAGAAATCAAAATGATGCTGATTCCAAAAGATCCAGAAGATGACAAAAATGCCATCGTGGAATTGCGCGCCGGTACGGGAGGTGATGAGGCTTGTATTTTTGTTGAAGACATTTTCCGAATGTATACCATGTATTTTAAAGAAATGGGTTGGCAAGCGGAAGTAATTAACTCTTCAGAAGGAACAACAAAAGGGTTTAAGGAAATTTCAATTCAAATTACAGGGGCCGGAATTTATGGCGCTATGAAGTTTGAATCGGGTGTGCATCGCGTACAGCGCGTCCCAGAAACTGAATCACAAGGTCGAGTTCATACCTCAGCAATTACCGTTGCCGTGCTTCCAGAAGCCGAAGAAGTAGACTTCAAATTGGATATGAATGATGTGCGTAAAGATACCTTCCGCGCTTCGGGTGCAGGTGGACAGCACATTAATAAAACCGAATCAGCCATTCGTTTAACCCACATTCCTACCGGAGTGGTGGTTGAATGTCAGGATGGACGTTCTCAACATAAAAACCTAGAGCAGGCAATTTCAGTATTACGCTCCCGCTTATACCAAGCAGAATTAGACCGAATCCATAATGAACGTGCAGCGCAACGAAAAACCTTAGTTTCCACTGGGGACCGTTCCGCAAAAATTAGAACCTACAACTATCCGCAAGGGAGAATTACAGACCACCGAATTAATAAAACCATGTATAACCTGGCTTCGTTTATGAATGGAGACATTCAAGAAATGATCGATTCCTTGCGCATGGCGGAGAATGCTGAAAAACTAAAAGGTCAAGAATAATGACACGGAGCGAACTCATACATCAAATTTTCGCAAAACAATCCTTTCTATGTGTGGGCTTAGATCCAGTCATAGAAAAAATACCAGCCCATTTATTAGCATTCGAAGACCCAATTTTTGAATTTAATAAACGGATCATTGATGCAACCTCGGAACACGCCGTAGCATATAAGCCCAACACGGCATTTTATGAAGCACTCGGAGTGAAAGGATGGGAAAGCCTTGAAAAAACGATTAAGTATATACCGAAAGAATGTTTCATTATTGCCGATGCAAAACGTGGAGATATTGGTAATACATCAACGGCCTATGCGAAAACGTTTTTTGAAACACTTCCCTGCGATGCCGTTACGGTAGCTCCGTATATGGGAAAAGATAGCGTTCAACCGTTTTTGAAGTTCGATGGCAAGTGGGCCATTGTACTTGGATTAACCTCAAACGAAGGGGCAAACGATTTTCAATATTATACAAACAAGGAGGAACAACCGCTTTACGCCAAGGTGATTTCTACCGTAATGGAATGGGGGACTTCTGAAAATTTGATGTTTGTTGTTGGTGCCACACGTACCGAACAATTAGCAGATATTCGACGGATTGCGCCTGAACATTTCCTATTGGTTCCTGGAGTAGGAGCACAAGGAGGATCCTTAGAAGATGTGTTTAATGCCGGTGCAAATAAGGATTGTGGTTTGTTGGTGAATGCCTCACGCTCCATTATTTATGCAGGATCAGGAACGGATTTTGAAGTGGCTGCAAAAAAAGAAGCGCTGAACATACAATCCGAAATGGCCTTGTACCTTCAGCGCTTATTGCGTTGAAAAATGCGTATATCTTACTTTGAAGCTAAATCGTTTGATTGAATTTCCGTCTTCGTAGACCCGTAAGCATCGCAACCAGCTTTTCTTGAAGCACCACACGATGTTAAAATCACAGATGCAACAACAGCCAATAGAATTAAAACATTTACCTTCGTTTTCATAGTTGTGTGTTTTTGTTGTTTGTGTATCCTCTAACGAGTCTTGACGATATAAAGTTACAAAATTTGTGAAAAGGTTCCGTAAATGTTGAAAATTAAATGTTCAATTAAAGCGTTACGCGTAGAATGAAGTATGTTGTTTTACTGAGTAGTCTGCTCATTTTTTCGGGGATTTTTGCCCAAAAAGTGAGTGTAATCTATTTATTTACAGCCCCTTCGGAAGCGGTTTCTTCTTCCTTCTTCAAAAAAACACATACCCTCGCATCACGCCAATTCCTTGCCATGGAATTAATGCAAGCGTCGTTATTTCTAACAGAACTTGGGTATTATACCGCAAAGCTCAATGTGGATTCGCTCTCCGAAGCCCCGAATATTAAAGTCAAGGTATTTCCCGGAGAGCAATTTAAGGGAGTTAAACTTACACTTTCCCCAGAGCTTGTCCCGTGGTTTGAACAATACGCGCGTTCATCAGTGCGTGTCGCTGATGCCATTGTATTTAAATCACCGAGCGCTTATGCATCCGCACTACAACAGGTCATTCGAACGTTTCAAAATAATGGGTACCCCTTTGCTGCATACGACTTCGATTCCCTAGGTTATTCAAAGGGATTGATTTCATTAAAAGTTTCTTTGAACAAAGGTCGCAGGATGCAATGGAAAGAAATAGTAATCAAAGGTGACTCCTCCATTGCCTTGAAACCTATTCAACAAATTATCGGGATTCGTTCAGGTGATTTATTTTCAATGGATAAGCTAAAAGATGTCGATGACCGAATTGAACAACTGACCTTTGTTGATGCCATAAAACCTTCTGATTTTGTGTTTTCGAAAGATGGCATGACCCTATATCTTTATTTAAAGGCCACCAAATCTTCTAATGTTAATGGTGTTTTAGGCTTACAACCAAATCCCGTGAGCCAGAAAATTGGATTAACCGGTGAATTACAGTTGAAGCTAAACAATGCCTTGCGTCGAGCGGAACAACTTGATTTCAATTGGCGAAGCATTAAACCGGCTACCCAATTACTCAATCTCAGGTTGCTTTATCCATACTTGTTCAATTCCTTGCTTGGAACCGAAGTGAAATTGAATTTATATAAACGGGATTCTACCTTTCTGGAACTGAAATCAACGCTTGGAATACAATATCAAGTGGGTAGGCACTGGCAGCTTAAAGGCATGTTTTCCTATTTCGGGAGTAATCGATTGTATGCGGCTAACAGCAGCGCAGAATTCTTAAATGTGACCTCCCTTAAAAATTCCATGTACGGACTTGGTATTAGCTACAAGAAATTAGATTATTTACCGAATCCACGGGCAGGACTTGCATTCCAATTGGAAGGATTCATTGGGCAACGGAGCGTTTTGAATGATTCTTCGGGAAAGGTTGTTAACGCTAAAGTTTCCATGAATCTGGAGCATTTTATTCCAATACACAAGCGCTGGGTTATCCGTTATCAGTTATCTTTTGACACCTATTTGGCACCTACCATTTTTTCAAATGAATGTTATCGATTTGGCGGGTTGAACACGCAGCGAGGGTTTAACGAAGAACAATTTCTAGCCACAACGAAAAGTGTAAATCAAGTGGAACTTCGGTATTTACTTGACCGGAATTCGGCTGTTTTTGCGTTTTTCGATCAATCTATTTATGAAAACAGAAGCAACAACAGCTACCAAAAAGATGCGCCAATGGGCTTTGGTGTTGGAGCAAATATTGGTTCAACTGTTGGCGTTTTTTCTTTAGCCTACGCCCTAGGTCTTGAAAAAAATAATCCCTTCGATGCTCGTTCCGGAAAAATCCACTTCGGTTATATTGCCTATTTTTGAGGCATGGACCTTCACGGGAAAGCCCTTTATTTATCCTACGATGGATTAACCGACCCCTTGGGGCAAGCTCAAATCTTGCCGTATTTGCTCGGACTGGAACAACAAGGGATGGGCTTCGTTATCATTTCTTTTGAAAAAAAGGAGGCATTTTCTGCTCACAAACAACACGTGCAAAAACAGCTTGAGGGGAGAGATATCCAATGGATACCACTTTCCTATACAAAGAAACCAGCTGTGTTCTCAACGGTATATGATCTTTGGCGTATGAAACGTGCGGCGAGGAAGGCACTAACGACCGCTCACACAATTATTCATTGCCGCAGTTATCTTCCCATGCTGGTAGCCATGTCCATTAACCAAGGACGGAAGGTGATTTTTGATATGCGTGGCCTTTGGGCAGATGAGCGGATTAATGGAAACTTGTGGCCGCAACATAAACCACTGTATCGTTGGATATACCGCTACTTCCTGCGCAAAGAACAGGCGTTTGTTCAGCAAAGTAATGCTATTGTTTCCCTTACCCATGATGGGGTTAAGGCCCTTTCGGAACGCTATGGTTCAGGTATTATTGAAAATAAATCCACCGTGATTCCTTGTTGTGTTGATTCGGAGTTATTTCAACCCGAGACCCCGCAATTGGACCTTAAGTGTTCCTTAGGAATACCTGATGAGGCTAAGGTATTAATTCATGTGGGATCCGTAGGCACGTGGTATCGATTGGACCAAGAACTTGTCTTTTTTAATGCCTTATCTGCTATAGATTCCTCATGGTGTTTTTTGATTCTCACAAAAGACACTGCCGCAGCAAGAGCAATAGTTAATTCAAATCTTACGCTTTCTTCGCGCGTGATTATTCACAGCGCAGCCCATCACGAAGTACCATCATTCCTGAATCTAGCCCAAGCGAGCATTCAATTCATAGAGCCGGCGTATTCAAAACGTGCCTCCTCACCGGTTAAATTAGGGGAGTCCTTGGCGATGGGAGTTCCTGTAATAACCAATGTAGGCATAGGGGATTCGCAGGCCCTAATTCAAGAGGGTTCTGCCGGAATTTGCATTAACTCCTGGGATGATATTACTTCCTCGGTAATGGATTTTCAACGCATGCGCTTTGATTCAAATGCGATTCGAACGTATGCGATACGCACCTTAGGACTTGAGCAGGGCATTAACGCGTATCAACAGGTTTATAAAAAAATGCTGTCCCATGATTAAGGTTGCTATTCTTTGTCCGTATCCTTTGGGAGAAGCGCCTTCACAACGCTTTCGGGTAGAGCAGTATATTTCGTGGTTGGCTACTCAGCATATTCATGCCACATGTTATCCCTTTTTAAGTTCAAGCGCTTGGGAAATATTTTATCAGTCAAATAAGCCCTTGACCAAATCACTGCAAATCCTCTTAGGATTCATTCGACGCCTTATACTGTTAGTAAAGTTGTTTTCTGTGGATTATGTGTTTATTCATCGCGAAGCATCGCCTGTTGGACCTCCCGTTCTTGAGTGGCTGATCGCTAAGGTATTGAGAAAGCGAATTGTTTATGATTTTGATGATGCCATTTGGTTGCCAAATTATAGCAAACAACATCGGTTCATTCACCGATTGAAAGCGTATTGGAAAGTGAAATTCATTATCCGTTGGGCATATCGAGTTTCTGTTGGAAATGAATTTTTAGCGTCGTATGCATCTAGATATAATGCTCATGTAGATGTGATTCCCACCACCATTGACATGGATTACCATGCCTTAAGCGCGGAGCCCAATCGCACCACTGTTCCAATTATTGGTTGGACCGGAACGCATACTACGGTAGATTATTTAAAACCAATCGTTCCTGCCTTAGAAAAATTAGCGCCAATTCATGCCTTTGAATTTGTCGTGATTTCCAATGAACCACCATCTTTTTTCATTCCAAATCTGCGGTTTGTTCGCTGGAATAAGTCCACAGAAATTGAAGACTTAAGTCAATTTTCAATTGGCGTTATGCCACTTGAAGATACCGAATGGGCTAGGGGAAAATGTGGTTTTAAGGCCTTGCAATATATGGCGCTAGGGATTCCAACCATTGCCGCTAATGTTGGGGTGAATTCGACGATAATAACACATGGTCAAGATGGATTCATCGCGAAGACCACCGAGGATTGGTTTGAATACATGAATGCCCTACTTTCTGATCCATCGCAAGGAAGAATGCTGGGTGCCAATGCGCAAGCATGCATTCGGAACCGTTTTTCTGTTCAGGCCAATCAAGAAAACTACCGATCACTTTTTACCTCATGAAATTACTGCGATTTGTTTTTTTTTACTTTGGGTCAGTGGTTTGTTTTTGTCAATCCAGCATCGATGTACAGCACTATTTATTAAATGTTATTTTAACAAAGGATTCCAAAACAATTAGTTTGAATGAGTCCATAGACATTCATCTAGAGAAACAAACATCTTCGTTGTCACTGGATTTAATAGGGCCACAGAAGAATAAGGTTGGCATGAGGGTAATAAGCGTTTCAGCGCCTTATCAAAAATTATCTTGGCAACAAACGGCAGAACAATTGCATGTTGATTTACCCGATCAACTACAACGGGGTGACATCCAATTATATATTGAGCTAAGTGGCGAGCCTAGTGATGGATTAGTTATTGGTGCAAATAAATTTGGAGACCCTACATTTTTTGCAGATAATTGGCCAAATCGAGCCCGCTATTGGTATGCATGCAATGATCATCCATCGGATAAGGCTACCTACGATTTTATCGTGGAAGCTCCCGAAGACATGCGTGTTGTTGCAAACGGTAATTTGTTGTCTATCATATCAAAAATAGAACGAAAAGCTTTTGAATGGTCTTTTCGTATGGATGAACCAATTTCTACCAAGGTCGCGGTAATTGGTGCGGCGACCATGGTTGCCAAAGAAATCGGTGTGGTCAATGGTATTCCCATCACCGCAACCGTTTATCCCTTAGACAGCATCAAAGGGTTTTCCACCTTTAGCGTGGCTCCAGGAATCATATCGTTTTTTTCTAATAAAATTGCTAAATATCCATTCTCGAATTTGAATAATGTGCAGTCGACAACTCGCTATGGCGGAATGGAAAATGCGGGATGTATTTTCTATGATGAAAAGGCACTTAAAGCGGATATACAAAGTACACACCTGGTGGCTCATGAAATCGCTCATCAGTGGTTTGGGAATACTGTTACAGAAAGTGATTGGTCACATTTGTGGCTCAGCGAGGGCTTTGCCACTTACTTAACCAACATTTACATCGAATATTCCGAAGGAGAAATTGCGTTCTTGGCGCAATTGGCTCAAGATCGTAAAAAGGTTATTCGTTTTCATGAATCGTTTAAAAATCCCCTGGTGGATTCCCTTACCACCAATCTCAATTTATTACTGAATCCGAATGCGTATCAGAAAGGAGCTTGGATTTTGCACATGCTTCGTCACGAAATGGGTGATTCCGCTTTTTTTCTTGGACTAACCGAGTATTATGCTACATATAAGTTCCGCAATGCCAATTCGCTAGACTTTTTTAGAAGTATGCAGCCCCATACGCTAAAAAACTTGGATCTCTTTCGTACCCAATGGGTATACCGAGGAGGACATCCAATCTTGAAAGAGGTTTCTCAAGGCAATGAATTTCTTGTGCTCATACAGACCCAAAAGGAATTGTTTTCATTTCCCTTGGAAATTAATTTCAAGGACCCATTGGGTAACATCGAGCGGGTAGAGGTTTTTGTAAAAGATCGCGAGGTAAGGGTAATGGTGCCCGAAGGAATGCGCGGTAAGTATTGGGAATACATCCTTGATCCTCAGGTCAGATTATTATTTGAAGTGATTGATTGAATTCTCTAAATGTTGAGTACAAGCGTCTGTAAACGTTATATTCCGATTGGATGAATTCCATTATTTTTACCTCATGAAATTACTTTTCGCAACACAAAACGAACACAAAGCCTCAGAAATTCGAGCCTTATTGCCTCAGGGATTTGAATTACTTAGTCTAAATGACATTCAGTACACTCAAGATATTCCGGAAACAGCAGAAACCCTGGAAGGAAATGCCTTGCTCAAGGCAACTGCAATCTTTGAACATACGGGTATACCCTGCTTTGCTGATGATTCAGGCTTAGAGGTCGCGTTCTTACATGGTAAACCCGGCGTTCATTCTGCGCGTTTTGCCGGTCCAGAAAAAAATGACCGAGCCAACAGTGAAAAATTACTTTCCCTACTTGAACATGCGCCCAACAGGGATGCGCAGTTTCGCACCGTAATCGCCTATGTTGATGGAACCGAACCGCGCTATTTCGAAGGGTTCGTTAAAGGGACTATCTTGACTGATTTCCGAGGGGATCAAGGCTTTGGCTATGACCCAATTTTTCAACCCATAGGATGGAATAAAAGTTTTGCGGAGGTTTCTACAGCTGAAAAAAATAACATCTCGCATCGGTCGCTTGCCTTTAAGCAGTTCTTAGGGTACCTCCATGCTGTGAATAAAATTTAAGGCTTTTCTTCCCTTTCCCGTTTTGCATCCGAAGTGAATTCTGTACTTTCGTAGAAAGACATTCACCATGCATTTTTCACAAGAATTAGCCGATCGCTTCATGCGATATGTGCGCATCGATACAGAGGCAGATCCAAACTCAAGCAGTTTCCCTTCCTCCGAAAAACAAAAGGACTTAGGTCGCTTACTTACTCAAGAACTCATTGAACTTGGTGCCTCAGACGTTGAAATGGATGCATGGGGATACGTGTTTGCCACCATTCCGTCAAATTCACCGAATCAAAACCTACCTACCATTTGTTTTTGTTCCCACATGGATACAGCACCAGATTGCAGCGGGAAAGATGTGAAACCAATCCTTCATCGCGCTTGGAATGGATCGCCAATTACCCTACCAGATGATACTACCCAAGTAATTACGGTAGAAAATCAACCCTATTTGAGCAGAAAAATTGGCCAAGATGTGATTACTGCCTCTGGCTTAACCTTGTTGGGTGCTGATGATAAAGCCGGCGTTACCATCATTATGGAACTCGCAAAGCATCTCCTAACACATTCCGAAATCCCACACGGTAAGATTCGTATTCTATTTACACCGGATGAGGAAGTTGGCCGTGGCGTAGAACATCTGGATATGAATAAACTTGGCGCAGATTATGGTTATACCCTGGATGGGGGACCCTTGGGCGAAGTGGAAGATGAAACGTTTTCTGCTGATGCCATGACGTTTACCTTTACTGGCGTTAGCGCTCACCCAGGATATGCTAAAGGTAAAATGCAACACGCCATTAAAATGGCCAGTGATTTCGTTGCGGCCTTGCCAAGCGATCGATGGTCTCCGGAAACCACAAGCCACCGCGAAGGATTTGTTCATCCTACAGCCATTTCAGGAAGCCTCGAGTCCGCTACCGTTTCTTTTATTTTGAGGGATCACATTACGGCTAAGCTCACAGAGTATGCAGATCAATTAGTGGACATCGCGAATGAAGTACTTTCCAACTACCCCGGAGCGCGTATGGCGCACGAACGTGTGGAACAATACCGAAATATGAAAGAAATATTAACCGATTGTCCATTCGTTACTGATTATGTCGTTGAAGCCATGGAAAAGGCTGGAATCACCCCGAAACGTTCCATTATCCGTGGAGGTACAGATGGTTCGCGCTTATCTTTTATGGGCTTACCGTGCCCGAATATATTTACAGGAGAAATGGCTATTCATTCTCGACAGGAATATGTGGTAGTTCAAGATATGCAAGCCGCCGTAAATACATTAATTGAGTTGGTTCAACGTTGGGAAAAACATAACTAATGGATTTTAAAGCATTACAAAAGAAAATTAAAGCCAAGGAATTTGAGCCAATCTATGTACTGCATGGAGATGAATCCTTTTACATTGATAAATTAGTGGATTTGTTTGAAGATACGGCCCTTGAACCCCATGAACGTGATTTTAACCAACAAGTTATTTACGGGAAAGAGGCCGATTTGTTGAACTTACTCGGTGTACTCAAGCAATATCCTATGATGGCTGAACGCCGACTGGTTATTTTAAAAGAAGCTCAAGAATTCAAGCAATTGTTAGAACTGGAAAGCTACCTCAACGAACCTGTTCCAAGTACGGTTTTTGTCATTGCGCATAAACATAAATCGGTTGATTCACGGACTAAATTCGCGAAACTCGCACAGCAAAAAGGGGTGGTTTTTAAGGCCGAAAAAATCAGGGATTATCAGCTGCCGGAATGGATTACTTCCTTATTGAGTTCAAAAGGCTTTACGCATACCTCGAAGGTGCCGCACATTCTTGCCGAGTCTATTGGAAATGATTTGTCAAGAATCTCCAATGAGATTGATAAACTAGCGATCGTATTGCCTGAAGGTCAAAAAATTGATGAGGCCCTCGTTGAAAAGCACATTGGGATTTCTAAAGAGTACAATATTTTTGAATTAAATAATGCAGTTGGAGCAAGGGATATGGTTAAAGCCCTTAAAATTGTTAAGTATTTTGAAGCGAATCCGAAGGCTGGAGAATTGGTACCGGTCATTGGGATTTTGTTTAAGTTTTTCTCCCAATTGATGCGCATTCATTTCATTCAAGATAAAAGCAGGGAGGGAATCGCAAAGGCAATCAATGTGCATGCCTTCGTTGCCGGTGAACTCATGAATAGTAGAAATCATTATAATCCTAAAAAAGTTGCTGAGAATATTGAGCTGCTTTATCAATATGATTTAAAATCTAAAGGGGTGGGAAGTACGAGCGAGGTAAGTGATACCTTGCTGCGAGAATTGGTTATTCAATTAATTGCCTAAGATGTTTTACTTACCCAATCTTTTACCTTCCGCAGAAACCTTTGTTCTAACTGAGGAAGAATCTTCACATTGTATTCGTGTATTGAGAAAACAGCCGGGAGATGAAATTCAGGTCTTGGATGGAAAAGGTGGGTTATATACTGCAGCCATCCTCGACGCGCATCCTAAAAAATGCTCAGCGAAGGTACTTAACTATGATTTTCAGGAGCCTACCAGTTCGATTCATTTGGCGGTTGCACCAACAAAGAATATGGACCGCATAGAATGGCTGGTAGAAAAAGGAACCGAATTGGGATGCACCCAGTTTACATTTATTTTAACCAAACGTTCAGAACGCACCAAGGTAAACATGGACCGTATTCATAAAATTGCAGTTTCGGCAATGAAACAATCCAAGCGGGTGTATTTACCCATCCTGGATGCACCGATGTCCTTGAACGAATTTTTAACGAAACATCCGGGCGGATGGGTTGCGCATTGTGATGATGTATTGCCGCGCGATACGGTTGATGCGAGTGGACCCTTTCGAATGCTTATTGGTCCAGAAGGTGATTTCACACCGGATGAGGTTAAAGAGACCTTGAAGGCGAACTATCGAGCGGTTACCTTGGGAGACGCGAGGTTACGTACCGAAACAGCCGCGTTGAAATCGATCATTATCCTTGAGGGTTTAACGGCACGTGGGTAATATTTCCTTCGGATACTAAGGGTTCTAAGTGCATTTTCAAATAAACTTGAATCAATGCAATTACGTCCTTTTCACAATACACAGCAATGCGTTCTAAGTCCTTGTCTTCGTAATATACCCGAGCTACATCGGCTCCGGTAATATCATCCTTTGGGGTAGGAATCCCAAACACATGACACAACAGCGCTAAGCCCGTGTATGCTTTGTAATCTCCGAATTTCCAAAGCTCCATGGTGTCTAAGTGACGGATTTCCCAAGGTTTTTTACCCGCTATATCAAGGGCTAAAGGAAGTGATATCCCATTAATCAACATTCTTCTACAGATATATGGAAAGTCAAATTCTTTCGCATTATGTCCGCACAAAACGGCGTTTTTGTAATGGTCGTCGAGTAGGCGTTTGAATTGGCTTAGTAAGGTATACTCATCGTCATGTGCAAAGGATTTAACTCGTATTGTTCTTCCCGTGCTGCTGTCTTTTACCATACCCACAGAAATACAAATGATTTTTCCGAATTCAGATTGGATACCGCCGAGATCTTTATAGACCATTTCTCCGGGTTTTTCATCTGAAATTTTCATGCGATTTTTTCCCTCGAATAAGGTGCGAGCCGTTTCATCGAGTTCGCTGTAAATATAGGTTTGTGGTACCGTTTCAATATCTAAAAAGAGGATTTTTTCTAAGTGTATTGCGTCCATTTCAAAAGTGAATTTAATTGCGAATTACGATTAATTATTGGAATTTTGTGCCATGTCTGAACAATTAATTATCAGCGGTGGCGAAAAAAACGATAAATACCAAACCTTATTGCAGCAATTGCCTGCCTTAATAGATCAGCAGGTGGATAATGTAGCGAACATGTCCAATTTGGTGGCGGCCTTGAAACAAACCTTTGGATTTTTTTGGGTTGGTTTTTATCGGGTGCAAGCAGATGAATTAGTGTTGGGACCGTTTCAGGGTCCAATCGCATGCACGCGCATTAAAAAAGGACAAGGTGTTTGTGGTGCGTCGTGGTTGGAAGAACGGACGATGGTAGTGCCTAATGTTCATGAATTCCCGGGCCATATTGCGTGTAGTGATCAATCAAAGAGCGAGATTGTTGTTCCCTTATTTAAAGCAGGAGTACTTGTTGCAGTGCTTGATGTGGACAGTGATGAATTTGCTACCTTTGACGAGGATGATAAAATTCAGTTAGAAAAAATCCTCGAATGGTTCAGCGCATATTATTAGGAATTTCACTGCTCTTGTTATTTGGTTGTGCTCAAGTGGGTACACTCAGTGGCGGGGGGCGTGATGTAAAAGCGCCGGAAATAATATCGAGCGCTCCAAGCATGGGGGCATTGAATACCAATCCAGCACTTATTCGCTTGCAATTCGATGAGTTTATAGAATTGAAAAATCCCATTGAGACATTTCGTCTAGAGCCCGCAGATGCAAAAATCACTGTCGTTTTAGCTAAAAAAACGGTGTTGGTGTCACTCAAAGGGGAGTTAAATCCGAATACCACCTACAGTTTATACATTGATGGAGGAGTGAAAGACATTTCAGAGGGCAATGACTCCGTGTATCAGTTTGTTTTTTCAACGGGTTCAACTTTAGATTCTGCAAAACAAGTATACCGAATTGGTAATGCGTATTCAAAGAAATCCATGACAGGTGTAACGGTTGGCCTATATGCCTCCGATACCAGTGCGAAACCCCGTTACCTAACTAAAAGTAACGAAGAAGGGTGGGCGAGTTTGAATTATTTACCCGTAGATTCTTTTTATGTTAAAGCCTTTTTGGATTTAAATCGAAACGGTTTAATCGATGTGAATGAGCCCCAAGATATTCGGTTTAAGGCCAATGTTCCTTCCAATGATTCCCTGCCATTGCTGCTTTCAACTCCCCGCGAATTAAATCGTATGCATTCGTTTAAAGTATTGCCTCCGGGAATGTTAGTGGGGCACCTTCCAGAAGAGATTGCCTTGCGTGATGTTCGTGTTAACGGCCAGCTAGTGCCGATGTGCCGGGTGGAAAGAGACTCCATAGCCATTAGCCTCAGTCAATTCGAACCTGGGGCCTTGGTGATTTCTACACCCTTAGATTCAGTTTCTTTACTTTATACCGCCAAAGAAAAGGCTACGCCTATTAAACTTCAAGTGATTCAACCCAGCGTCGGCCCCTCCATTACCTTAACCTGTAATGCCTTTCTTGATTCAATGATTGACATGAAATCCATTCAATTGATGCGAGCAGATTCCACCATTATGCCACTTAAAACGGTGTTGGTGGATCATAACCGAATCCAACTTGTTCCGCAGGCTTGGACCTCAGGTAAACTGAAATTAAACATAGGGGCAAATGCCATTAAGGGGCTTAACGGAACTAAAGTGCTTCCATCAACCCTTGACTTGGTTTGTTTTGGCGAGGCTGAATTGGGCACCTTGATTATAAACTTTAAAAATAATCCGTCAGGTAAGCTTCTTTTATTAGAAAAGGATGGAAAAGTAATTGCTTCATCATATTATTTGCCGGGTGCAAAAAACAAAGATTCCTTTGAGCACTTAGTGCCAGGAGAATATCATGTGGTGTTGATTGATGACCAAAATGGAAACGGCGTATGGGATGCTATTCGTCCAGAAACAAAACAGGCTGCGGAACCGGTGCAACGCTATACTAAAATCCCTAAAGTGCGTGCCAATTGGGATGTGGAAGTTAGCATAGATTAATTCCAAGTATAGTTTTCAACAACAGCGAATCCACCTAAAAAACTTAGTACCTTTAAGGTTCGCAAATTTCACCTGTATGTACTTAATTTTTGATACGGAAACCACGGGGTTGCCGCGTAATTTCAAGGCTCCTATTACTGATACGGATAATTGGCCTCGAGTAGTCCAATTGGCTTGGCAATTGCATGACGAATCCGGTAAATTAATTAAGCATAATGCCGCTATCATTAAACCGAATGGGTTTACTATTCCGTTTGATTCTGAAAAAGTGCATGGAATTTCTACGGCCCTAGCAACCTATGTTGGACGAGAACTGGATGAGGTGATTGCTGAATTCATGTATGACTTAAAGCAAGCGAAGTTCATTGTTGGTCATAACTTGAAATTTGATGTCAATGTGATGGGATGTGAATTTGTGCGCATGGAAATGGATTCCCCTTTGGAAAACATTCCGGTATTAGATACATGTACAGAGGAAAGTGCGGCACTCGTTCAATTGACAGGAGGTAAAGGTGGACGGTTTAAATTGCCCACCCTTACTGAACTGTATGGGTTTCTATTTAATGAATCTTTCAATGAAGCACATAACGCTACGGCGGATGTTGAGGCAACAACGCGTTGTTTTCTTGAGTTAATTCGTCGAGATCATTATTCCCCAGAACGCCTTAATACGGATGAAGGATATGGTTTGCGGTTTAAGCAAGCAAATCCAGGTCCCGTAGCCTTGGTTGGACTCGAGCATCAGAACTTAAAGGAGGCAAGTAAAGCATTAAAGCAATCCGATAAAACGCAGCGAACAGACACAACAGAGTTACCTGTTGAATTAGAAGATGCTCCATTTACCCATTTGCATGTTCATTCTCAATTCACTTTATTGCAATCGACGGCTGAAATTAAATCACTGATTAATAAAGCCATTGAATTAGATTTACCTGCCCTTGCGTTAACCGATAATGGAAACATGATGGCTGCCTTTCAATTTGAAAAGGTATTGAGTGATCATAATTCAAAAATATTGCAGGAGAAAGCGGAGGCTGAAGAGAATGGTTCACCCTTTACGAAGCGTCCAATCCTTCCAATTATTGGCTGCGAATTTAATGTATGTGTTGATCATAAAAATCGAGACACCAAGGATGTGGGATATAAAATGGTATTCCTTGCAAAAAATAAAAACGGGTATCAAAACCTCATAAAATTATCGTCTCTCGCCTATACCAACGGATTCTATTACCTCCCGAGAATTGATAAAGCATTGGTAGAACAATACGCTAAGGACATAATTGTATTGTCAGGTGGTCTTGATGGTGAAATTACATCCCTCATCTTAAATGTGGGTGAAGCTCAGGCAGAAAGTGCATTGCTATGGTGGAAATCTATATTTAATGAAGACTTCTACCTAGAAATCAATCGACATCAATTAGAGGCGGAAGACCATGCGAATGAGGTATTAATTCGTTTTTCGAAGGCGCACGGCGTTAAATTGGTGGCAACAAACAACAGTTATTATGTGAACCAAGGCGATGCCAATGCACACGACGTCTTGTTGTGCGTAAGAGACGGTGAATTGATGTCTACACCGATTGGTCGCGGAAGAGGCTACCGTCACGGGTTTGAAAATGATGAATTTTATTTCAAGACCCCTGAACAAATGAAGCGCTTATTCGCGGATTTGCCCGAATCTATTTTATCGATTGCTGAGATCATTGAGAAATGTGAAGCCTATACCTTGTCGCGCGATGTATTACTTCCAAAATTTGAAATTCCAGAGGAATTTATTGATCCAAGTGACGATATAAACGGTACAAAAAATGGCGAAAATGGCTTTTTAAAGCACTTAACTTATCAAGGTGCACTAAAGCGCTATGGTGAAATCAGCGAGGAGCTCAAAGAGCGTTTAGATTTCGAGTTAAAAACCATTGAAAACACCGGGTATCCGGGGTACTTTCTAATTGTTCAAGATTTCTGCAATGCGGCACGTGATATGGGTGTTTCTGTAGGTCCTGGAAGGGGTTCTGCCGCCGGTTCTGCCGTAGCTTATTGCATTGGGATTACCAACGTGGATCCAATTAAGTACGATCTCCTCTTTGAGCGTTTCTTGAATCCTGATCGGATTTCAATGCCCGATATTGATATCGATTTTGATGATGAAGGGAGAGGGAGAGTTATTGATTATGTGATTAATAAATACGGGGCCAATCAGGTGGCCCAAATTATTACATACGGTACGATGGCTGCTAAATCCGCCATTAGAGATACTGCACGGGTATTGGATTTGCCCCTGCCAGATGCCGACCGCTTAGCTAAATTGGTACCCGACATTTCATTGAAGAAGTTGTTCGATTTAGAAGAACCTGCACTAGCCGATGCCTTGAAAAACAATCAAGAAGCATTGAATAATGCCAAGGAATTGCGAAAAATATTTCAGGGACAAGGTCCTGCATCGGATGTGCTGCGACAGGCTAAAGCAATCGAAGGGTCGGTTAGAAATACTGGTATTCATGCCTGTGGGGTGATTATTACACCTGATGATATTACGAATTTCGTTCCTGTCGCTACGGCTAAGGATTCTGTCATGGTGTGTACGCAATTTGACAACTCCGTAGCAGAATCTGCAGGCCTACTTAAAATGGATTTCCTTGGCTTGAAGACCCTTACCTTGATTAAGGATGCGGTTCGAATCATTAAAGAAAATCGAGGGATAGAACTTGACCCGGATCAATTTCCAATTGATGATGAGCTCACCTATAAACTCTTTCAACGCGGAGAAACGGTAGGTATATTTCAATATGAATCTCCCGGAATGCAAAAATACATGCGGGAATTAAAACCTACGGCCTTTGCTGACCTTATTGCGATGAATGCACTTTATCGACCAGGTCCTTTGGAGTATATACCTTCATATATTAAACGTAAACATGGCGAAGAGCCTATCGTATACGATTTAGATGATTGCGAGGGCCATTTAAAAGAAACCTACGGAATTACAGTTTATCAAGAGCAAGTGATGTTGCTTTCTCAGAAGTTGGCGGATTTTACCAAAGGTGAGGCCGATACCCTAAGGAAGGCTATGGGTAAAAAGGACCGCAAGGTACTGGATAAAATGCGTCCGGTATTTATAGAGCGTGGAAATGCGAAAGGTCATGCTAACGATAAATTGGAGAAAATTTGGAAAGACTGGGAAGCCTTTGCGTCCTATGCATTCAATAAATCCCATTCTACGTGCTATGCTTGGGTGGCTTATCAAACGGCTTATCTTAAGGCCAATTATCCGGCGGAATATATGGCAGCCGTATTAAGTAATAACATGAGCGATATTAAGCAAGTAACCTTCTTTATGGAGGAATGTCGTCGCATGGGGGTGAATGTGCTGGGTCCGGATGTAAATGAATCACGTTTGAATTTTACGGTTAATGCGAACGGGGATATTCGTTTCGGATTGGGAGCCATTCGGGGAATTGGTGAAGGACCAGTAGAAGCAATTATTCAAGGAAGAGCAGAGGGAAGATATACCAGTATTTTTGATTTCAGTCGTCGGGTGAATTTTAAAGCGATCAATCGAACAGCGATGCAAAATTTAGTGTATGCGGGTGGATTTGATTCGTTTAGTGAACTCCATCGGGCACAATATTTTATGGAAGAAGGAGCGAATCGTTTGTTTTTAGATCACATCATTCGTTACGGCACCTCTTTTCAAGATAATAAGGAGTCAAACCAGCATGACCTCTTTGGTGAGGGTTCTGGATTTGATGTAGTAGAACCGAAAGTTCCAAGTTGTGAAGAATGGTCTTCGAGTTATAAGTTAGCCAAAGAACGGGAAGTGATTGGGATTTTCATTTCCGGTCATCCCTTGGATGATTATAAAATGGAGATTGATGCCTTTTGTACCGGGGCCTTAGCCATGTTGCATGATATGGAAACCTATAAAGGCCGCGATTTGTTGATGGCGGTAGTAGTTACCTCCATTGAACATCGGATTGCTAAGAATGGCGACCCCTTTGGAACGGTAATTTTTGAAGATTATACCGATCAATATAAGCTGAATATTTTCCGCGAAAATTATTTAAAGTTCAAGCATTTACTGCAACCCGGGGTATTTTTAACCTTGCGGGGACGTATTGAAACACCACGACACAGAACGCACTTAGAATTTAATTTAAATGAAGTAGAACTCTTGCAGCATTTGCGTGAAAAACGGGTTAAAGGCTTGCATTTAAGTATACCGAACAAGGATCTTAATCACCTCTTGATTGACGAACTTAACGGCTTGTTTTTGGCAAATCAGGGGTCGTGCAATGTACAGTTTACGATTTTTGATGCGGTTGAAGGCTTGGAATTAAATATGGCGTCGAAGTCGGTTCGCGTCAATCCGGATCCAGAATTATATAAGGCACTTTCTAAAATGAATATTCAGTTTCGACTGAATTAATTACCTCAAACAAAAGCCCATCGCGGCGTCAAAAAACAAATCCGGTTGTTCGGCGTGCAACCAGTGGCCCGCGTTCGGAATGGTTTCTATCGAAGCATCT
>ENA-OUVC01000585-OUVC01000585.1-marine-metagenome-genome-assembly--contig:-NODE-585-length-23471-cov-4.029409_pt1 | contig 23471 bp, 29 predicted proteins | sample MGYA00248622_ERZ508571 | MGnify/ENA primary metagenome ERZ508571 (study PRJEB26236, sample SAMN06267175) | marine metagenome | isolation source: Columbia River Estuary | place: USA:Columbia River Estuary... | reverse complement strand
GCTTGAGAGTGTGTTTACGGACTTGTAGCTCAGTTGGTTAGAGCGCCTGACTCATAATCAGTAGGTCCCTGGTTCGAGCCCAGGCTGGTCCACAATATTGCCCGATGGTGTAGCGGTAGCACAAATGTTTTTGGTGCATTTAGGGTTGGTTCGAATCCAGCTCGGGTAACTAAATAAAATGAATATGTGGTTTTTAATTGTTTGGATTGTATTGATGATTATTGTCAAATGGGACAATGACCGTGATTAAGGTTTTATGGTGTAACGGATAGCACACGAAACTACGGATTTCGGAGTTTAGGTTCGAATCCTAATAGAACCTCTAAACTGCGTGGCTTAGAGGAAAAGAACTATCTCTCATAAGGATGGTCAATTGGGTTCGAAACCCAAACACGCAACATATGGTGGCTATAGCTCAGTTGGTAGAGCGCTTGGTTGTGGTCCAAGTTGTCACGGGTTCGATTCCCGTTAGTTACCCAAAGTGTTTACAACGGACAAGGCTTAGGCAAGTGAGTTGAGAATGAGTAGTAGGAGATTTAATCGTTTGGACTACAGAAAGTTTGATACAATAGATTGGTGGGATGCGAGTGGTTGACCAAAACACTTATTACGGAAGGATGGCAGAGTTGGTCTATCGCGCTTGACTTGAAATCAAGTGTACTGCAAGGTACCGTGGGTTCGAATCCTACTCCTTCCGCAATTTTTTACCCATATTGACTATTTATTAGTATGGAAAAAGTAACATTAACAAAAGAGCAACTATTCAAGGTAATGCATTTGAATGAGCAGGAAAATAAGCCTGAAACTAAAGGTAACTCAGGATTTAAGAATATGGTGTCAACACTATTACATTCTCAAACTCAAGTACATATTTTTCATTTACAGACTAAGTCATATTCTGAACATAAAGCATTACAAAAGTACTATGAAGGGATTGACGCATTAGTAGACGGTATTATCGAAAGTTATCAAGGTAAGTACGATGTTATTAAAAATTATGATTCAGTTAAAACTGAGGACTACAAGAGTTCTGAGCAAGTAATTAATTATTTCAAATCATTAGATACTATGATTGAGAAAGCTAGAAAAGGAGTTAAAGAATCGTATATTCAAAACCAAATCGATACGGTTCAGGAATTAATATTTTCCACAGTGTATAAGTTAAGATTCTTAAAATAATATACTGTTGAAATCTAATATTAAATTCCTCTAATTAAAAGTTAGGGGAATTTTTTTTTATGGTATGATTTTAATATATTTGTACCAACAACAATGGAATATAACTCAGTTGGTTAGAGTGTCATCCTGATACGGTGAAAGTCGATGGTTCGAGTCCATCTATTCCAACAATGGAAAATGAAATTAAAAAGAAAACTGGTAATAGAGCCAAGTTTAAGAAAATTGTAAAAGAGTATAAAGAAGCGACCAATAAAGAGATTTGGGAAGGAGTTAGAGATAATTTTACTTTCGGGTTTATTGGCGCAACTATTGTTGTGTTTATAGCGACAAGAGCTGATATTGCGGTATTATTAGGTTATTTAGCTTATTACTTTTTTGTGGGTAAGATAGTTAATCGACCAAAATACGTAACCGATTTGGGAAAATTAATTGTGTTTCCAGTACCATCAGCATTAGGTGCGTTTATAGGATATAAATTATCCTATTACCTTTTACAGTTATTGTAATCTTTTGGAAAGTTACCCAAGTTGGTGAAGGGGCTTGTTTGCTAAACAAGTAGGGTGTAAAAGCCGCGAGGGTTCGAGCCCCTCACTTTCCGCAGAAAAAAAATGTAAAAAAAAATTGACAAAATGTAATGGTTATTGTATATTTATAGTCTATTAATTAATTAACAAAAAAAAAGAAAAAAACATGAAAAAAGTATTAGCAATTTTTGCAATCGTAGCATTGGCCTCTTGTGGTAATGGAAAATCAACTGAAGTTAACTCTGACTCAACTGTAGTAGCAGTAGATTCAGTAAAAGTAGATTCATCAGCAGTGGCTGTAGATTCTGTAAAAGCTGAAGCGCCTGCGTCAGTAGAAGAAAAAAAATAATTACATTCTATTGGAAAAACAAAACCCACCTATTGGTGGGTTTTTTTATTTTAATAATCTTTTAATTTTTTCAACGTTTTCGGTAACTTTCTTTCTTCCAAGTGGGTCCTTGATAAAATTTAATATCCATGGGTCTACTTCTCTTTCGTCAGCAACTCCTCCCCATCTTTTCTGAGTCATTTCTCCTGTTTTCTCATCGTATTTATTTCCGAATACTTTATCAATTGCCTTTGCAGGTAAAGAAGATACCATTGATGTGATATTGTCTATAGGTGTTCTATCACTATCAAAGACAGATGACCTACCCGATTGATTTTTCTTATTGTTTTTACCCGATAAACTATCTTTTTTAGGAGAATCTGTTTTAATACCGCCCGAACCAATTGGTACTGTATTCCATGAACCGTCTAACATTGTAACTTCAACATCAGAATCAGTTTTACCTATAACATCTCCAACTGAAATTGATTGACCATCTCTGACCATAGGAGAACTTATACCACAAAATTGTAGGTAGAATTTTTTATTATCCTCATTCTTGATTGTAATTTGGTTTGTACATGATGAAGAATATCTTTTGTTAAAAACAACACCTGATATCGGGCTTTTAATTTTTGGATTAGTGTCTTTAGGAATTATAATTCTACCGTATCTGTTACTAACGTCTCTACCAAAACTTTTTTGTTCTCCAAGTTGGGTATTTTCTGTTTTAAGAAATTTACTTGCAATCGATTTACCCATCTGTACTAAATAATCGTCTTTAGCGACATTAGGAGCATCAAATACTGAACCTGATTTTGCTGATTGAACCCCTGTTGCAGCATTATATGCCGTTTCACTCGAATTTGAATCTACTGTAGGAGCAGTTCCTGACTCTCCTGAGTTATTTGATACGTGTAAATGGTTGAAGTGGTTACCACCTGTGTTTGTTTGCCACAGGACCGCTTTACTATTACCTGACTCAGTGTTTAGTGTATATCCCATAGAAACCAAGGCGTTGGCTAGTTTGGTTCCAAGAGACCTAAACTCTGCATTACCGTTGGACGCATTGGTTGCGCCTCCTGCACCAACACCATTTAAGATTGCAATATCAACAGCGGTTTGTTGACCATGTCTACTTGTATTACCTGTAACAGTTTTAGCAGAATGACCTGTACTTGCGGTAGTAATTGTTGTAGTGATACCTGCGGCTTTCGATGCGGCATCAAGGTCATCTAATAACGGTTTATTAACCGAATCAAATTGAGTTCCATCACTATCGTATTTAAGATTACTGTAATTTGTGTCATTGAGTTTAACTAACTCTAATTCACTTAAGATATTCTTATTGTTAGTTAGAATTTCTTCATATATTGATAATATGTGTTCATCAACATTTTCTGTTTTAAGAAATTTACTTGCAATTGATTTACCCATCTGTACTAAATAATCGTCTTTAGTGACATTAGGTGCATCAAATACTGAATCTGATTTTGAGGTTACAGCTCCCGAAGTGCTTGTAGCAGCATTATATGCTGTTTCACTACTATTTCCTGTCACGGTAGTTCCTGAAATTGATTGTCCGTTAGCACATTTTAAAGTCCCGTTATCATTTAAGAATTGTCTTACATTACCTGATTCAACTCCAATATGTAAGTGGTCGTAATCACTACCTGGAAAGTCCATAACATAACCCAAAAGTTGACCACACGTAACTTTATCACCTTGTTTTACCGTCACATCTTTCAAGTGAGTATAATACACGTCTGGAAGACCATCATCACTATCAACAGTAAATCCTGCTCCAAATAAAGTTTTTCCATCTTTTTTTATTGGTGTCGGGCCATAATCATTATATGTTTTAAGAGTTCCTCCTATAACTGCATATACAGGTGTACCTATTGTGGCTTTGATATCCCAAGCATTATTACTTTGCCATCCTGATTGACCCCCATGGGCTCCATCCGAAGGGATTGATACATTACTTCCACCAAATAACTCACTACTTGCGTTAGAAACCTCATTAATTGATTTGGTCTTTAAAATAGACTCATACAATGATAAGATATCTAATATTTCTTTTTCTTTGGACATATTAATAAATACCTAAGTTAAATAAAAAAAGACCAACTATTAGTTGGCCTTCTTTGTATACGTAAGTCTTTTGATTTTAACTTGAGTTGGTTCAGGTAATCCTGTTAATAATGTTGATTCCTCTTCTTTAACTATTTTTGGTTTTTTTGTTGGTTTAACCTCAACCAATCCAAATTTAATAAAACGGTACCAAACTCTTTCGTGGATATAATATTGAATTGGTTTATATAATAATTCTGCAACACCAAATGCCGCTCCAAATGTTATATTTCCCGTTGCCCACCACATAATTAAGAATCCAACTGCGGTACTAATTATTCGATAACTAATTGTTTTTGCTAAATGTCGTTTAGCGGATACTTTAATCTGACTCATAAGGACTAATATAAGATGGAATTGTGATATCTTTCAATCCACCATCTCTTTCTAAGTTTATACCAATTGCTCTTGGTAGTTCTGGCTTATCAGGGTCAATATCGTTTAAAATAACTCTTGTCCCTCTACCACAATTCATAACTATCTGATTATACTTAATTCCAAGAGAGCCTAATTCATTTTCTGTAAATTCTCTGTAAGAATCAGGACGTGCTGTGGTTATAATAATTACCGCACCGTTATTAGAGTGGTCATTAATAAAATCAATTACATCTTGAATTGGTTTTGGTGTTGAATCAATCAGTTCACTAAATTTTCTGTATTTTACTAACGTTCCGTCAATATCTACAAAAAGAGTTGGATTCTTAATCACTTTGTTCATATTACTATTTTGGTTCTTTTGGAATGACTACCCAAAGTAATAGGTAGGTAAAAATTGATGGTAGAGGGGTAAAAATTCCAATTAAAAAAAGAACACGAAATAGTGTTTCGTCAACTCCAAAATAATCCTCTAATCCCCCACAAACTCCTCCAAGTTTGGATTCTCTTCTTCTTAATAATTGTTTTTTCATAATTTAAAAATAAAAAAAGGTGGTCAGGGACTATTGGGGTATCCCCTGAGAGTGCACTTCCGTTCGTCGCTGCAGGCAACTACAATAGTTTGACCACCATACGTTAAGGTCTTATGGTTTACCTTGTCAAGTTCTACCTCGATTCAAATTCACATACACCTAACGCCTTTAACTGTGTTACAAATGTAACAAATTTTTATACTTTAACAAAGTGTTTATTGTTTAATTCTCTAATAGAAATTTGGTTATGTTTCCATTCTTTCCAAACCTCAAAATCTTTCAATTCTTCTAATGTGTCCTCATGAACCAAAACAAACCCTTCAGGAGCGTTCCCTTCTAATTTTCCAGTAGGTCCTCTTTCTTCTAGTATTCTTTTAATGTCTACTTGTCCCATTACATTAAATACTTGATTACCTTTTCTTTTATCCCCGATTGTTTGATTCCTTCAGTACTTTTTGGGGTTAAGACAAAATTAGTTAAACCCCAATCCATCTCCATTTCTCCCCAACTCTCGTGAGTCTGTGGGATACCCATATTCAAATCGTCTACTGCAACCCATTCTGTAACCTCTGGATTGTCTCTAAGGTATTGAAGTATCTCTAAGGACCTTGACTGTTCCAAGTCCCACTGACGAGACCATATGAAGTTTTGAGGTACATCACATTCCCCTAATTTTTTTGTAAATCCAATAGGTTTCTTTGAGATTCCTTGAGATAGGTAATATTCGCCTAATTCTTCTAAGTTTGCGTGAAATCTCCAATCAGAAGATACTACAATCTCAGCACCTGTTTCCTCTAAGATTTCGTTTAAAATTTTGATGGCTTTTTTATCAAAGTCGTCAAATCTAACATCCACAGGAGATTCATTTTTAAAAAGACTTGATTCAGGATTAGCACAACGATATTTTGACCATTTCTTAGAACGACCGCCCCAATTATTTGCCAAACATATTACTCCGTCATTATCTAAAAATATTACTTTCATTTTATTATTTTTTATCTTTTTCTTTCTTCCAATTTTCGTAATTGTATTTATCAAACTCTTCTTTGGTACCGATACCTATTGGTACAAATAAGGCAAATCCATCATCATCTTCGAAATGGTTACATTCATCTTCCATAGGAAAAAACTCCCATTTCCAATATTCAAATACGTTACCATTCCATTTTCCAATTCCTGTACATCTGTGGTTTCCAACATAGTATTCACCAACAACTAAATCCTTTTTAGGGATTGCTCCTGCTTCAATCAATTTAGGTACGTAAAATTCTTCCCATTCTTGTTTGTCTACTTTTGGTAAGGTTGGGATATCGTGTCGATTTTTGAATGGTTTTAAGGTCATCCACCACTCTTTCATACGGGCAGCTCTCTCCTCTTTGGTTTCAGTATTTAACTTAACCCAAGTTTTGAAGTCTTCTTTGTTCTTGAACTTTTCCATAAAGCAAAGATAAGATATTTATATGAAAAACAACTGTCTACGGGCATAAAAATTAAATACCGAAATATGGAAGATGGTGGAAAAAATCAAAACGTGGAGAAGGACTCTTCAAGACAACCTATCGCAGGTATTTTTAATGCTCGCGTTATTCTTCAATCCTTTTGGATTCGATGCCGTGCAGTATTCCCTAATATTACTGACAGGAAGTTTATGGAAAGCGAACTTCGTCTTGTATTGTATTGCGGGGCTTTTCTTTGGATTATATATCTACTTTCGCAGATTATCTAAACGTTAAAGGGATTTAAGTTGACCTTCTTTGAATGCTTCAAAATTAGGTCCTTTAGTTAAGAAATAACCTGTACCTACTTTTCTGTAAGTTAAAATTCCTGCCATTTTTGCAGACGCAAAGAAAGACGAGAAATACCCTCTCCATTGAGATGATGGTAGATAATCACCACTTTTAGAATAATATTTTTTACCGTCAACAGTTTTGGATTTAAGTTTTCCTATAGATTCTAAGAAATCTAATTTTGTTCCAATGGTACCCTCATCCAAATAGTCAACCAATTTTTTGATAAGACCTTTGTTCTTACTAAATGTGTATCCGTAATTGGCTCTATCAGGTCTCCAAACCTTTGAAGTTCCTGCGATTTTTTGTAAAAGTGCTGAATTATTCTGAATATGGTTTAATACTCGACTACAAATGTGTCTTCTAATTCCTTCTGCGGTTTCCACAGGATTCTTACCAATATTATATGTTACATCAATTCCCCAATCTTCAAGGCCAAGGTTTGTTAAATCATCTCCTGTTACTTCATCATCACTCATAAAACCTATACTGGCGGAGAATGAATCACTGTCTTTAGATTTGTATGTTATGAAAACTTCGTATCCATCAATTAACTTACCACCGTCAACAGAATATAATGATATTGACAATTCAGCTTGTGAACGACCGAAACCTAAATCAGATGTATTTTGAAATCCTTTAATATGTACTGACAAGTCATTACGTGAATTTAAATAATTTGATGTCCCAACAGAAGTTTCTCCAATAGAGTTAAAAATTTGAGCTAAAACTCTATCTGATATTGAAACAGAGTATAATTTATAATCATCTTTAATTGAATCAATCATTTCAGGAAAGGCGTATTCAAAGACATCAATTTCCCTTTGAGTCATTGGAGAATCTTGAGAATCCCAGTATTTAATATTTCCACCATCATCAAAATGTATTGCAACTTTTGAGTAGTTTGCATTTGTCGATTTGGCTTTGTTGATTATGAAATATAATCCTTGACGACCTGCAGTATATCTACCAAAATGTCCTGAGTCTTTTGATGTAACACACCACTTTGTATTTGAACCGTATTTACACGAAGCTTGTTCAGTTTTTGGTTGGATAACTACAAAGTCTCCCTTTTCGTAAATCTTTTTTGCTTGACCTTCTAATTCCTTATCCTTGTTTTTAGTTCTTACAAAATTGACTACACTCTCAAGCTCATTAAGAGACACGTATTGATTTATATCTTTTTTAGGAAATTGACCTGAATATTTATCAAAATCTTTTATAAGACCTACAAGGTATTCTAATTCATCAGTATCTAATTCACCATCGCCATCCGTATTTTTTAATACAAAATCGGTGTACTTGTGATTGAAATCTTTTAAATCGGAAATATTCAAAATAAATTCTAAATCTTGTTCATTGAACTTTGTAGAATATTTTTTCTTTAAATCTTCTTTACGACCCTCCTTTAATAAAATACCTATGAATTTCATATAGATAAATACCCATTATTTCCAAAACAATTGAATTGCAACAATGGAAACCGATAAACCAAGACATACACCTGTTTTAAGTGTTATATCTTCTTTAAATAAAAGAGTTGATAGTAGGGTAAAGACCATAATACCAAGAGCAAATCCAATTAACCTACTCGGCCATATTTGACCTTCAAATGCGTCAACATATAAGTTTACTGCTCTAATGTATATGTAACTTATTGGTACACTACACAATAAGATAACCCACAAATACTTTTCATACCAACCGAACTTAATCCCTCCTTGTAATTGCAAAAAAGAACCTATCTGACCTAATATCATCAATAGGGTTGCAATTATTAATTTTGTTATATTCATTCTGTAATGATAGTAAATTTTTATAATAAAAAAACCCTCACGTTCAGTGAAGGTTTTAAATTATGTGTTATTTGATAGATACTCACATTCGTATTCTTGGCACGTTTTAGGTCTAATATCATACATAGAACATGCTTTGACCTTTGTATTGTAAAAAATACATGGAAGTCTTGGGTTATAAAAATCTACTCTAAATGCTGGATATGAATCAGGATTTTGCCAAGTTGATTTATTTGGAAATAAAGTTTTCCCTTCTTCGTAATCTACAAAAACTTCTCTGTATTCAATTTCTCTTCCTAACTTATCTGATAATTTTGTAACAAATTCTTCGGCATCAGAATGAGGTCCGATGATAAAATCTCTATCCTCAATCGTACAACAACTCCCATGGTGTCCTGGTATTCCATAACACTTGTTACTACATATATTACAATCTAATCCCATATAAAATACTATTAAAAAAAGGGACCACAAATTGGGTCCCTTATTTGGTGGAGATGGAGGGATTCGAACCCTCGTCTTGTTTACGAATAACGTAAGTGACTACACGTTTATTATAACATTGGTTCTCAATGTTCCAAAATATCAGGTTTGATGTATGTGAGAACCCTACCTGCAAACAACTTGGTCTTAGAGTTATTTTAAACGAGCTCTAACCTGTCACCCGTATGTTGGACTTCTGTTCCTGGGTGTATGTCCTAACCGACCCGAGTGTTGTTCCCTATCTTAGATAGTAACAACAGCTTCTTCTCTAGTTAAACCTAAAGCAGAAAGCTTAGCAAAAGTATTGCCATTTGATTGTTTTAAACCAGTTGATAACGGAGTTAATTCAGCTCCGACGTGCCACCTAAGCAATTGCATACCAATCAATTACCGTGTCATCCCCATAATTTCAAAGAAACAAACATATCTTATTGTTTGTGAGTACAAAGATAAGGATAAATATGTATAATCCAAACAGAAAAGATATTTATTTAAAAAAAGTTTAATGAGGGTAATAAAATTAACGGAATCGGACCTTATACGTTTGGTAAAGAAAGTCATTTTAACTGAACAGACAGATGAGGTAGAAAATGATGGTAATACGTTACTTGCACTCAGAAATTTCTCAAAAGGTAAAATTACGACAAATGATTTATTTGATATGGATGAAACCATTGACGACATTCGTGTTAGAAATCCATTAGGTCAGTCATTGATTACCATTAAGTTAGGTGAAAAGGAAAAGTTTTTAGAAGAAATTGGTTTAAGTACTGATGATGCGTGGTTTAGAGATGTTATAATGTCATCATATGGTAATGGGTTCGAATTTACCGATAGTTACACCATGAATGAGGACTTCAATGAAGGATATATTTTTGAATACGACTTAAATGAGGAAAATACCCAAACCCTTAAAGGAATTGCGGGAAGACTGATATCTAATGAGAAGGTTAATCTCGATGACGACGAATATAGAAAAAAATTACATGGATTAATGTTAGATATTTTCCCAAGGGAAATTGATTATATTATTAGTGACTACTCTATAGAAAAAGACAATGAGATGAATCAAGTCGCCAAAGAATCAATCAAAGGAGAATTTGACGATAAATTAGATGAGATGGGTATCGACCTTAGTTATGATATGGATGAAGCCACAATTACTTTGGCAGATTTATTCTCAGAGGCATTACAACTAAACCTATTTAATTCAAGCGCGCAGGAAATGGTTACCAAAATCATCTCAAATAAATTGGGTAGTGATGTAGGTGGTTGGTATGAGAATAATTATGAATATAGAGACCAAAGTAAGTTTGATACAGAATCATTCAATAGAACCGTTGAAAATCAATTTGAAAAAATAATAGAAAAGATGGATGAGGATAGTGACTCTGAATACACCATTAAAGATTATATTGAATTTAGAGCCCGTGTTTTAAATAAATTTAAAATGAAAACATGGTACGAAACCCCTAAAGACAAGGATATTATATTCTCAATTAAAGACTTTGAACCTGAGAATATGTCGATTATATTAACAGTTAAAGATAGAGGAACTCAAGTACTTAAAGATATTAAGTTGGATGAAGAAAATTTTAAACAATTTTTATACCAACCTTCATTATTTAAGTTGGAAGATATGTATTAATTACCTATCTTTGTGGTATGACACAAAATATAGACTTACTAAAGGAAGTTCTTAGCGTCCCTAGTAAAACATACAAAGAAGACCTTATGGTCGAATTCTTGGTTAATTGGTTAACCGAGAATAATATCGAACACTATGTAGACGAGCATAATAATGTTTATGCGACGAAACAAGAAACACCTGAATTACCAGAAGATTTCCATTTCCCATGTGTGATTGCTCACACTGATACTGTACACGAGTTGGATACCATCCTTGTTCGTGAAGAACAATTACCTAACGCCCAAGGACAGGTTAAAGATGCACTAAAAGCGTATAACCAACACGGAATGCCAACAGGAATTGGTGGTGATGATAAATGTGGTGTATTCGCCTGTTTAACATTACTTAAAGAATTACCGTACTTAAAGGCATCATTCTTTGTTTCAGAAGAAACAGGATGTCATGGTTCAAAAAAGGCGGACGAGTCATTCTTTGAGAATGTAGGTTATGGAATTCAATTTGATGCACCTGAAAACTGGATGATTACTGAAAAATGTTTTGGGCAAGTACTATTTGATAGGAACACTGAATTTTTTGAAAAAATTGATAAAATATTAACAGAAGGTATGGTTAATGAAGATATGCAATACATGGTTCACCCATATACCGATGTTTACGCTTTAAGAAACAAATTTGATTTCTCTTGTATTAACTTCTCAATCGGATATTACGATTATCATACAAAAAATGAGTATGTTGTAATTGAAGACGTTTTTAACGGGATTGAAATGGGTAGAAAAATGATTTCAGAATTAGGGTACAAGTTACACTACAAGGAATCTGTAAAATATGACCCAATGCAAAGATACATTAGATAAAATCCTCTAACTTATCGATATGACGTTTAACCATCGGGTGGTCTTGAATATCTTCATATTCAGCCCCCGATTTTTTTATTTGTTTAATACCGTTAATAATTTGGGACAAATGACCTCTAATCATTCCTGACATAGATGGATAGTTCTGAATGTAGAGAGATAATGAAAATAATCTTGATGCAACATCAATCGGTATACCCAACTTAATTACAATTTTGGCAACCATATTTTTAGCAAATTGGTCTGCGTCTAATTCCATTTCCCAGTATTGGTCTGCAAGATTTTCAAAATCTTCTAAGTCAAATTCGGTTAATGGGTTTGGCATTTTGATATCACGAATTTGGTATTCGTGTCTAATTTCGTGAAAAACGGTATATAGGAAATCTCCGATAGTTGTCATTTGTGATGGTGCACAAATTATGACTTGGTCTTTAGTTCTAACACCTGCAAACCCAGCATAACAAGAGTTTAAGAATTTAATCTTGATGTTATTTTTTTTAATGTAGTCAGAAACAAACTTACCAATTACAGGTACTTTAGATTGTAGATTGTCAGGGAATTGATACTTAAATTGACCCATAAGTCTATCAAGATTTGACTGAGGAATTTGCTCATCATCCTTAACTGACTCTCTAACTATCTGTCTAATCAAATCTTTCATACTTATAAATACAAAAAAAGGGGGAAATAAATCCCCCTTTTTATTATCGTCCTTTTTTCTGAACTTTAACCTCTTCGTTCTCAACTTTGATGGTGTAGGTTTTACCCTCAATCATCTTACCTGTTAGAACTTCTTCAGATAACAAATCCTCAACTTTGTCTTGGATTGCTCTCTTAAGTGGTCTTGCTCCGTACATATCGTCGAATCCAATTTTAGCTAAATAATCAACTAAAGTATCATCGAAGTTTATAGTGTACTTCATGTCCTTAAGACGTTTACCTAATTTCGCCAATTCAATCACAGTGATTTTCTTGATGTCCTCAGGAGTTAATGAGTTGAATACAATCGTATCGTCGATACGGTTGATAAATTCAGGTGAGAAGAATTTCTTCATCTCTTTCATTAACACTTCTTTTTTGGCCTCCTCGTTAGCGTAAGGACTGTTTGAGAAACCGATACCTGTACCAAAGTCTTGTAACTTCTTCACACCCAAGTTTGAAGTTAAGATGATTAAGGTATTCTTGAAGTTAATCTTTCTACCTAAACTATCTGTAACGTGACCGTCATCCAAGATTTGAAGTAAGATGGTAAATACATCTTTGTGAGCTTTCTCCACCTCGTCAAATAAGATAACTGAATATGGTTTGTTCTTAACTTTTTCAGTTAATAAACCACCTTCTTCGTATCCAACATAACCTGGAGGAGCTCCAACTAATTTAGATACACTGTGTTTCTCTTGGTACTCTGACATATCCACACGGATAAGTGAATCTTCGGTACCAAACATTTCTTTCGCCAACTGTTTTGCCAAGTGAGTTTTACCTACACCTGTTGAACCTAAGAATACAAATGAACCAATCGGACGGTTTGGGTCCTTAATACCCAAACGGTTTCTCTTGATAGACTTTGCAATCTTAACAACCGCAGAGTCCTGACCAATCACTTTACCGATTAACTCTTTGTCCAAGTTCAATAAAGCTTTAGTGTCGTCAACACTCATTTTACTAACAGGGATTTTAACCATGTTGGATACCACATCATAAACGTTATCCAATAGGATAGTCTGTTTGTTCTGTGACATAGACTCCTCAAACTTACGTTTTTCAGCTTCTAATTTATCCAACACTTTTTTCTCCTTGTCTCTCAACTGAGCAGCTTGTTCGTAGTTTTGTTTTTTAACCACGTCAATCTTTTGTTGTCTGATGTCAGCAGCAGCCTTCTTTAAAGTTTCGATTGACTCAGGAACTTTAAGTTCGGTCTGCATACGAGCTCCAACCTCATCCAAGATATCAAATGCTTTATCAGGGAACTCACGGTCTGTAATGTAACGGTCAGCCAATTTAACACAAGCTTCGATTACCTCATCACTATAAGTCACCTTGTGATAAGACTCATACTTATCACGAACATTTTTAAGGATTTGGATTGTCTCTTCGACAGTTGACGCATCCACAATTACTTTTTGGAATCTACGTTCTAATGCTCCATCCTTCTCGATGTTCTTACGGAACTCATCAAGAGTTGTTGCTCCAATGATTTGAATCTCACCACGAGACAACGCTGGTTTGAAGATGTTAGAACCATCCATTGAACCTGAAGAGTTACCTGAACCAACCAAGGTATGTACCTCATCGATAAACACAATGATTTGTGGGTTTGCGGTAAGTTCTTCAATAATCACTTTCATTCTTTCCTCAAACTGTCCACGGTATTTTGTACCCGCAACAACTGAAGTCAAATCAAGGTTAACTAATCTTTTATCGACTAAATTTCTTGGACAATCTCCATTAACAATTTTCATTGCCAATCCTTCAACAATCGCGGTCTTACCACAACCAGGTTCTCCAAGAATGATAGGGTTGTTCTTTTTTCTACGTGATAAAATCTGTGCAATTCGTAGAATCTCTCTGTCTCGTCCAATCACAGGGTCCAATTTACCTTCTTCCGCAAGTTTATTCAAGTCTCGACTAAAGTTATCCAAAACGGGAGTACCGCTGTCGGATTGTTTTTGTTTTTTACTCATCATTTTGTCGTCGTCGTCGTCCATTAAGTCGTTCATATGTTTCTATATTTATTTTACAAAGTAATATCAAATATTGGACTTCTCCAAATGTTTTGACAAATTGTCAGGTTATAATTATTTCACCTGACATCTTGACATAAAGATTCAGTTGGTATATTATTTGAATACCACAAAGGTAATAAATAAAATTCAATTAAAAAATAAAATTATGTTTGGAAACAGAAGAAATTACAATGACATCTTCAGAGCATTTGATGAAATGTTCTCTCATTTCGATTTAAACCAAGGTGAATGGAAATCACAAAGTAAAGTATCTGATGACGGTACGATAAAAGTAACAACTTATTATAGAGGAGACTCACCTAAAGAAACAGGAGGAGTACAATCTTTAAAGTCTCAACTTGACAAAGCAATTGAGAATGAAGATTTTGAATCTGCGGTTAAACTTAGAGACCAAATCAAAAACTTCGAAAAAAATCAAAAGTCTATTGAGAAACTTGAATTGGAATTAAAGAAGTCGATTGAAAACCAAGAGTTTGAAAAATCGATTGAACTTAGAGACCAAATCAAAAACTTGAAAAAGTAAAATCAAACCCTCACTCAACGGTGGGGGTTTTTAATTTATCACATAAGTAATCTATTGGGTCTATGTCGGTACCAAGGTAGTATTCGTAATAAATGTTATCTCCTTTGTTATTATATTTCCTAAAAGAGATTGAAGAAGAACTCACACCGTAAGGAGTACAACTACTATCAAACCCAACTATTTTATTTTTACTAAGGGATTCAATAATTCTATTGTTAATTGAACCTTCAGAATTGTTTAAATCATTAAAAAGTTTTAAAAGGTTATCTTTATTATTAACTCTATTACCTATTACTAATAAATTATTATTACCGTAATGTCCGTAATTGTTTAAACACTTTTCACCATGATAAAATTCATATCTATCATCAAATAAAAAACCATATTGTCTAAAATTTGGATATAACGATTCAAATCCATTTATTGTATTGTTTTCTTTAATGTAATTATGGAGTAAGTCTGTGTTTTCTGAAGTAAAAAAAGATTGAGTAACCCCCATATAACCTTCACCGACAATATTCATATTAGGAAGAACTACATTAACACACGAAAAAGAACATATCGCTCTTTCATTGTCTTGTTTTAATAAAATAGAAATTGTTGGCATTAAATTTAATTTTGTATCTATATTTATAAGTATGAAACCGTTTGAAAAATTTTTAGAAAGCAGTGTCACTCTAAGAGAATTACTTGACAATTACCTTGAACTAAGACAACATCTGCAGGAGATGGGATTTAGTCAAGAACAATTAAGCAGGTTTATGCAACCTACAGTTAAGATGATGAGTTTACGTGAAAAGTTCATCAACAAAAAAAATGCTTTATTTAGACAAATTAAAGATTATGGTTTTGAAATAGAAGTGGATGATTTAAATGAATACATTACTCCAATATTAGCTAAAATAGACGAAATAACACCATTAAGCCATGGCAATAACGAAAGAGGAAATCAAGGGGACGAAGATTATTAATGAAATCAAATCGTCAAACATTAGAAAAACAGAATACGACACTGAAACCAAATCATTAGTCGTTGAGTTTAATAACGGACATAGATATGAGTACGAATCAGTACCTCATCAGTCTTACACGGCATTTAGAACCGCTCCATCCCAAGGGAAGTATTTTACCACAGATATCTCAAAAAAGTATAAGTACAAGAAACTGTAGTATTTATAAAGGATGAATAAGTTCCAACAGATACTTAATAGTTTTTCAATTAAGAAAACTTTGAATCCTAAAATTTGGGAAAATCCTGAAGACCCTAACAAGTCTACAATGGTTCCTAAAGTTAGGAAAGCTCTTGAACGCATTGCGGATGAGTTTATTGAGTATTTGGGAGATGAGGTTTTTGTTGATGATGTAGTACTAACAGGTTCGTTGGCAAATTTTAATTGGTCAGAATTTTCAGATTTTGATTTACATATAATTGTAGATTTAAAACAATACGAAGACGACTCTGAATTATATAAGGAGTTATTCAATTTAAAAAAACAAGTTTTTAACGACAAACACAATATTAAAATTTACGGATATGATGTTGAATTATATGCCCAAGACCTTGAGGAATCTCATTATGCTTCGGGAGTATATTCAGTAATGAATAACGAATGGGTGACCAAACCTAAAAAATTTAGAGCTGAAGTAGATAAAGAAGTTTTAAAGAATAAAATTGATTGTTGGACTGAAAAAATTGAAAAGGGAATCGAATCTAATGAAACAAAAACTTTAGACTCAATAAAAGAAAAGTTAAAAGACTATAGAAAATCAGGTCTTGAAAAAGATGGAGAATTATCATACGAGAATTTAGTTTTTAAATTTTTACGTAGGTCAGGACATATTCAAAAACTATTCGACACCGCGAATAATGTGGTAGATAAAGGTCTTTCAGTTGAAAGAAAGTTAGAAGACTAATAACTATTCCTTAATAAATGTAAACAATCGTATATTTATAAAGAAAAAAACTTAAATGGCATTTAATTATTACATAGCATCATCTTGTAGTTCTTCTACACAGTTATACATTAAGTCAGAAGATGGTTTAATTGAGGGTAAAATATATGACCTTATAATTAATGGAGGAAATAGTTGTTATACGGTTGGACCAGGTATTGATACCCCGTTAGCCGCGGTTGCTACTATCTACAATGGTCCATGGAATACATGTATTGAATGTCTTGGAGACGTTACACCAACGCCAACTGCATCTGTTACAACAACTCCGACAACCACCCCAACAAACACCCCAACTCAAACACAAACAGGTACAGCATCTGTAACACCAACCCCAACTCAAACTAAGACCCCAACAAATACACCAACAACAACTCAAACACCTACTAATACGGCAACAGGAACTAACACACCTACGCCAACTAATACATCGACAAGAACTCCAACACCTACTAACACCGCGACAAGAACTCCAACACCAAGTATTACTGCTTCGCCAACAGGCACCGCATCTGTAACACCAACTCCAACAGGAACACCAGCATCAACTCCAACATCAACACCAACTCCAAGTGTTACTTTAGGGTTTGTGATTGAAGTAAATCAACAGTATGAATATACTATTGGAATGTTAGGTAATTTTAGTGGAGGAACTGCACCTGAGGGAGCAACTGTTCCATATTCGGTAATGACAAGTGAAGATGGTGATGAGTCTATTGTACAACTAAACGCAATCTCATTAGGAGGTTTTCAAGGATTAAATAATTAAAAAAAAAATAAATCATAATATGGGAGATTTAAAACCAATTGGTAGCGAAAAACTTCAAGGCCAAGATAAATTAAGAAGAATTATGGAAATTGCTCGTTTTAACGAGACAATTCCAACTACTATAAATGAAACATCAAAAACTGAGTTTAATAAAACTTTATCTGATGGTAACAACTATGAAATCGTAAAAGAAAGACAAGGTTATATCATTAAGAAGGCTATCTCAGAATCTGAAACTGATTACATTGAGCCAATGAAAAATAGAAAATACTATTCTTCATATTCTCAAGCTTTAAAAAGATTAAACTTAGTTGCGGGTGAGTTGAATAGAATTAACGAAAATGAAGAAGGTACTTCAATGTTTGGAGAACAAAAAAGATTTACGTTAAAAACTCCAAAACCTAAAGAAGTTGTTGCTCCTGTAGAGGCGGCGGTACCACCAATGGCACCACCACCAGTACCAGCTCCTGAATTACCAGCGTCTCCTGTAGGAGGTGAAGAAATGGATTTTAGTATGGACTCTGAAGAGATGGGACCTGAAGGTGACATGGAAATGGACACTGATATGGACATGGAAATGGACGGAGGAGATGACGAACAAGTAACGTTTAAAACAATCCAAAAATTAACAGGTAAGTTAACTCAAAAGATTAGAACATTAGATACTGAAGAAGGAATGACTTCTGAAGATATCAAATATGTTATTAATATGGTTATTTCATCTTTAGACTTAAATTCATTAAGTGAAGAAGATAGAGATGACATCATGGACAAACTTGAAGGTCAAGAAGAAGACTTAGGTGGTGACGACATGGACGGAGAAGACTTGACTGATGATAGTGAAGTTGAAGATATCCAAGCTGACATGGACATTCCAATGGAAGGTGAAATGGAAGAAGGTGGTTATTATGAAAACGAAGATATGGAAGAAGAAGATATGGACTACGGAAACGGAGCAATTATCGATAGTATCTTTGGTGAGTCTAAAGTAGATAAGGTAATATCAAAATATTTTGAAATTTCTAAAAAAGAAATTGTTGAAAGTAGAGAAAGAAATGCGAAGAAAAAATTAACTAAGATTGCTGAAGTTAGAAAACAAATGAAAGAAGTTGTTAAACTAACTGAAACTATTGAACAAGAATTGGCTTCACAAAAATTCTTAACTGAAAATTCTTTAGCTAAGATTGTTGGAGTAACAAACAAGAAAAACTTAGTGTTTGAAAACAGAGGTAAACAAATTAGAATAACACCTGAAGGACAAATATTGTAATTATGAGTAATTTGATATACGTAAATGGTTTGGGACCCAACTACAAGGGAGACAATCTTTACGAATTCATATTCTCTGACAGTCTAGATGTGTGGGGAGAGTCTTGGGAGAGTAAGCCATCCAATGGTTACCCGACTCCACCTGAATTAAAATATATTAAAAAAGTAGGAGTTCTGAGAAATACTGATATAAAATTGGAATTGATTCAGAACTCCGATTTTTTTTGTATGATAGACGCAATTGACGATGTTGTTGCGTTAGCCTGGGAAACCGATGAAGAAAATGGACAGAAACGTTTAGTTTTTAGATTTGGAATGACTGAACAAGAAATAAAAGACAAACTCTACGAAAAGGATTTGATTTTAGAATTTGAAAAGAAAGTAATTTATGAAAATTAATAAAAAAGCATTAGAACTTATTGAAAAAGGATTATCATCTAAAACGGTTTCAAAATTAGATGAGTCTCAAATCAATATATTGCACACAAGATTAGTTGGTGAACAAGTGCAAGAAATTCCATCTAAAAAAAGTTATAAGGTTGGACAAGATGGTGGGAATTTACCACCAGCGGCGAAAGGATATAATGTTAAAAAAACAGAAACAGGTGATGTCGTTGCAACTCCAAATGAATCTGAAATGTCTGAACAAGACGATTTACAAAATAATGATGCTCTTGGTGCCGACGCAATGCAAAGTGCTACAGGTCAAGAAACTCCACACATGGCAGATGATATGGCTCCTGATGGAATGGATGATGATAGTGATGATAATAGAAAAGAAATGGGGGAATCTAAGAAAAAGAAAGATGAACCAAATCCATGGGCAATTTGCCATTCTCAAGTAGGACCTAAAAAATCCAGAAAATGGGAAAGATGTGTGAGAGAAGTAAAAAAACAATTGGCAGAAGGAAAAAATCCTGTATCTTTGTTTATTGAAAATCAAATCATGAAAATCGTAGAAAAAAACTTACCACCGAGAATCACTAAAGGTGATTTGGTGAAATACTTGACTGAGAACAGTCCATCTGTTGCACCTACAAAACCAACAACAAAACCTGGTACAAAACCTGGTACAAAACCACAAAGACCTGCACATCCAGGAAAAAACCCTAACCCAGGAGAAAATCCTGCACCGAAGGCTAAAGGACCTTCTGCAGAAGATACAAAAGATAAAGTTATTGACGTAATATTAAACCTACTACAAAATTAAAATGGCAAAGAGAGTTAAAGAACAATTAGATTACGGGAATAGACCCGAAAGAATGGACCCAAATTTAGAAAGAAAATTGGCTAGTCCTGAAAATTTATATGCTCAAAATCCTGCCATGAAAAAAGGACCTGAGGACGTACAAAGGTTAGTTAGTAATCGTTTTCAAAAAGTTGCAGAAAAACTAAGTCAAGTTACAGGTATTGATAATTTAAGTTCTCAGCAAACTCAAGGTATGATATACCAAGAGATGATGAGAAAATTACCGTCAATTATGAGAATTGAGGGTCAACATAGGGAAGAATTAGAAGAACTCGCCAAAGAAGCTGCTTTAGAAGAAACTGAAGTACCTGCGGATTGGTATGAAATTGAGGCATTACTTAATAGACAACCTATCAACACAGGTAATTTTAGAATGAAACCTGAAGATGAAGAAGAGGAAGAAGAGGATGAAAACAAAACTCCTGAAATCCCATCGTTTGATGTTGAAGACTTAACGGATGAAGAAATCCTTGAGTTAGAAAAACACAAAAGAAATATCATCAACGCCATTATTCAAGGAGCTGCGAAGAAAGGACATTACCTTTTTCAAAAACCTGACATTAAAGCAAGATTAGATGAAATCGACCCATCTCTATACAGAGACTATTTGGGTATCATGGCAATCAACGACTTCCTATATTTTAGTATGGAACAGATGATTGAAATGATGAGTCAAACAGGACAAGGAGTCGCTGGTAAAGTTGAATTGAAAGATAACGATGATGAGGGAGAAGAAGGTGAAGAAGGAGAAGAAAAACCAGATACAAAAATTGTTGCTGAAGGTATGATTTTCCCTATTTTATGCCACGAAATCATTAAAGGAATTGAAGAAGGTAAGGGAAGACATGGTCTACCTAAAGACCCTTCATTACGTCAAAAAGTTCAAGGGCAAGTAGATGTTTTATCTAACGAACCAATGCAACTTAGAATAGGCCCTGAAATTGTAGAAAAAATTAGGTTAGCATTACCTGATGAAATGTACGAAGAATCAAATAAGGGTTTGATAAACTGGTTTCATACTTTACTGTACCAAATACCAGCTCAAGAATTTTTAGAAGTTATTGGACAAGCTATATCAGAAGACCAATCAAAAGTTAAAAAAGCAACCGCAAGATTTAAGGAGATAATGAGAGAAGCACAACAATTAAAAAGTGACTTTGAAGATTATCAAGAAGAAGAAGGTTCGGACTTGGACAACTATGGTGGTGGTGGTGACGATGATGATGACGATGACGATGGTTTAGACGATTTCTTGGGTAGTTTAGGTATTTCGAGACCTAAATAACCTAACTCTTGTGAATAGAGAACAATTAATTATAGAAGTAACGAAGTGTATGAGGAATACTCCTTACGCACTTCGTACTTATTTACAGACCTACGATAACACCGTATCCAAATACGTTCCGTTAGACTTATTCCCCGACCAAGTTTCCCTTATAGAAGATTACGATAACTACAATGAAAATGTTGCCTTGAAATACAGACAGGCAGGGGTTTCAACAGTTACCGCCGCTTGGATATCAAAACGACTAGCCTTCGCCAGAAAAGAAAAACCAGAAAAAGTTCTGATTATTGCAAACAAATTAGATACTGCAGTAGAGATGGCAAATAAGGTTAGAGGATTTACCGAACAATGGCCTGCATGGGTTGGTGCTGGATTCTCTCAAGAAAAGAACGCCCAAAGACATTTTAAATTAACTAACGGATGTGAAGTTAAAGCCGTTGCAACATCACGAGATGCCTTGAGGGGTTATACCCCAACCATCCTAATATTTGACGAGGCCGCGTATATTGAAGCTGATGGAGATTTCTGGGCGGCTTGTATGGCGTCCCTATCTACAGGGGGTAAAGTAATTGTAGTTTCAACTCCAAACGGATACGATGCGATTTACTATGAAATCTATGACCAATCATTGAGAGGCATGAACGATTTCAAGGTCACTGAAATGTTTTGGCATCGTGACCCACGATATACAAAAGACCTATATATGGTTAAGACCAATGATTTGGTTCATTTCCTTTTGAATAGAGAAGAATACAATATTGATGATGTTGTTGTTGACCTATCTATGGAAAATCCATATGAAAGAGACCATACCGTCGTAACCGATTATATTGAACAAGGATACAAACCATGTTCTGCTTGGTTTGAGGGGATGGTTAAGAAGTTAAAGTTTGATAGACGAAAAGTTGCACAGGAGTTGGAATGTGACTTCTTAGGTTCGGGTGATAACGTATTCGAATCTGAATTGATGCAAGAAATATCCAAGAATACTTTACGAGAACCCCAAGCTAAATTGATGGGTGGTTCCCTATGGATATTTAAAGAACCTGTAAACGGACATAAGTACGTAATGGGTGTCGATGTATCAAGAGGTGACTCTGAGGACTTCTCGTGTATCCAAATCATCGATTTTGATGAAAGGGAACAAGTATTAGAATATGTAGCCAAAGTTCCACCAGATGTATTGGCAGAAATTGCGTATAAGTGGGGAACAATGTATAACGCTTACTGTGTTATTGATATCACAGGTGGTATGGGTATATCTACCGCAAGAAAACTACAAGAATTAAGTTATCAAGGTGGTTTATATGTGGACAATGTTGATACGAGTAATAAATGGAAGTGGGACCCAAAGATTAACGATAAAATACCTGGTATTAACTTTAACTCAAAAAGGGTTCAAATTATATCTGCGTTTGAAGAAAATGTTAGACACGGATTTAAAGTATACTCAAGTAGATTATACAATGAAATGAATACTTTTGTTTATATAAATGGAAGACCTGACCACCAAAAAGGTCATCACGATGACTGTATTATGGGAGTATCCATGGCATTGTATGTTGCAGAGAAATCATTTCAATCATTAGAGAAAGTTACTAACCATACCAAAGCAATGATTAACTCATGGGCAACTACGGTAACAGAAAACAAAAACTCATCAGAATTCTTTAATCCTATGGTTCCTCAAATGGGTCGAGATAATAATTTGAGTAATAATGGTGCTGCCTCAAAGGCTGATTACCAAAAATACGGATGGCTATTTGGAGCCTAATAAGTATTTATATTATCAAACTAATTAGTAAAATTGAATTATGAGTGAACAAAATCTAACGGTCTGGCAGAGGCTATCGCAAACATTCGGCCCAAATTCACTGTTGAAACAGGATTATCCGACTTTTAAGTTTGATAAGAAAGAACTTCTGCGTACACCAAATCGTGATGATTATGAGAGAGAAAAACTCCAAGCTCAACAGACATATTATTTAACTAACCAATGGGCTAAAGTTGAGAACAATTTATATTCTCAA
>ENA-OUVC01000584-OUVC01000584.1-marine-metagenome-genome-assembly--contig:-NODE-584-length-23472-cov-3.556102_pt1 | contig 23472 bp, 25 predicted proteins | sample MGYA00248622_ERZ508571 | MGnify/ENA primary metagenome ERZ508571 (study PRJEB26236, sample SAMN06267175) | marine metagenome | isolation source: Columbia River Estuary | place: USA:Columbia River Estuary... | reverse complement strand
GTTATGGTGTAAGTACCATCGGTGTTGTCAAGGACTGTTGAAATTTTCGCATCAAAGGATGTAACTGTACCCGCCTCGTTGGTGTAGGTAAAAGTACCATCAGCGTTATCGACCAGCGTTGAGGATGTTTCGTTTGTGTCGATAGTCACGGAAGTTCCTGAATCATCAGTGATGGTGTAAGTTCCATCGGTATTATCTACTACAGTTGATATTTTAGTATCAAAAGTAGTGGCTGTTCCACTCTTGTCAGTAAATGTAAATGTGCCATCACTATTATTGACTAATTGAATATTAATAGCATCCACATAAGACTTAGTAGCTGCATCCTGAGCATTTGTGGGATTGAGGAGGTTAGTGATTGCTAGGCCTCCGGCATTGTTGTTTTGTGTGAGGACGCTGGTTAAATCTTGAATTTCGTTGGTGGGGTCGGAGTCGGCGTCCACGGGGTTGTTTTTGGCGACCCAGGCGGAGCCGTCCCAGGTGAGGACTTGGTTGATTGCGGCGGTGAGGGGCAGTTCGATTTCGTTGGTGGGGTCGGAGTCGGCGTCGTCTACGTTGATGAGTAGGTTGTTGGTGCCGATGGTTAGGTCTCCGGGGATGGTCGGGTTGGCGGTGGCGGTTATGGTTGGGGGTGTGGTGGATCCGCCGCCTGCGTTGAGGGCAAAAAAGGCGTAAGGGACGTATTGGAATTCATTGATGGCTAGGGGCTCAAAGTTGGCGCAAAGTCCTTTGTAGTCGATGTCTACTTCCATGGTTTTGGGGTTGCCATCCCAGTTGATACCGGCAAATGATCCGGAGAGTGGGGTTCCGTTTCCGATGACCAGGTCAATGCGGCCAAATTCGCTGGTGGTAGCGGTTTGGGTCTCCTGGTATTCGGTGCCTGAGGCGCTTTTAAAGGTGAAGCGGAGGCATACATCTGTGTTTTTAAGGGGGATGAGGCCGGAGTTGGCGCCTGGAAGTTGGGTCTCTGGGGCCAATAAAGTCGCTTGATACGGAATACCTGGATTTTGTGCGTGAGCCAGAAGAACGCTGGTCAGAGCTAGCATAAAGAACAAATACTGCTTCATAAGGCGCTTTTGATTCCAAGTGACAACATCCCCCGTCCAAAGTGCAGTCGTTCAGGGGTGCTGTGGCTGTTAAAAAAATAAGTGTAGTTATAGTTGAGCAACATCGTAGTCGAGTTAAACAGATCGACTTCAAAGCCCACTGCACCTACAGGACCAAAAAGGACTCCGTTAAACTCAGCCTCATCGGCCAAGTTGTATGTTTCGCGGTTGCCCACTTTTTGGGTACCGCTGAGTATTTTGGCCACTTCGCCCCCCAAGGAAGTAATCACCCTGATTTTGACGCAGTTGGCACAGTACTCGTTGACATAGATGGTGTAGGGATTGACCTCGTAGGCGCCCGATAGACTCAAAAATTGAGTTTGATAGTTTAGGGGGACATCAACAGCGTAGCCCTGAGCGTTGAGCTGTTGGTATCTGAGTCCAAATTTGAGGCTTCGCGCATCAATGGGGCGACCTAGAGATTTGTAACCCATCAAGGCGACACCTGTGGAACGGCCTGGGTCTAGGGTAGAGAGGCGTTCGTTGTCGCTGTTTTTATAGAAGAAGGTGCTGCCTACAGCACCCACTTCAAAGCTGATGGCCTGTCCCCAGAACAACTGTGGAATCAGGAGTATGAAAATAAGCAGTTTGTTCATTTGACCAATAATGTAGTAAATTTACAAAAACAACCCACCTTTGCGGACTTCTGCAACAACATTTATTCTATTGTGTGTATTGTGGGCATTGGCCCCAACGGCTTATGGACAAAAGCTGCTTAAAGAAGCTATGCCAGGTATGAGCGTGTTGGTGCAAAGCCCGAGGGTTTCTCAAACGGTCGCACTGCCTTTTTCTACAGTTTATCAGGAAAAAGGAACGCATTTTTACGGATTTGAGGTGCCGGATTTGCCCGTGTTTATTGCCCCGGTCGTGTCACCTAAAATCAAAGTTTACCCCAATCCTTTTGTCGCCCAATTTACCGCAGAAATGTCTCGTGATTTTGCTCGGTATGAGGTGAGGCTATTCACTGCCACAGGACGAGAAATTCCCAGTTCAGTATGGAGAAATGGGCGCAACCTTACCGTACAGCCCAGGGTCTTTGAACAAGGTTTATTGGTCGTTTTGATGTATATCGACGGGGTCTTGTACGCTAAAAATGTAGTCGCTCAATAGGTTATTTCAACACCTTGTCAAGGGCTTCAAGCACCAGTGGTTCCATGACTTTGTATCCTTCCTTGTTGGGGTGAACGGGGTCATAGCCTAAGTGTGATTTGAGCCCAAGCTTTTCATCGACCATAGGGGTGTAAAAATCGACATATACCAAGTTTTTTTCTAGGGCCCATCGCTGCAGTTGACTGTTTAGGTCAATCACGAGTTGTGTCGGTATAATCTCGGGGCGCCAGGGAAATGAATTGGCGGGTAGTACAGAACAGATGATTGGATTGATGCCGTGAGCTAGAGCTAGCTCGGCCATACTTTGGATATTTCCCAAGGTTTCTTTTAAGGTGATGGGGCCTGTGTTTTGTGCAATATCGTTGATGCCTGCCAAAATGACGACTGCCTCAGGTTTTAGATCAAGCACGTCCTGTCTGAGTCGAAGGAGCATTTGGGGCGTGGTTTGCCCACCGATACCTCGGCCGATAAATCCGTGATCCTTAAAAAACTCAGGACGCATGTCGGCCCATCCTTGGGTGATGGAATTTCCCATAAAAACTACCTTGACCGGTGTTTTTTCATCGAGGATTTTCGCGTTGTCGCTTTGGTATTTCTGGAGTTGGGGCCAGTCTTGTGCCGATAGTAATGCCATGCTCGTAAGGGCGATGAGTGCAAAAAGTTTTCTCATAAGCTAGAGCCGTAAGGGGGGTTGGCCTCCAAAGGCGGGAATCGCTCGTGGAAGTCAGCCTTGGCCTGTTCTAAAATACGCATAAACCCTTGGTTTTTTTCGTATTGCTTGTCTTTGTAAAATTGAATTCCTAGTCCCTGCCCGTAGATCCCCAGGTGATCGGTGTGGTAGAGGTGCATTTGGTAAAAGGGCAAAGCCCAGGCATAGGTGTCGTTTCGGTGTTTGAGGTGTATCAAAATTCCATTTGGCCTGAGTTCAAGCACCGCCCGTACGTCAGGGGCTTGTTGTAGCTCTGGAAAATATTCGCCCAAGCGCAATGCCGCTACCTTAAAATAAGCAGAACCTACTCGTCCTTTTTTAAGGATGTCCCAAATCGAAAAGGCAGGACCAACCAATTGATCAAATGCTTTTTTGGTCTTTTTGTCGCTGTATGAAGTGAGTGCTATCATGAATTTTGGGTGTATTTTCTTAGGGTGATAAATAAGGGCATAAATACAGTGAACGCAACGATACCAGGAAGAATCCAAGTGGTGGGCGCCCAAATTAGGGCACAACCTAACAGAAGCAGTTGAAATCCAAGTCCGTAAATAGAAACCAGTGTCATCAGCCAGGGTTGAGGCAAGGACTCCTGATATGCTTTTGGATCTAAAGCGTGAATTGTTTTGTCAAAGACGCCATAGCATATCTGGTAGCATTGGTACATGAGGTTGACTGACCATTGGGATTCGCCAGGAAGGGCTTCAGGGACTTTGTACTCAAAGACTTTGCTGGTATTATCGCCTCCAGAGAGTCTATTGCGCAAAATCACGTAGTAGTAGTTGTATAGGGTGCCTTGAAGTTGCAAGGAAATAAATGCGGCGATCCACCAGATCCAGGATCCGCCACTGATCCACCAAATACCCCCTAACAATAGAAGGTTGAGCAGTATATCAAATACGCTGTCCAGATATCTTCCAGTGTAGCTCGGCTGGTTATTGAGTCTAGCTAGTGCACCGTCAGCCCCATCAATAACTGATTTAATCAATAGAAAAAGCAAGGCGGTTTTATAGTGTCCTTCGATGAGGGCATAAAAGGCGACCAATCCCGCTATACCAAAAAGCAAGGTAAGGTGTATGGCGGTCACCCAAGTGTCTTTTAGCGATCGGGCAATTCGGTCCGATAAGGGTCTTCCGTAGTCTGATAAATCAATGAATCGGTATTGAGCTCCTAGTTTTTTCATCCAAACGGTTTCTGTTTCGCAAGGTACTACCCAAAAACAAGAAAAGGCCGCTTTTGGCGGCCTTTTACCTGTAAAATTTGGGTTATTCAGACTTGGCTACAGCTAAGCTGTAAACAACTAATCCGAATCCAATTTTGTTGATGGCATCACCGATGTTATAGACAACATCTAGATTTAGTCCACCGAATATACTGTCATACCAACCTGGAGTACCAGCCATGTATCCGATAGGATAGATAGCCCATCCTACTAGAACAAACCAGCTCAACATTTTGTGGGCTGAAAGTACAGCTCCACCAGCTGCAGTAGCTAGTTTTTTGGCCTCACCTATCCAGATGTCATACACGATGACAAAGTAGGCGATACCTGAGATTAGACCCCATACTTGAGCGTTGTCTCTGTCGATGGTTTCTCCAAAATATCCAGTAACCAACATCACCAACGAAAGGAAGATCATTCTCCACATCAATGATTTTTTGGCTCCGGCAGCTTTTAGAATTAGGTAGAACTCCACACACATTAGCGGCACAGTCAATACCCAATCCACATAGCGGAAGAATGTTGGAGACTCGCCAAAGGCAGCCCAATAATCCCTCATGTACCAGTAGTGAACGGCGGCGATAAAAGTAATTAAACCGGAAACAAGGATAGAAGTCCTCCATTTGCGGTCAAATCCATTCATCGACAAAAAGAAAAAGGCCGAAGCGGCCATCATCGCCATACATCCAACAAAGAATGTAAAGCCAACGTAATCATTTGGTGCCATCTGAGACGCCAAAGGAAGCATGCTTAGTAATTTTGTCATGGTTGATTGATTTTTGTTTGATTAAACTATTATAAAGTTAAACAAAATATCCAATCTTCAAAATTTAAAATGTAAATTCAATAAATTTTTATCATAATATTTTGTGATGACACAAAAATACAGTCTTGTTTTTACCGTATTAATTATTTGGCTTTCCCTGTATTTAAGCCCCCTCGCAGAGATTTATCTCGCTGGATTTTTTTCTCTCACTTTGGGTTTAATGCATGGTTCATTCGATATTTTTTTGTTTAAGTCATTGATTGCCAAAGCTCAAAATAAACAGATGGCTGTGTTGATCGCATATTACTTGCTTTTTGTTTTAAGCATCTTTTTTCTGGTTTATTGGGCCCCTGTTTTTGGTTTTTGGTTTTTCTTGTTGGTCAGTAGTTATCATTTTGGTGAACAACATCTGCACACCAGACCATTACAGTATGTACCGACAGTACACTATTTAATTTATGGATTTTTCTTATTTGGTATGTTGGTGAGCAGTCACCTTGACGAAGTAGCTGCCTTGCTCCTCCCCATGACCGGATATTCATTCATTGAATTGCCCTGGGAGGTAATGACCATCACTGCCGGAATTCTATTGTCCTTATTATGGATTATTGATTATCGGTCATTTCAAGGGAATACCCTGCAGGAGGCGTTCTATTTATTGCTTTTCTGGGCTGTATTTAACAGCACTGATCTTGCCCTTTCATTTGGGTTGTATTTTGTGCTCTGGCATGCTTTACCATCCGTTGCGGATCAGATCAATCAAACATTCGGAAGTTTTTCTAGAAAGCACCTCAAGTTATACCTAGTTAAAGGACTACCCTTTTGGGGTGCTGCACTTATAGGCTTCACTGTATTGCTGTGGGCCAATGCGGAACTTCAAGGAAGTCTGTTTCCGGTTTTACTGGCGGCAGGTGTAGGAATCACTTTTCCCCACATACTTTTAATAGGTAGACTCTTTAAGCAGTCCACCACTTAAAAGTTTGTTAAACACTAACATATTAATAGTATTACTATTATATTTGTTAGATGCAGCACTTATCCATCAACCTTACTGTGCACGAGAAGCTCTACCTCAAAGATCCTTTGTCTTCTGAGCTGGGTAAAAAGATCGTAAAACATGGAGTGGCTATGATTGAGTCCTTGGGATTCGAAGAATTCACCTTTAAAAAGTTAGGTGCTGAGATACAATCCAACGAGAGTTCTATCTACCGTTATTTTGAGAGTAAACACCAATTACTGCTTTATTTGATCAATTGGTATTGGTCTTGGATGGAATACCAGCTCGTGTTTTCAACTTCCAGTATGTCTGATGCACAAGTCAAGTTAGCTAAAGCGATTGCTATATTAACCCAAAAATGGCCAGATAATTCTTTGGTTGCAGGGATTAATGCGGCTCAATTGCAACGGGTAATTATCACGGAATCACCCAAAGCCATGCACACTAAGTCCATCGACAAAGAAAATGAAGAAGGACTTTTTGGTGTGTACAAAAGGGTCATTCAACGGGTAAGCGATATGGTGATCGACTTAAACCCAAAGTACGCATACCCACATATGTTGATCACCACCGTGGTAGAAGGTGCTCATCAAATGCGTTTTTTTGCTGATCATCTTCCTACAATCACCGATCAAGTCGAAAATCAGGCTCAATTAGTTGAGTCATTCTACCAAGATCTTATTCAAAAAACCATTATTTGATGAGAAATAGCTGTACACATATCGCTATTGTTTGGTTTTTTGTGCTGTCGTTTATAACCGGTAATGTATTTGTCTTTGCCCATATGGATTCAAGGCTAAATCCTAAAATAGAATGGCCAGATTCTCCTGAAGAATCATCTGCTGAAGGTGGTGATACCTTGGTGAAAGTTGGGTGGGAAGAAGAAAAAATATTAGACAATACCCATTCGACCATTATATTTGATTCAATCATACACGTTCGCCATAATTGGGTATTTGCCGATCATTTACCGCTTGGCGTCATTCGGGATATTCTTGACCCCCCAGATAGGGCCTAATTCACTTCAGCTTTTCACGGATTATTTTCATCTGCCTTTCGGGGCTAAACACTCGTTGATATGTTTAAGAATTTAAAGTCGGATCTTCCGGCTAGTATTGTTGTTTTTTTTGTGGCCTTACCGCTTTGTTTGGGGGTAGCATTGGCCTCAGGTGCGCCTTTGTTTTCTGGATTGATCGCAGGAATTATCGGCGGCATCGTTGTTGGAGCGCTCAGTGGTTCTCAAGTCGGAGTCAGTGGGCCAGCCGCAGGTTTAGCGGCTATCGTACTGACCGCTATCAGTACCTTGGGTAGTTTTGAGGTATTTTTAGTGGCCGTAGTTTTGGCTGGGATACTTCAATTAATGCTGGGCATTGCTAAAGCCGGCGTCATAGGCTATTTCTTTCCAAATTCTGTAATAAAGGGTATGCTTACCGGAATAGGAATTATTATAATCCTCAAGCAGATCCCCCATTTTTTTGGTTATGATGCAGACCCCAATGGAGAGATGTCCTTTATACAACCTGATGGGGAAAACACCTTTTCTGAGTTGTTACGCACAGCCGAACATGTCAGTTTAGGCGCCACAACCATTGGTTTCATTGGACTCGGTATCATGCTCTTTTGGGATCTATACCTATCCAAAAAGGCGAGATTTTTTCAGGTAGTACAAGGGCCTTTGGTGGCCGTAGCTTTGGGGATCACCTATTTTATAGTGACTCAGGACCAGGGGATTTGGGCGATCGACCCCATTCATTTAGTCTCTGTGCCTGTACCTGGGAGTTTGGGCGATTTTTTTGGCCAGTTCACTTTTCCTGATTTTGCGGCAATCGGCCGTACAGAGGTATGGGTGATTGCCTTTACCATTGCTCTAGTAGCTAGTTTAGAGACCTTATTGAGCGTAGAAGCGACCGATAAATTGGATCCAGAAAAAAGAGTGACTCCGACCAATCGCGAATTAATGGCCCAGGGCGTGGGCAATATCATGTCTGGTTTGGTGGGTGGAATTCCGATCACACAGGTGATAGTGCGCAGTTCGGCCAATGTTCAGTCGGGAAACAAAAGTAAACTTTCCGCTATTTTGCACGGTTTGTTTTTGTTGCTCGCCGTATTATTGATACCGCGTTTGCTCAACAAAATCCCACTTTCTGTACTCGCTGCGGTATTGTTGTTGGTGGGCTACAAACTGGCCAAGCCCAGCTTGTTTTTCACCATGTACCGCATGGGTTGGAAACAGTGGGTGCCCTTTGCCACCACGGTATTGGGGATTGTGTTTACGGATCTTTTGATCGGTATCAGTCTTGGGCTTGGTGTGGGTGTGTTGGTTATTTTAATCAAGAGTTATCAAAATTCACATTTCCTACACTTGGAAGATCAGAGCAATGGACGCCCAAAATTTAAGATGACTCTAGCGGAGGAGGTGACGTTCTTTAACAAAGGAGCTATCATCCGTGAGCTTGAGGCCCTACCCAACCACACTATGTTAGAAGTAGATGTGCGCAAGACAAGATATCTCGACCAAGATATCATTGAAATTTTTCAAGATTTTGCCTTTAAGGCACAGGCCAAACAGATTGATATCCGCATCAATTCTGAGCGAGGTATTGTGGATAATCCTACAGATCTCATGGCATTTTTTCAACTAGACAAACAAACGATATAAATAGGGGACATGAAAACACTAACAGCAGAACAACAAGCGAAAATCACCCCAGACCTTGCGATACAATTACTCAAGGATGGTAACAAACGTTTTGTGGAAAACACAAAAATCAATAGGAACTTGATGGAACAAGTCAACCAGACCAGTGAAGGCCAATACCCCTTTGCCACCATACTGAGTTGTATTGATTCCAGGGTATCTGCAGAGCTGGTATTCGACCAAGGTATCGGAGATATATTTAGTATCCGTATTGCAGGTAATATTGTCAATAAGGATATTCTCGGGAGTATGGAATTTGCCAGTAAGGTGGCAGGAACTAAAGCAATAGTAGTTTTAGGTCATACGAACTGCGGGGCAGTCAAAGGGGCCTGTGATGGTGTAGAATTGGGTAATTTGACTCATTTGCTCGATAAAATCACCCCGGCTATGGATTTGATTGGTGATCCTAAAGAAAAATCATTGCGCAACAGCAAAAACATTGATTTTGTCGATGCTGTGGCCAATGCCAACGTAGACAGGACCGTGGATATGATCAGAAAAAACAGCCCTATTCTGGCTGAAATGGAACAATCAGGCTTGATAAAATTGGTGAGTGGGATGTACGACATCCAAACAGGTGTCGTCACTTTTCACGAATAGGCATTGAATTGATGTATTTTGGGGCGGCCTTCGGCCGCCCCACTTTTTTATACAGGTTCCCAGATTTGGTGATCGGTCAGTTTAAAGGAACCTAAGTGTTCAAAGGTACACTCACTAGGAAGGAGCAAGGAGAGGAATTCGCCTCCTTGATTGCTTTGATACAAATGGTATGTTTTTCCCACTATTGGGGTGAATTTAAAGTGAGCTCGGTAGATACGTTCATTGCTCTCAACACGTTCTTTAAGCGCCAGGTATTGTTGTTTTATGGCGTCAAATTGAGCTTCTAACATAGAGTTGGCGACGACCACTTGCTGGGTTTTCCACCCCTCAATATCATCCATTTCTATTTTTGGGGCACCTACGGAAGTGGCGTATGGGGTTAGCGCAGCGTCATAACGTCCTGTTTGCTCGTTGTACTTGACTTGATCTGGTTTTTTCATGATCGCTTACTTATTTTATTTTGGCTGATGCTTCGTTGTCGGGAACAGCGAAATCTTCCTTGTTCAAAAATACGTTTTTGTAGGTGTTTGGTAGATCTACCCTGAACTCGAGCACGCCATAATTTAAAACTCGATTCTTTCATTTCGCGCCGCATCAACTTGATCACCTCTGATTCTGCCACTCCAAATTGAGCTTTGATGGCATCAAAAGGCGTTCGGTCCTCCCAGGCCATTTCGATGATTCGGTCGATGGCTTTGTCGTCTAAATTTTTGAGTTCTGTTTTTTTGGCCATGGATCAATACAAATCTGGTTGTTCAATTATTTTTTCAGCGCGATCTATCAGTTGCTGTTGCTCCTCAGAAGGGATTTTATCCCAAAGGGCATACATCATGCGCATGCGCTCTTTTTGTCCCAATAGTGGTCGATGTACCGCGAGAAACCGCCAATACAGGGCGTTGAACGGACAAGCCGAATCACCCACTCGTTCTTTGGGGTTGTAGCGACATCCAGAACAACTTTTCCCCATTTTATGTAGGTAGTTGGCACTGGAGATATACGGTTTAGTGGCCAGCTTACCCCCATCCACAAATTGACTCATTCCTAGAGTGTTGGGCATTTCCACCCATTCCAGAGCATCAATGTACACGCCTAAATACCAAGATTCAATCGCTTTTGGCGCTACCCCTAGCAATAGGGCTAGATTCCCGGTCACCATCAACCGCTCTATATGGTGCGCGTATGCATTGTCCAGGGTGTGTTGCACGCTTGATTTTACGCAAGCCATAGTGGTTTGAGCCGTCCAATAGAAATCAGGCAGTGGATTTTGGTGATCAAAAAAGTTTAGATCGGAGTAGCCAGGCATGTGTGCCCAATAGAAACCGCGCACATATTCCCTCCATCCAATGATTTGTCGCACAAATCCCTCTACTTGAGCTAATTCAATGAGTTCTGGTGATTTTTTCCAGGCTTCAATGGCTGCTTCTACTACTTCTTGTGGACTGATTATTTTTGTGTTCAGACAGAAGGAAAGTCTACTGTGAAATAGTATAGGTTCTTCCGGATGCATGGCATCTTGGAATCGACCAAAGTGGGGTAATAAATGCTGGACAAAATGCCTCAGAAGCCTTTCAGCCTCTTCACGTGTGGTCGCCCAAAGAAACTGTTCCGGCTTTGGAGGGTTTCCTATGGTTTTTACCCCATGCTCCTGAAGCATGGATAAAATGGGGTCTATTTCAGGATGGAATACCGGCCCTTTGGGGATGGCGGGAGAACCGTTCCATGTTTTGCGGTTCTCTGTGTCAAAATTCCATACGCCACCTTCTGGTTGTCCTGTTGGGGTCATCAAGTACCCCGTTTTTTTACGCATGGCCCGATAAAAAAACTCCATGGTATAGGTTTTTTTATCTTTAAAGTGGTCTTGCCAGTCTGTGCGTGAAGTCAAAAAGTGTTGGGTGTCCTCAACAGTAACCGGGATGGATTGTTGGTCGCACCAATTCTTGAGCTGCCTGTCCAATCGGTATTCGTCGGGCCATTGATACCCAAATGATTGGAAGCCCTGGGTCTGAATCAGCTCCTCAATGTTTTTTATGAGGTCTTGTCGATTTCTTGGATCGTCCAGACTGTAGTAAATGAATTGATGGCCCTGTGCCGTCATTTGTTCGGCAAATCGGCGCATAGCTAGAAAAAAGGCCACTACTTTTTGCACATGGTGGAGTGCGTAATCCGTTTCTTGCCGCATCTCGCACATCAGGTAGGTTACCTGTGGATCTACCTCTTGAAACCAAGTGTGTTTTGGGTTGAGTTGGTCCCCTAGTATCAGTCGAAGTGTCTTCAAAATAGAGAAGTTTGTAGCCAAGTCTTTTGATGAAGACCTTTTGGGTCGTATTGTTGCGCCTGACGCTCCATGTTAAACACTCGTGCCCTGGGGTCATTTCCTACACCAGCTACGTACATCCAGTTTCCGTAGTTTGAGCATGGGTCGTAATCGATTAAAAGCGATTCAAAGTAGGCGGCTCCCCAACGCCAATCAATACCGAGCTCGTGAACTAGGTATGAGGCTACGTTTTGTCGTCCACGGTTACTCATCCAACCCGTTTCAGCTAGTTCGAGCATGTGTGCATTCACAAAATCAACCCGCGTTTGGCCGTTGATCCATTGGTCCCAGGATCCTTTGGTGTCGATCGGTTTAGGACTTCTCCACGGATTTCCCGTACGATTTTTTATCGATTGGGGTACTTCAGGACTAGGATGTTGGGCAATACCGGTTGCGTTAAAAAATAATGACCCATATTTCATCGCGGTGTAGGCAAAAAATTCCCGCCACAACAACTCAAAAATCACCCAATAGGTATCTTCATTTTTGATGTGTTGTGTTTCAAATTCTTTAATCGTTCGGTAGATGGTTCTGGGGGAGATACATCCCAAGGCTAGATAAGGGGAAAATTTAGTGGAGTAGTCCACCCCCAGCATGCCATTTCTGGTATGTTTGTACCAGGCTACTTTTTGGGTTTCAAAGGTATAATGATGAAGTCTTTCTCGTGCAGCTATGCATCCGCCTTTAAAGGGAAATGCCGAGTGAGCAGGTTGAGTCACTGATTTAATTCCCCAAGAACTGAGGTCGGGAATGGGATGAATTTCAGGAAGTAAGTCACTTATTTTTTGTGGCTGTTTCGCTGGTTTAATTCGGAGATTTCGCTCGACTTTTTTTCTGAACTCAGTAAATATCCACGGCAGGTCTTTTAATTCGAAACCCAGTTGATCAGGCTCTATCAATAAACTGTTGTGGTGGAATACCCACTCAACGCTACACGCTTTTTGACAGTTGGCGATACGCTCTTTTTCTTCGGGCATCCAGTGATGTTGGGAGTACACCCGAACAGCATTGTTTTTAGCCACTAATTCCGCAAGACCTTGAGCTGTATCTCCTTGGTGATAACAAAGCTCAATGCCCAGTTCTGCTAGAGCGTGTGCCAGCTCTACCAATGCTTCTGCAATAAATTGAGCTCTAAATTCCCCAGTTTTTCGGAATCCCCAAGGCGTTGGTGCATAATCCGCTTGGTCGAAGCAATAATAGGCGATTACTCGGTCATGAAGCCTTGTAGCTTCTGCCAGACCCGAATGATCTTGAACCCGTAAATCATTGGTATACCAAATTATTGCTGTGTTCATTTCCCTTTTTTTCGACATGCATCGCTGCAATAAATTACCCTGTCCCAGTCTCGTTCCCATTTCTTACGCCAGGAAAAGGGTCGTTGACAAGCGGGACAGGTTTTTTGAGGTAGATTACCCTTAGCAATCGTTTTTTGGGCAGAATTGCGCAAAAGTTTTAGTCCTTGTTGATGTATTGGTGCAACTCAGCCATTTTTTCTGGCTTGTTGAACATTCCGCTGTAGAATACAGTGACTGTTGATGATGCATCATCTTTAACTCCGCGTGAGGAAACGCACAAATGCTTGGCGTCCATGATCACCGCTACGTCGGTTGTTCCCAAAACTTCGATGAGTTCTTGACCTATTTGATTGGTTAAGCGCTCTTGAACCTGAGGTCTTGCAGCGTAGTACTGTACTATTCGGTTTAGTTTTGACAGGCCAATTACTTTGCCGTTGGAACGGTACGCAACGTGTGCTTTGCCAAAAATGGGGACAAAGTGGTGCTCGCAATTCGAGTAGAAACTGATGTTTTTTTAGACCAACATTTGGTTGTATTGAAACTTATTTTCAAACAAGGTCATCGCTGGCTTGTTTTTAGGGTTTAACCCACCACAAAGATCCTCTACATACATCTTGGCCACTCGTTTAGGGGTGCCCCTAAGTGAATCATCCGTAAGATCCATCCCCATCACTTCCATGATTTGGGCAAATAATTCAGCGATTTCTAATTTTTTTTGTTCGTCGCTTTTGACAAATGCGTCTGCGCGCATCGGGGTCTCAATGCTGGTGGCTGAATGGGCATCGCCTAATTCGTCTTCTAGGTCGATTTGATGTTTAGACAGGGTATTGAACATAGTTTCTGGGTGTTTCGTAGAGTGTAAGACTCCATGACTGCTCGGTTTTCATATGGGGTTTGAGCCACTGATAAATGACCCGAGCTATATTTTCTGCAGTTGGGTTAAGCTGGCCAAACTCCGGCACGTCAAGATTGAGGTTTTTGTGATCGAGCTTGTCGGTCACCTCTTTTTTGATTAGATCAGACAACGCTTTGGTATCTATTACATACCCAGTTTCAGGATCTATAGGTCCTTTAACGCACACAATTAATTCATAATTGTGGCCGTGAAAATTCGGGTTGTTGCATAAACCAAACACTTCTTGATTTTTTTGTGCATCCCAGGCTGGGTTGTGTAGCCTGTGAGCGGCGTTAAAGTGTTCTTTTCTAAAAATGGCAGCTTGTTCCATACCCACAAAGATATTAATTTGTTTAACAATTTTATAAAACTGTTAAACAAAAGTGTATTTTTGTTTCAAGTTAACTGATATGTACGAACTACACACGAAACAAAAACTACCCATTTCTGTTGCAGAGGCTTGGGCATTTTTTTCCGATCCGAAAAATCTTAGAGAAATTACACCCACCTACATGGGGTTCGATATTTTGTCTGGTGCTGACCGAAAGGTTTATGCAGGACAAATTATTCGCTATACGGTAAAGCCCTTGTTGGGGTTGAAATTAAATTGGGTGACAGAGATCACCCACGTGGCTCCTGGTCAATTTTTTGTCGATGAGCAGCGTTTTGGTCCATATGCATTTTGGCACCACAAACATTTTTTACATCCTATTGAGGGCGGTGTGGAGATGGAGGATTGGGTGCATTATAAACTTCCCATGGGACCTTTAGGTCAATTGGCTCATGCGGTATTTGTGCGCAGACAACTTCAAGGAATATTTGATTACCGCACAGAAAAACTAAACAGCCTTTTTGGCACATACACCGATAAGAGATGAAAAATATATTCATTGTAGGAGGAAGTTCAGGAATTGGATTGGCTCTGGTTAAACTGTTGGCCCATGAACACCATGTTTGGGTTGCTTCTAGATCTTCTGAGGCACTGAGCGATGTGCGATGTACTCATATCGCATTTGACGCGTGTGCTGACCAATTGGATGTAACTCAATTACCCGAACATTTAGATGGGTTTGTCTACGCACCAGGCAGTATTAACCTAAGACCTTTCTCTGGATTGAAACCGGAGACATTTGCCCAGGATATGGAAGTGAATTTCTTGGCTATGGTGCGCGTATTGCAAAGTGTCTTACCCAAACTCAAGAAGTCCGAGGCCGCGAGTATCGTTTTGTTTAGTACGGTAGCCGTCTCTGTGGGAATGCCCTTTCACACATCCGTCGCTGCGGCCAAAGGGGCTGTTGAAGGTTTTGCTAGAGCACTAGCCGCGGAATTGGCACCCAAAATACGGGTTAACGTTGTTGCTCCCTCTTTGACCGACACTCCACTGGCCAATAAGTTCCTCAACAACGAACAGAAAATGGAAAATGCAGCGCTTAGGCATCCGCTAAAATCAGTGGGTACGGCCGATCAAATCGCCCAAACCGCCGCTTTTTTACTCAGCGATCAGGCTTCTTGGACCACAGGTCAAGTGCTAGGAGTGGATGGAGGAATGTCTCGCTTAAATCTAGGATAATGAAAGAGTCTATTGCCCTGTTTTGGTTTCGAAGAGATTTGAGGTTGGAAGACAACCACGGTCTTTTTCGTGCCTTAAGCAGTGGCAAACGGGTGATGCCTATTTTTATTTTTGACCCCTGTATTCTCGATGAATTACCCAAAGACGACCACAGAGTTGGATTTATTTGGTCCCAATTAAATAGAATGAATGCCCAATGGTTCGAAATGGGCACGGGTATTCAGGTGTTTTACGGCGCTGTAGAAACTGTTTTTGAAGAGCTTTCCTCCACCTATTTGGTAGGGGAAATACACACCAACAGAGATTATGAGCCCTATGCACGCCAAAGAGATGAAAAAATAGCCCGATGGGCTGAAGCAAAAGGAATTGCCTTCCACACCCACCAGGACCAGGTAATTTTTGAGCCCCAACAGGTGGTCAAATCCGATGGAACGCCCTATTTAGTCTACACGCCATTTAGCAAAGCGTGGCTAGCTAAACTGGACCACAAAACACCCACGAGATATCCAAGTGAAGAAAACCTACACCAAGGTTTGCGTTTAAAAAAGCAGATGGTCGATTTGGCACAAATGGGATTTACTTCCTCGATCATTCAAGCACCCCAAGCACTTACTGAAGACCAACGAATTGCCGATTATGCGCAAACCAGAAACTTCCCATTCCTCGATGCTACCACTAAAGTAGGAGTTCATCTTAGGTTTGGCACGATTAGTGTACGTTCCTTGGTGCGCAAGGCACTAGTGAGTGAGGAAAACACCTACCTCAAAGAATTGATTTGGCGGGAGTTTATGATGATGCTTTTGTGGCATTTCCCCCATACGGTGCAAAATTCGTACAAACCAGTTTTTGATCGCATCGCCTGGCGCAACAATCAAGAGGAATTCACGGCATGGTGTCAAGGAAAAACAGGTTATCCACTAGTAGATGCAGGTATGAGGGAACTCAATGCTACCGGATTTATGCACAACAGAGTGCGTATGTTGGTCGGGAGTTTTCTGGTCAAACATTTATTGATTGATTGGCGTTGGGGAGAGGCCTATTTTGCCCAAAAACTCTTTGATTTTGAATTGTCCAGCAATGTGGGAAATTGGCAATGGGTAGCCGGAAGCGGCATTGATGCAGCTCCCTATTTTAGAATTTTCAATCCCGAAGAACAGATTAAGAAATTTGATCAAGACCATAAATACATCCGCCGATGGGTGCCTGAATATCAGGAATTCACGTACCCTAAGCCTATCGTAGACCACAAAATGGCCCGCGAACGTTTTCTGCAAGCACACAAGGCTGCAGCATCTATTTTAAATTAATTCTTATGTCGTTAATCGATTACACATTAGTGCGTTTCACCATTGGGGACCTTTCCTCCATCTCTGGCATAAAAACCCCGGCCTTGAGGATGTGGGAAAAACGCTATGACTTGTTAACCCCAGAGCGCACAGACACCAATCTGCGTCAGTACGATTTGTCACAACTTCAAAAATTGCTCAACGTACGATTTTTGTTGCAGCATGGACATAAGATTTCCAAAATTGCCGAGGCCTCTCAGCAACAGGTTTTTGAGTGGGTGCACAAAGAGGTAACGGAAAAACACCCCGAAGATTATTACATAGATGAACTGATGCTGAGCTGTATCGGCTACGACCGCATCAGGTTCCTGGAGCTTTATGAAGAGTTGCTCCAACAGCATTCATTTTCTGTGGTATTTAGCCAATACTTTGTTCCTCTATTACAGAAAATAGGAACACTGTGGCAGACCAACACGGTAGATATCACCCAAGAACACTTTGTGGTTCAATTGATCAAGGAGCGTCTGCTGCTTCAACTGGCTCCGCTTGAAGGAAAAAAATCAAAAACCACCTCGGTACTGGTATTTTTCTTTTTGCCAGAAAATGAGATCCATGAGATCGGCTTGTATTTTGCCTACTACCTCGCGCTGGCCAAGGGTGTTCAATCCGTTATGCTCGGTCCTTCGGTACCTGTATCTGCACTGGCCAAATTTAATGCGCTTCCCAAAGAAGTCATTTATTACACGCACATGTCGCACAGTATGCGACCCTCCAGCACGGCACAGTATTTTGCGCAGCTCAGCGAAGTCTTACTCAATCAACCACAAAGACAATTGTGGATTTCTGGAGACATTGTTCAAGAAATCCCTTCCGTACTCACTCATCCCCAAGTGCGCTATGTGGGACAGGTAAATGATTTAGAAAAGGCCTTAAATGCCTATGCCCATTATGACCGAGAAGATTCACTGGTCGAGCAATGACCTAGCCCAGATGGATGCTAAATACAGGATCCATTTAATCAATTCTGCATCCGGGTATAAATCTGCCAACCTGATCGGAACGAGATCCCCTAAAGGGCAGGACAATCTGGCTGTTTTTAGTTCTGTGATCCATATGGGAAGCCAGCCAGCTGTATTTGGATTCTTGCTCAGGCCGGCCACCGTACCTCGTCATACCTGGAGCAATATATTAGCGACAGGTATATACACCATCAACCATATTCATCTTCCTATTCTAGAAGCAGCTCACCAAACGAGTTTAAAGTTTCCAGAGGATGTCTCAGAGTTTGAGGCTACTGGATTGTGTGCTGAAATGAAGGACGGATTTGCCGCACCTTATGTAGCCGAATCCCCGGTTCAAATGGGTATGAAATACTTAAATCACTACGAAATCAAGGAAAATGGGACTATCCTCGTGGTGGGTCAAGTAGAGCACTTATACGCGGACTCCCAGGTAGTGGCTTCAGACGGATGGCTTCAGCTCGATCAAGCACAAACCATGACTATCAATGGATTGGATGGCTATGCTTTACCTGCACTGGTTCAACGAATGCCCTATGAGAAAATCTAGTTCATATACCGGGCAAAACTTTTAGTGTCAACCCGAGCACCTAGATCAAACAACAAATTATACAAACCGTAAAAGGTGCGATTGATGTATAGGAAATGCTTGGAGCCTCTGTTTCCATTCATTTTTCTGATGGTTTGGTCACTGCTTAAACGCTTGCTAAGCGCACCAATTGCCTCCCAAAAATCTGGATTAGAAAAATCAAATTGATCTCGTTGAAACGGTTGTGTGAATAAGCTAAGCAATTCGTGAAAAAGGTCGGAAACATATTTTATGGTGGCTTGATCATCGCTCGGCACTAAGATTTCCAAATCCCAAAGCAAGGCGTCAAATACGCCGCGGTCATTTTGGGCTTCAGCGGTAGCTAGGGCAAAATAGGGGGTGTAGAAATTTTCAGGCACCTGTTTCATGCAGCCAAAATCAATCGGCACTAACCTATTTTCGACGTCTACCAAGAAATTTCCCGGATGTGGATCTGCATGTACTTTTTTCAATAAGTGCATTTGATACATATAGAAATCCCAAAGGGACTGGCCCACTCGATGCGCTAACTCCGTTCCTCTATGGGCTTTAGCAAATGTTTGAATGTGCTGTCCTTCCATCCAATCCATGGTTAGGATACGATCACTGGAAAGCGATCGATAGTAGCTAGGAAAACGAACGTTGTCCAATCCTGCACAGGATTGAGCAATGGCTTGGCTTTGTTCCAATTCCAGCTGGTAGTCAGTCTCTTCTAACAATTTGTCTTGAACCTCTTGAAAGTATTTTTCTGAATCCTTGGCATTGATGTTAAACATCTTAAGCGCTACAGGCTTAACCAATTTAAGGTCTGATACAATACTCTCGGCCACTCCTGGGTATTGAATTTTTACCGCATAGGCATGACCATCCTTGTAGGCTTTATGCACCTGGCCAATGCTAGCCGCATGCGCCGCTTCGCGTTCAAATCGATCAAACAATACTTCAGGGCTTTGCCCCATGGATCGCTTAAAGCTTTTTTGTACCAAGGGGTAGGAGAGCGGAGGGACGGAAAATTGAGCTAGGGAAAACTGGTCGTAGTAGGCTTCGGGGAGCATGTTTTTTTCCATGCTCAACATTTGGGCCACCTTCAGGGCACTTCCCTTCATCGTTTTCAGACCATCGTAAATAGCCGAAGCATTCTCTTTGTCCAAGTCATTTTGAGATACGTCTTGTCCGAGTATTTTTTTGGTGTAGTGCACTGTATAGTTTCCGCCAACTTGGACACCCGTCTTCAATAGGGTCTTGGCACGTGCAATTTTTGACGTGGGGATAGAATTGATCGATTTCATGGCTTAATGAGCTATGAAGTCCTTGATGAGGTATTTGCCTAGGTCAAATAAGTTACTGTTGGGTCGATCCATGAATAACTCAAAAAAAGTGGCCGTTGATTTTTCAATCAATATGTCTGTTTTTTCAAATCCTTTGGAACGATCCTTGACCCAATATTGGAATAAGAGCATAAACTGAATCCAAAAGGCTTCTTCAGTACCCGCACTTTGAAGTTGAGCGATTGCTTTAGGTCCCTGCTGAGTTCTGGAAAGATGTTCTTTGGCCCACGCTTTGTATTGCGTTCTAAATCCTTTGAGGTCCCCCCAAGAAGCAAGGTCGGACTTAAATGCTTCCGCACTGTGGAGGATGTACGTTCTGTTGGCTGTCATCACCTCAAACAGGGTAAATAACAGACTTAATGCTTTTTCTTGAGCTGGCGCTTGCTGAAAATCAGAGCTTTGCGCTACCAAATCACTGGCTTGTCCCATAAATGCCTCCCAAATCGACGATTTTAGATGGGCTAGATCGCTGAATTGTGCGTAAAAGTCCGCCTCATTACATCCAGCAATTTGGCAAAACTGATACACATTCGTGCAGGGTTTTGTACCATCTAGTTGGGCGTGCATGTATGCAGAAATTAGATCCTGGGCTGTAGGTGCTGATTTTTTGGATTTGGTAGCCGCCATTTGTTTAATGTTTTTGTTTAAATGCTATACAAAAGTAACATAAAATGAGTTCTATTCACCCTGAGCTATCACAATAATTCGTTATTTTTTGTTTCTTTACCGCAAGTACCTACCCTATGGATATATCTACCGTTTTTAAAAATAATCAAGCATGGATCGAACAAAAATTACAGGGAGAACCTGGATACTTTGATCGATTAGGTTCTGGTCAAAATCCTGATTTGCTGTACATAGGTTGCTCAGATTCTCGGGTATCTGCCGAAGAATTGATGGGTGCTGAGCCGGGAGAGATTTTTGTCCACAGAAACATCGCCAATATGGTGATTTCCATTGACCTCAATGCGATGTCCGTGATCAACTACGCAGTTAAGTATTTAAAAGTGAGTAAGATAGTGGTTTGTGGACACTACGGTTGTGGGGGTGTGCAAGCAGCTATGCAATCTGCAGACATGGGAATACTTAACCCTTGGTTGCGCAATATTCGAGATGTGTATCGAATCCACAAACACGAACTCAATAACATTGAACACGAACAAGACCGCTACAAAAGACTGGTCGAACTCAATGTTCAGGAACAATGCGTCAATCTGATCAAAACAGCAGCCGTTCAAAAGGCCTACAGAGAACGCGGATTAAAAGTATACGGTTGGGTGTTTGATGTACATACCGGTAAACTGATCGATTTGGCCATTGATTTTGAACGCATCCTGGAAAACATCATGGAGATCTACCATTTGGATTAAACCACATTATTTGTTCTTGGTCTAAATTACAATCACGCTGTAGGGTAATTCCCTAGGAAGGTGTTTGTTATATTTGTAGGAATACGACTATGGACCAAATCATTCGCTATGCCCTGAACCACAAGTTAGTGGTTTTGTTAGGCACCGCCATTATGGCGTTTTACGGGTTATACGCCCTGAGTCAACTTTCAGTTGGCGCTGTACCGGATATCACCAACAATCAAGTTCAAATCATTACGACATCCCGAAGCTTGTCCACGGAGGACGTGGAGCGGTACCTGACCTATCCGGTTGAACTCGAAATGGCCAATCTTCCAGGTGTACACGAAATACGTTCTGTGTCCAAGTTTGGACTGTCTGTGGTTACGGTGGTATTTGATGACGAATTAGGCACTTATTTGCCGAGACAACTTATCGCCGAAAAAATTGCCTCTGCTCAAGAAAAAATCCCTCAGGGTTTCGGGACGCCGTTTATGGGACCTATCACAACAGGTTTAGGTGAAATTTATCAATACACTTTATCGGTTGACCAAGCCCACAAAAACAAATACTCCCTCACCGAACTCCGCAGCATACAAGATTGGTTAGTGAGAAGGGAATTGTCTGGAATTCCTGGGGTAGTTGAGGTAAATACGTGGGGCGGTTACCTCAAAACCTATGAGGTGGCTATTCAGCCTGAGCGTCTACAGGCCCTTGAGTTGTCGGTCTTGGATGTATACCAAGCATTACAGGCCAACAACAGTATTGCTGGCGGAAGTTATATAGAAAAAAATGATCAAGCTTATTTTGTTCGTGGTGAGGGGTTACTCGACAGTCTAGAGGAAATTGAAGCATTGGTGGTTGCGCAACGAGGTGCTGTACCTGTATTGGTTCGGGATGTGGCTGAGGTGCGTTATGGCTATGCCAATCGGTTTGGCGCAATTACGGCCAACGGAGATGGAGAAACGGTGATGGGTCAAGTGATGATGCTCAAAGGGGCCAATGCTCAAGAGGTAATCTCAGCCGTTAAGCAGCGTGTTGCCTATGTGCAAACCATGCTTCCTGAAGGTATCACGATCAATCCATTTTTGGAGCGCAGTGAACTCATCAAAAAAACCACGTTTACGATTGCTGAAAATTTGGTGCTGGGCTGTCTGATCGTCATTTTTGTGGTGGTCGTTCTTTTGGGGTCTTGGCGTTCTGGATTAGTAGTTGCTTCAGTCATTCCATTGAGTTTGTTGTTTGCTTTGTCCCTGATGTATGTGTTCGATGTCGATGCCAATTTGATGAGCTTGGGAGCGATTGATTTTGGTATTATTATCGATGGGGCCGTAATTATTGTCGAATACATCGCCTTTCAAATCACCGCAAAAGCAGCTACACTAGCGAAACTTTCTGGCGTAGAGCGCAGAGTTGAATTGGATGAAATTACCCGAAAAGGGGCTTCTAAAATGATGCGTTCAGCCATCTTTGGTCAACTCATCATTTTGATTGTATTTATTCCAATTTTATCGTTAGTGGGTGTTGAAGGCAAGATGTTTCGACCTATGGCATTGGTGTTTAGTTTTGCGCTTGTAGGCACCATGTTGCTGTGCTTTACGTACATTCCCGTGGTGACTGCTCTGGTGGTCAAACCGGATAGTGCGGCCAAAACAAGCTGGTCGATACGCGCACTCAATCATTTATCTCGCCACATCTATTACCCTACGTTGGTTTGGGCACTCCGCCACAAGAAGTGGGTGCTCAGCAGTGCAGGAGGCTTATTGCTCGCTGCGATACTTCTTTTTGTAAACATGGGGGGAGAATTTGTACCCACCCTAGACGAAGGTGATTTTGTCATTCAACCCGTATTGCCTACCGGTACCTCTTTGAGTAAAACAATCGAATACACCTCAGCGATGGAAAAAATTATTTTGGGTTTTGATGAGGTCGATCAAGTGGTGTCTCGTATTGGTGCCGCTGAGGTGCCAACAGACCCCATGTCTATGGAGGAAAGCGATGTGATCATCAAGTTACATCCTATAGGCACCTGGAAAAACGCAACAACTAAAGATGAATTGGCGGATATGATTAAGGACTCATTGATGCAGATCGATCATGTCTCATATGAATTTACCCAGCCTATAGAAATGCGCTTCAATGAATTGATCACCGGTGTTCGCGCTGATGTGGCCATTAAGGTATTTGGACCCGAGCTGGATGTGCTTCAACAGAAAGCATTTGACATTCAACAGGCCATTCAAGAGGTTCCTGGCGCTGCAGATATCAGTGTGGAAAAAATTGAGGGATTACCCCAGATGAGGGTGAAATACCACAGGCCAGCACTGGCTCGTTATGGGGTGAGTGTGGATGAGTTGAATACGGTACTTTCCCTGGGGTTTGCCGGCGCGCGAGCAGGAACTGTGTTTGAGGGAGAAAAACAATTTGATTTAACTTTAAAGTGGGATGCTGCTCACAGGCAGGAACTACAAGATTTAGAAAAGATCAGCGTGCAACTAAAGGACGGTCGTCAGGTACTTTTGGGTTCACTGGCTTCGGTGACTTATGACCAAGGACCGGCCAAGATTTCCCGCGACAATACCAAAAGAAGGGTTGTTGTTGGGATTAACGTAAGCAACAGAGATATGGCTTCAGCAGTAGAGG
>ENA-OUVC01000583-OUVC01000583.1-marine-metagenome-genome-assembly--contig:-NODE-583-length-23489-cov-3.758799_pt1 | contig 23489 bp, 22 predicted proteins | sample MGYA00248622_ERZ508571 | MGnify/ENA primary metagenome ERZ508571 (study PRJEB26236, sample SAMN06267175) | marine metagenome | isolation source: Columbia River Estuary | place: USA:Columbia River Estuary... | reverse complement strand
CCATGAGCACAAAATCCAGCTGCCACATAAAAACCACCAACTGATGTCTCACCTAAACAAAACTCATTATCTGGGGTGAAGCCCTCTGGCCCATTAATAAAGTTTTTAAGTCCTACCTCACCCATTACTGGCACCCGCATAGCTGCATTCTCTGCGATCTGCTCAAACCGCTCCCACTCATCAGGTAGTAACTTAGAGTTAAAGTCTTTTGGAATTTGATCATATGAATTAAAGGTTGCGGTAAAGGGCTTTGAGTTTCGCTCATATCCACCCATTACTAAACCCTTAACCTCTTGCCGGAAATAGATTAAATTATCTGGATCGCGCAGCGATGGTAAGAACTTAGCGGTATCAGGTAGGAAGTTTTCGGTAATTAGATATTGATGACTCATTGGAATAATTGGAATTCGAACCTCTGCTAATCGGCCAAGCTCTGCGGCGTAGATACCACCTGCATTAACTACAATCTCACACTCAATCTCACCCTTATCAGTTGTTACCGAGGTAATCCGATTATTCTTGGTATTAATCGCTAATACTCTGGTGTGGGTAAAGATTTTAACCCCACCTCTTCTGGCCCCAGCTGCCATCGCCTGGGTTAGCTGTGAGGGATCAACCTGGCCATCGGTAGCCAGATAGCAACCACCAACTACTGAATCTAAATTAATTAATGGAAATAACTCTTTAATCTGATCATTTGAGATCTCAACTAGATCTAAGCCAAATGTTTTAGCCCACCCAATCTGTCTTCTGATCTCTGCCATTCGCTCATTACTGGAGGCAATCTTTATTGAGCCACACTCTCGCCAAGATGCTGGGGTTTCACTTTTTTCTAACTCTCGATATAACTCAACTGAGTACATATTCATTTTAGTTAAGGTGGGATCAGCTCGTAGTTGACCAACTAATCCGGCGGAGTGAAAGGTTGAGCCACTTGTTAACTCTGCTCGCTCTAGCAAAATTACATCCCGCTGACCAAGTTGGGCTAGATGATAGGCAACTGAGGTGCCACCAACACCGCCACCTATTACAACAATTTTGGCCCTAGTAGGTAACTCTTGTGCGCTCATTATCCAACTGTATCCTTTCTCTGTGGCACCCTCTAGCAATGGTTTTAGTGATCTACTAAACCAGGTAAAGCGGCTGCAGGTTAGAGATAGCGTTACTGAGTTATCTGGTGGTTTAACAAATCGTAATCTAAAAATCTCAACTCCAGGTGGTGATTATGTTGCTCGCATCTCCAGTAATAAATCAGCGCTACTTTCAATTGATCGAAATGCTGAGTATGAGAACTCTAAGATTGCTGCTGCTATTGGTATTGGCGCTGCGGTCTATGAGTTCCTACCTGAGTTTGGCTTACTGGTAATTGGTTATCTACCAGGTAAGACATATACCGCAGATGATGTGGCTGGAAATATTAGCCGAATTGCCCAAAGTGTTAAGCAGCTACATAATGCAAAGCCCTTTGTTAGTGATTTTGATATGTTTATAATCCAACAAAGGTACTTAAAGATTGTAACTGAGCGTGGCTTTAAAATGCCAGATAATTACCTAACTTATACCGATCAACTTTTGCAAATGAAGCGGGCATTTTCAGTATTAGATGAGGGCAAAGTACCTTGCAATAATGATCTACTGGCAGCTAACTTTATTGATGATGGTAAGAAGATATGGATAATTGATTATGAGTACTCTGGAAATAATGATGCCTGCTTTGAGTTAGGAAATATCTACAGTGAATCAAATCTTTCATATGATCAACTAATTGAGTTAGTAGATGCTTACTACGGCAAACATAGACCAGAGAAGATTGCCCGGGCCTGGTTATTTGCCCTGCTAGCTAGATATGGCTGGAGCCTTTGGGCATCGATTCAAAGCTCGGTCTCAGATCTTGATTTTGATTTTTGGGATTGGGGAATGCAAAAGTATGAGGTGGCGGTGAGAGATTTTAAATCAGTTGAGTTTAAAGATGCATTACAAGCTGTTACAACTAAGGGTAATTAACTAAATCGACTTACTAACTCTTTGTGGAGTAGGCCATTTGATGCGATCGCACCTGGGCCGCTTACACCAGCAATACCTGCCAGATTGGTAAAACTACCACCCGCCTCTGTCACAATTACCGACAACGCTGCCATATCCCAAAGTGCAAGCTTTGGTTCAATTGCAAAATCAACTGCGCCCTCTGCCACCAACATATATGACCAAAAATCACCAAAGCCACGGGTGCGCCAAACATCATTTGATAATTTTAGAAAATTATCATAATCACCCTCCCAAATATCCTTTTTTACAATCTCAGAGTGAGCAAAGGAGGCATCAGATACCTTACTCACCTTACTTACCGCTAACCTGCGCACCTTTTTACTACCACCAACTGTTTCAATTACAAATGCGCCAGCTGCTGCCGATGCATACCATCTCCTACCTAATGCCGGAGATGAGACCACGCCAACTGTAATAACCCCATTTACTCTAAGTGCAATAAGTGTGGCCCAAACTGGCACACCCCTAATAAAATTTTTTGTGCCATCAATTGGATCTAAGATCCACTCCCGATTATTAGTTGAGCTGCTACTTTCAAACTCCTCACCAATTATCCCATCATCTGCGGCTACCTTAGCCAATTGCAACCGGATCTCATTTTCAACCGCCTTATCAGCATCACTTACCGGTGTTAGATCAGGCTTACTCTCAACTACTAAATCAGATGCAAGGTAGCGATCTAATGAGATTAGATCGGCAAGATCTGCTAACTCAAGTGCTAACTCTAGATCGGTCATAACTTTAGTTTACTGCACTTTAATAAGCGTAAGGCCGCAGTGGTAATGATAAAAACCCCTTGCTATCTAGATAATTAGATTAATATCATCCTATGGCAGGTAAAGATTTATCTCGTGCTGCTGCCTTTCCAGCGATAGAAAAGCGTTATGGCAAGCCAATGAGTTATTGGTTTGCGGTGATGGCAAAGGTGAAGGGGGCTAAGTATCCAGAGCAGATTGCGCTGCTGCGTGATAAATACGGCTTCTCTGCCGCCCATGCCAACGCCTTAGTTATGCATAGCAGGGGATCTAAATCTGCTAAAAGATTTACCACCTTGGCCCAGTACTACAAAACAATTAATCCGCATCAGGTTAAAACTGTGAAGAGAGTATTTAAGGCGATTACCAAAAAGTATCCAAAGTTAGAGCTGGTGATTGCTTGGAATCAGCCGATGTTAAAGATGGATAGCAGGTATGTATTTGGAGTCTCTGTTACTAAAAATTATATTTTAATAGCGCCTTGGAGTACTGAAGTAATAAGTAAGTTTGCGCCAAGACTTACCCCCTATAAGGTAAATAAAAAGACAATTGCCATACCAAATGATTGGCAGGTAGATGAAAAGCTACTGCAGGCGATGGTTAAAGCACGCCTTGCTGAGTAGTAATGCAATTAAATAAGAGTTAGGGTTTAGCCATGGCTTATCAGGTGGAGCGAGTGCGGCAGGATTTTCCCTCCCTTAAAACTGGGATCGCTTTTTTTGATGGTCCAGGTGGATCACAGGTGCCAACTGCAGTTGGTCAGGCGATTGCAGATGCAATTACTCAAGCATCATCTAATCGGGGAACCACAACAGCGTCAGAGCAAAATGCTGAGGATGCTGTTATTGGGTATCGAAATGCGGTAGCTGATCTATTAAATGCTGATCCAAAGGGTGTGGTCTATGGCAGAAGTTGGACCCAACTTACCTATGACTTCTCCAGAAGTATCTCTAAGAGTTGGAGCAGCGGGGATGAAATAATTATCTCTCGCCTAGATCATGATTCAAATATTCGCCCTTGGTTACAAGCTGCTGAAAGCCGGGGTGCGGTAGTTAAGTGGGCTGAGATTGATAAGGAAAGTGGTGAGCTGCCAGTATCTGCAGTTACCTCGCTATTAAGCTCTAAAACAAAATTTGTCGCGGTAACTGGGGCAAGTAATACCTTAGGAACAAAGCCAGATATCTATGCAATTGGTAGAGCGGTTAGGGATGCTGGCGCCTTATTTTTAGTAGATGGAGTACACCTAACACCACATGCGGTAATTGATTTTAAAGCTATGCCGGTAGATTTCTACGGCTTCTCCTCCTACAAAATATTAGGACCACACTGCTCATCATTTATAGCAGATCCGAATCTCTTAGAGAGTATTAATAATGACAAGCTGCTGCCATCTACTATGACAGTTCCTGAGCGGTTTGAGTTTGGCACCCTGCCTTATGAGTTAATGGCTGGGGTGAGTGCATCTATTGATTATGTAGCAGCCTTAGATAGCAGCGCATCTGGTAGCAGGCGAGAGCGGATAGTTAAATCAATTACTTTACTTGAGGAGTATGAGGCGGATCTATTTAAATATATGCAGGATCAATTAGCGCTCTTGCCTGGTATTACTTTGTATGGAAAGGCTAAAGATCGCACCCCAACCGCCTACTTTAACTTTGCAGGTGTTGATGGCGGTGATGTCTATAAGTTTATGGCAGGGAAAAAAGTAAATCTGCCGGCACATAATTTTTACGCAGTTGAGGTATCAAGGGCATTGGGCTTAGGTGATACTGGCGCGATCAGAGCTGGTATTGCACCCTATACAACCCGTGATGATGTTGATCGATTAATCACAGGGTTGAGTGAGTTTTTAAGTAAAAAATAAGTACTTAATCTAATTTATAGATCTGCCCGCTCTGCTTTCCCATAATTGATTTAACATAAGCATCTGCCACATCAACCGCCTTAACCTGGTGATATCCAGGAAATGATGGGTGATAACTAGTTGCCTCAACTAAAACACTTGGACTTACCGTATTTATTCGAATACCCCGTGGCAGATCAATTGCAGCAGCTAAGGTGAAGGATTCAATCGCCCCATTTGCAAGGGCGGCAACGGTGGCAGATGCAATTGGATCTCTAGCTAAAATACCGGTCATAAGTGTGAAGCAACCACCATCGCTTAGGTAATTAATCCCGGCCCTTACCAACTCAACCTGTCCCATCGCCTTATCGGTTAGACCAAGTAGATACTCATCATAGGTAAGTTCGGTAATTGGTTTATATATTACTTTGCCAATACAAGATGCCACCGCATCAATCTTTCCTACCTGCTCATACATCGCAGCAATTGATGCCGCATTTTTTACATCTACTTTGATTTGGGTAGTGCGTGAGACACCAATTACTTGGCCATGCTTACTAAGTGCTTTAGCAACATAGGAGCCAATTAAGCCGGTGGAGCCAACTACTAAAAACTTCATTTTATTTCCTCTTTTTACTCTTACCTACTTCTATCCTACCTTGCGCTAGATTATCTGCACTTACTTGTATTAAGAGTGTGAAGATAGGATTGGTAAATGATTGAGGTAATTAGCGCCCATGCTGAAGGTGAGGTGGGTGATGTAATTATTGGTGGAGTTGGGCAGATTCCAGGTGAGAGTATCTGGGAGCAATCTAGATTTATTGCAAAAGATCAGGGCCTGCGTAACTTTGTTTTAAATGAACCACGTGGTGGTGTATTTCGCCATGTTAATCTGCTGGTGCCACCTAAAAATCCTGCAGCATCGGTAGCTTTTATTATTATGGAGCCAGAGGATACTCCGCCAATGTCTGGCTCTAACTCAATCTGTGTAGCAACTGTGGTTTTAGAAAGTGGAATCATCAAGATGGTTGAGCCGGTAACTAACTTAGTTATGGAGGCACCAGGTGGTTTAGTTTATGTAACGGCAAACTGCTCAAATGGCAAGGTAACTAAGGTTAAGGTTAAAAATATTGCATCCTTTGTTGGCCAAGAGGGTTTAACAGTTGAGGTGGCAGGGCTGCCAACTTTAAAGGTGGACACCGCCTTTGGTGGAGATAGCTTTGTAATTGTTAATGCTGATGATCTTGGCTTTGCTATTAAAGCAGATGAGGCATCTGATTTAGCTAAGGTGGGAATGAAGATAACTGCGGCAGCAAATGAACAGCTAAAGTTTGAACATCCAACAAATCCAGATTGGCGCCACTTCTCCTTTACTCAAATTGCAAAGCCAATCTTTTATGAAAATTCAGTTGCGATAAGTAAAAATGCAGTTGCAATTCAACCTGGAAAGATTGATCGCTCCCCTACTGGCACTGGCTGCTCTGCCCGATTAGCACTGCTGCACCACCAGGGAGTACTGAAGGTGGGGGATAAAATGATTGGCCGCTCAATTATTGACTCAGAGTTTGAGTGCAAGATTGAGGAGGAGGTAAAGATTGGTAGCAAAAATGGAATTATTCCATCTGTTGCTGGACAAGCATGGATTACCGGCAGACATACTCACACATTAGATCCATCTGATCCTTGGCCACTTGGTTATAAGTTAAGTGATACCTGGCCAAATAAACTTTAAGGATAAGTAAACTTAAGATCGAGAGTTTTACCTAGTAAGCATATTTAATTTCTACTAATCAGTAATAGATAAATTGGTAATTACAGGCTTAATTTGTTACTTAGTAGTACAAGATAAAAGCAAACATTTAGATCTATCTATTTACATTGTTCTAGGTGTGAGTAGGTTTAATAAAGTATTAATTTATCTTTTGCGGAAGGATTTATGAGAGAGTGTGATCATATCTTTATTGCCGATGATGATAATCAAATAATCTGCAGCATTTGCCTATGTAGTGATGATCAAATAAAGGTAGTAACAATTCAACGGGTAAGTGATAGCGATAGTAAATTACTTAATACGCTGCGAGATCCACAGATGCAGGATTGGATTGATCAGATATCTAATTTTTAATTAGATTGAGCTAATTGGGCCAATACCCAATCCACATCCTTATCACTTGGAAAAACTGGGTAGTGCACCTTACTTATTACCCCATCCTTAATAATCAAAGTCAGCCGCTTAAGTAATGTGGCATTGTTAGCAAAAAAAGTTGGTAGTGATAACCCTTTTTGTAACTGCAAATTACTATCACTTAAGATCTCATAAGGTAGAGCTACTCTATTTTTAAGCTCTGCCTGATACGCACTTGTTTGGGTGCTAAGACCAAATAGTTGAGATGCATATTTCATTAACTCTGGGTACTTATCTCGATAGGAGCAAGCTTGTGGTGTGCAGCCACGAGCACCTGGAATATCATCCCAACCCTCTGGCAGTGCTACACCTGGCACACCACTCATTGGATAACAAAATAAAACTGTAACTGCAGGTAGTTTAGAGAGATTAATCTGCTCACCAGAGGTTGCAGGTAGTAATAGATCAGGGATCTTCATGCCAAGTAAATGATCAGCTGCGCCATCATCTTCTGGAGCAGGCAGATTATCTGGCATCCCTAGATAATTACCTGATTGGGCTTTATCCATTTTCTCCTTATTAGATTAGTTTTGCTGACTTTTTACTACCACCAACTAACTCTAGAATTAGTGAGCAGCCAATTAGAACCATCACTCCCCCTAGTAATTGAATTGGTGTGATTAACTCCTTTAGGTAGATAGCGCCAATTAAAACCGCAATGACTGTAACCATAAACTCAACGCTAATCGCTCTAGTAGCACCAACCTCTACTACCAAACTAAAGTAGATCACATAACATAGTGAGCTACATAAGATTGCAAGTGAGATTATATAAAGCCAATCTGTGACAATTAACTCTCTTTGAAATGGTACAAAAAATAATAATGGGAGTGTGAATAGCCCGCCAAAGAAAAATGCACCAATCGCCTGCTCCCAATTGCCAACCTGCTCCATCTTAAGTTTTGCATAATTACTACCAAAGGCAGCGGCAATACAACCAACTACCGATACAGCAATTCCAAGGAAGAAATCATTTGATAGCTGCCCATGTGGGAAGCCGACTAATAAAACGATGCCAAAAAAGCCAATAATTAATCCAACAAAGCCAAGTTTAGTAATTGTCTCAATCTTCATTATTTTTCCAATCAGGGCTGAAAATAATGGAATTGCGCCAACAATTATTGCAGTTAGCGCGGTGCCAATTCTTGGGATGGCGATGGAAAATCCAATTAACTGCAAGCACACAGTTGTTGCGCCAATTACCGCAAATGGCCTTATACCGATTGAAAAATCTAATCTTCGCCTAGTAAGTAATGCGATAAGTAGCAGCACAGAGCTAGCAATAAATGATCTAATACAAACTGCGCCTACCCAGCCAAAGCCATCAACTACCCGTAGCACCAATAAAAATGATAATCCCCAGAGAATACTTAGGACTGAAAACTTTGCTAGAACCTCACCTCTCACCCCGACAGGCTACATCAGATGGCAGGTTATGAAAGTTTTGGCGGGGCTTTGCTATAAGTAACTGGCGTCTTGCTGAAGGTAATTGGGTTTGCAATTGATTTGCTACCAGCAATATCTACTACTGGATCTAAGCCAAGAGAGGTGGCTAACTCAATCGCCTCTTTAATATTATTTATCGCCCCCACTGGTATTTCAATCTTACCCAGCAGCTCTATCCAATGGGCTGCACTTTTTGTCGCAAATAAGTGATCAAGTATTTGGGTTAAATCACCTAGATTCTTAACCCGTAATTGATTGGTGCTAAACCTTGCATCGGTTGCTAGCTCTGGTGATACTGCATTAGCAAACTTTATAAACTGTTGATCATTGCCAATTGCTAGAACAAACTTCTTATCTGATCCGCTAAATACCTGGTATGGCGCAATTGATGGATGAGCATTACCCATTGCTACCGGAATTACTCCAGCAGATATATAGGCACTCCCTTGATTTACTAAGGCTGAAAGGCTTGAGCTAAGTAAATTTAACTCAACCTTTTGGCCAACTCCTTGTTGCTCTGCCACTCTAAGGGCGGTGAGAATTCCAGTAACTGCATGCAAGCCGGTGATCACATCAACTAGCGCTACCCCAACCTTTGTTGGATCATTACTATCTGCGCCGGTAATACTCATTAACCCACTTACTCCTTGCAGTAGTAGGTCATAACCAGGTAGCGCCTTAGCACTATCTGAACTACCAAATCCAGTAATTGAGCAATAAATAAGTAGTGGATTACTCACTACTACCTGCTCATAACCAAGATTAAATCTCTCCATCACGCCACTGCCAAAGTTTTCTACCACAACATCTGAGCTTGCAATTAACTCTTGAGCAATCTTTTGATCTGCTGGCTTTGATAAATCTAAGGTGAGGCCACTCTTATTTCGATTTACCGAAAGAAAGTAGGTAGCGGTGCCATCTTTATCAAATGGTGGTCCCCAACTGCGGGTGTCATCACCGGTAGTAGGCCGCTCAACCTTTACTACCTCAGCCCCAAGATCTGCCAATAACATCGTGGCATAAGGACCTGCTAGTACTCTGGAAAAATCTGCAATCTTAATACCAGCTAATGGTGGCTTCACTGTTTATCCAACCACTGCCCTAATACATTTAGGAATAGATCAACATCTTGCTTATTAATAATCATAGGTGGCTTAATCTTGAGCACATTATTATCTGGACCATCACAAGATAGCAGCACACCCTTTGAGAGTGCGTACTCCATTAGATCTGCCACCTTTTCAGTTGCTGGTGTTTTCTCATCCAACATAAACTCAACACCGATAAATAATCCATGGCCACGAATATCTGCAATCAAATCATTACTCTTTGCTAGCTGGGCTACCCCAGCCATAAGGTAGGCGCCAACTTCTTTAGCATTTAATTGCAATCTTTCATCATAAACAACCTCTAATACCGCCTGTCCAATTGCAGCGCTAACTGGGTTTGCCCCAAATGTATTGAAGTACTCCATGCCATTATTAAATGAGTTAGCAATCTCAGCAGTTGTTACAACCGCCGCAAGTGGATGGCCATTACCAAGTGGCTTACCCATTGTGACAATATCTGGCACTACATCATGTAATTCAAAGCCCCAAAACTTATCTCCAACTCTGCCTAAGCCAATTTGTACCTCATCTGCCACACAAACCCCACCTGCTTGGCGAACCATTTTAAATGCTGATTTTAAATACCCATCAGGTAAAACTATTTGTCCGGCGGTTGAGACAATTGACTCTGAGAAAAAAGCAGATAGTGGTTGCTTTAGCCCAGTTATAGTTTTTTTAAGATTACTTAAGTACTTAGCGGTGGCATCAGATGAGGTATAGCGACCACGGAATATATCTGGCAGCTCGCCAACTCCAACATGACTTGGCGCGCCATCTCCACCTTTGCCTAAAAACTTATATGGACTTATCTCCACTACAGATTGGGTATGGCCATGGTATCCATGACGAAGTGCTACCACCCCTTTAGCTTTTGTGTGAGCCCTAGCTAATCTAATTGCTAAATCATTTGCCTCACTACCGCTATTTACAAAGAAGATTACCGATAGCGGATCTGGCAAGGTGTTAGTTAAAGCTTTGCCATACTCAATAATGACTTGATGCAGATATCTGCTATTGGTATTAAGGGCGGCCATCTGCTTTGCAGCAGCTTCTACTACCCGTGGATTACCGTGACCAACATGGGCAACATTGTTAACTAGATCTAAATATGAGCGGCCATTCTCATCAAATAGGTAGGCACCCTCACCTCTTACAATATGCAGTGGATTTTTAAAGTTAAGCGATAGATTTTGCGATAGCACAACCCGGCGCTCACTTCTAATACTTTTACTTGAAAGCTGGGCATGCGCATCTGTTCCACTATTTATACCGAGAATTAAGTTTGGATTAAGACTGATGCCGCGCCAAAGTGCGATCTCATCCTGCGGCGCCACCCCATAAATATCAATTCCCATGCCACAAAGATCGGTCAGTAATTGGAAATGAGTATGTGGCGGCCAACCAACATTCTCCTCCTCTTTACCCATTCGCCCGATTAATTCACCTGCTTTAATAACTTTGCCAACCTGCCAATCTGGCATTGAATCAAGTGAGAGATGACCATAAAGAGTCCAAAACGGAGTTGCATTATTGGTTTTATGTCGCAAAATAATTACTGGACCATAATCTAACTTAGTTGAGTTGTTATTAAATACTTCAATTACGCCATCAAGGGGTGCAAAAACTTCTGTGCCAGCTGGCATACCAATATCAACACCAAGATGAAAGGTACGAGCAGTAGCTGAGGCTGGATTAAATGCCTCACCTTGGTAGACATTTCGATTCTCACAGTAATACCCAATTGTTACATCAGCGCCACTCTTAGCCATCAAATCCTCAATCGCTTTGGTAGAGCGCGGGATATCTGGATTATCAAATGACCAATTTATATAAACCTTATTTAATTCGGCCAGTGGCTTCTTTAAAATATTGGCAGATTTTGTCGTTAGTAAGTAGTCACGAATTGGCTTGGCATTTGGATTAGCCTCTAATCCAATGGCATTTCGCAACCGAAATAATGCAAAATTATTATCAAATTTATCTAATGCTAAAAGTGTTTTTGGTACATCATTTTGGCTAATAGATAAGTAATCATTATCAGGGTTATCTCCAAGTTGTAGGGCGGCATTTGCCACACTTGCAGCAAGTCTTACTTTGACCAACTCAATAAAGATAGATAACTCATCAGTGGTTAAGGGATTTACGCTGTGATAGCCACGAACAAATTGTGAGATCTCTTTAACTGGGTCATCAGATTTTAAACCTACATAGGCAGCAGCAACTGCAGCTCCTACCACCTTTGGTGCATAAATCATGTCGCCAAAATCTATTAGGAAAAGTTTTTCACCATTTTCAATTATGTTGTAATCATTACCATCATTGTGAATTACCTGACTTTGAAGTTTTTTAAGCTTTGGTGCTACCTGATCCCGGTAATTAGTAAGGGTTGAGTTAACAGCTTTTCTTACCTCAGTATCTGAGATCTTATCTACCCAACCTAGTAACTTTTCAGCCTGCAACATATTCCAAATAAATTTCACATTAAGTGATTTCTTCTCATCTTTATTTACCTTTAACAGTGCTAACTTTTTATCAACAGTGGCGATTAAGCGCCCTAGCTGCTCAATTTGTTCAGGGCTATGTTGATCTGTTACACCCCAGCACTTGCCCTCATGCCAGGTTAGTAATCTGGCCACACTTGACTTACTTAGCACTACTAAACTTTTTCCCTTTTTGCTCTGAATTAAGGCTGGTGCAACGGTAATTGATTGATCCTGTAGAAAGGTTAGAACCTTATTTTGTAGGTTAATTCTTACCTTAAGATGGCTATCAACCTTTGGATAAATCTTTAAAACAGATTTACTCCTGCCCTCAACTTTGAAATTAATATCTCGCTCACTAGGCAGGGGTGAAAGTGGGCTATCAATACCCCAATGTTTTTTCAGCAGTAAGGCTGCTTGGCTAGCATCCATCTTTCTCACCTTATCCATCTAAAATTTTCCATTTTGTAAAATAAATTCAGCCATTGCTGCATCTTGAATACCAAGCCCAACACTGAAGTAGTAAATCACTTGATCCACAGTAGTTCGTCCCTTAATTCTTTGGTTATAAAGCTCACCAATCGACTCTGGTTTATCCCATTTTCGCTTTGGTATGGCAAGTGTACTAACAACTGATCCTGCTTGTTCTGAGATTGTTTTTGCATCATCACCAAAAACTTTATCAGCATTTGCTAGTGCCTCAACTGATACCTCAAGCCGATTGGGCGCAAATGAGCCAATAGAAATACAGGTGGTACCAGGATTTAACACAGATGTAATAACAGGTGAGATGGAGTTGGTGCAAACAAAAATCAAATCACATTGATTAACTAATCCTAAATCTTTTGAAATCTCTATATCCAAATCTAAATTCTTATCACCTCTTGCAAAACCAATAATCTTCTTTGGTGAGAAAATCTCTTTTACAGCTTTGATGTGAGCAATACCTTGATGGCCTAAACCTATTACGCCCACAGTTTTAACTGGATTTGATAACTCCTTTGCTGCAGCCATACTTGCTGCCACAGTACGCCACTTTGTAACTGATTCACCATCTAAAAAGTAATCAACTGATCCAGTTAATTGATTTAATACTGCAATTGTTGTTTGCACAACTGGTAAATCTCTTTTTTCATTTGAGGGAATTACGCTGCCAAACTTAACTATCGTTGGCCCATTTTCACTGGCCCTGGCGATATAAGAGAACTGGGCATTTTCATTTTGAGTCAAAATAGCTCTCGGACCCATAACTGCTTTACTGTTAGCAAAATCGATAAATACTTTTTTTTGCACTTCCATCACTTTTTTTATCTCGCAAATGCTATCTACCTCTAAGGGTCCAATAAATTTTCCTTGGGCGCTGGCCATATCTGTAAGTGTAGATTGGAATGCTTCTGATTGCGACATGCTGATAATCACATTAACTACTTAAATTCATACCACCTGCCACTAGAGGGCTCGATAATCCCTATGAAGTGAGGTTAAACTTATCTCATGCAATCAGGCTTTATGTTTTTCTGGGCAGTACTTGTTTCTGCTTACATGATTATCACTTACCGAAATAAAATCAAAGCCGATAAAAATCTCTCTAAAGTTAATTGGGATACTTACAAATTAAAATTAAGTCAAACCTGGTGGACTGGATTTTTATGGGCATCAGTTATTTTTACAATCTTCTACCTTCTAATTTCAGCAGGTCTTACTAAGTAATTACTTATCTGCTGCCTCTGGCCATCTTGGGCTGGTACTTCGTGGTGGGTAGATCGAATCCTTTATCAAAACTATTGCTGGAGTTTTCTTAGTTGCCCGGTTTGCCAAAACATTTTTAAGTCCAGCTAAATCTGTTGCGGTGAACTCGATTTCAAAGGCAGCGGCAAGTTGTTGCCAATTAGGGTTAAAAAGATTTACCCCTCTCTCTGGATGTTTCATTACTAATTGATCAAAGCGCAACATTCCATAGCCCCCATCATCATGGAGCAAAATTGTTAATGGTAATTTTTCTTGTGAGACTGTTGCCAACTCACCCAATCCAAATGCAATTCCGCCATCACCACACACCACCAAGGTTGGCACAGCACTTGCTGATGGACCAATGCTTGCTGGTAGGCCAAAGCCAAGTGTTCCCCAACCAACTGGGTATGCGATCTGCCTGACTCTGCCAACTCTGCAGTAAACACCAGTCCAATAACCAGAGATTGCCATGTCACAAACAATGTAGTTCTGCGTTGGCCATGACTCCTCAATTGCAGTAACTAGAGAAAGCCCAGCGCTACCTTTTTGAGTTTGAGAAATCTTACTTCGCAGCTGTTTGCAGATAGATTTAACATCTACCCAACTTGGCAGCGATGGTAGCGCAAATAATCCTTCAATTACTTTATCTAATTTAGAGCTTTGAATTACTGCACTTGCCTTAATGTTTTTAAGTGTAATTGCTGGATTAGCATCAACAACACAAATAACTTGTGGGAATTTAATGCTCCAATTTTTAGTATTCATGCCATCTAACTGACTACCAAATACAATCAGCGCTTCACATTGAGTCAAAATATCTTCAATCTCTGGCTCATGAATTGGCAGATCTAGATAATTCTTACTTGCACAGCCCACACCTCTGCCAGCAAATGAGGTAAAGATTGGTGCATTTAAATGATCAGCCAACTTGGCTATTTGATCACTGACCTCAGTTGCTCCCCCGCCTGCCCAAATTCCAATCTTTTTCTTACCAGCTAACACCGATAGCACTTTAGATAGATCTACCACTTCGGTATCTAGTTTAGATAAATACTGAGCATACTCATTTGAAATTGCTGGAATCTTTGCTGAAAACTCTTGGTTTAAAATATCAGATGGAATTCCAATATAGCCAGCTCCAGTTGGGGCAGTTGTTAAGAGGTGAATGAAATCAACTACTGTGGCAATAGCTTGCTCGGCACTTGTCGTACTTTTTGCTAAAACAATTTCCTTACCATTTATTAAAATACGTTTTGCAAGGGGTGAGAATAGAGCGCTTTGATCATTCATCTCATGCAAAATTCCTCGCGCGCCATCACCAGATCTACTTTTCATTGGAGCTTCTGAGGAGATAACTAAAACCTGTGAGCCAGAGATTGCTGCCTCACCAAATGCTCCTAAAGTATTTGCCGCACCTGGCCCGGTAGTAGTTATTGCAACTGCAAGTTTTCCACTTGCTCGGGCAAGACCATCGGCAGCATAGACACAACTTTGCTCATGGCGCACATTTACAATCTCTGGCCTGCCAGCAGCTAATGCATTCCAAAAACCTAAGTTATGAACACCTGGGATACCAAAGGCTTTTTTGACACCATTTTCAGCCAACAAATCCAATATCACCGCGGCAACGGTGCGGCTGGTATTTTCCATGTTCAAACCATATAGGTATTTTCTTATTTTGCTGATCTAAGAGAGAATAAGGCTATGTTCAAATCAACTAATCCATCAGATATTTCGCAAGTAATCACAACAGTTGAAGCCGCATCAGCTGAGCAGATAGTTGCAGCAATGCGCAAAACTAAATCTGCGCAAAAAGGTTGGGCAAAACTTCCGGCACCAACTCGGGGCAGAGTAATTGCAAATGTTGGTCGCTTGGTTGAACGAAATAAAGAGAAGCTTGCAAAATTAATTACTAGTGAGATGGGCAAGGTTTATCGGGAGGCACTCGGTGAGGTGCAGGAGGTAGTTGATACCTGTGATTTCTTCCTTGGTGAGGGGCGCCGGCTTTATGGACAAACTGTGCCAAGTGAGATGCAAAATAAGAATCTATTTACTTTTAGAATGCCAGTTGGCAATGTATTTATAATTACCGCTGGAAACTTTCCAACTGCAGTTCCCTCTTGGTATATCGTGCCCGCACTTCTTGCCGGAAACACCGTAGTTTGGAAGCCATCTGAGTTCACACCCGCTGTTGCAAATGCGTTAACTGATCTATTTCACGCAGGTGGTGTGCCAAAGGATGTTTTAATTACTGTAGTTGCAGATGGTGAGCAAACTTTCTCTGCATTAGAGACCGGTCTTAAAGAATCAATTATAAATAAGGTTGGCTTTACTGGCTCAACTGCAGTTGGTAAGAAAATTGGCGCCAAGACTGGTGAGTACATTCAAAGTGCCTGCTTAGAGCTTGGTGGAAAAAATCCGATGGTAGTAATGCCAGATGCCAATATTGATTTGGCTTTAGATGGTGCATTATTTGCCGGCTTTGGAACTGCTGGCCAGCGCTGCACATCACTTGGCACATTGTGGATTCATGAGTCAATCTATGACTCAGTTCTAGCTAAATTCACCGCGCTGGTAGAAAATGCCGCAGTTGGTGATCCATTTAAAGATGTTTTATTTGGTCCAATGATTAGTGAAAAGTATTTAGAAAATCATTTAGCACATCTTAAGATGATTCAACCTCATCATAAGGTCTCTGGATCAACTGCAACTGGCAAAATAACTGCAAAGAATCCACGAAAAGGCTTTGTTGGTGATCCTGAAAAGGGAGTATTTGCTCATCCAGTAATTGTTGCTGGAGTTACAAAAGATGATGAGTTATATAGAACTGAAACATTTGGTCCGCTGGTAACAGTTGGTAAGTTTTCTACCTTAGATGAAGCGATTGAGTTAGCAAATGGTCATGGTTATGGTCTCTCCTCTGCTATCTACACCAATGATCCACAAAATGTTTGGCGCTTTAGAGAGGGCATCTCTGCTGGAATGGTTTCAATTAATAACTCAACCTCAGGAGCTGAGGCCCACCTACCATTTGGTGGCAATGGGCTCAGCGGTAATGGCTCAAGACAAAGTGGTATTTGGGTGCTTGATCAATTTACTAGATGGCAATCAATGAATTGGGATTGGTCTAATAAGTTGCAGAAGGCTCAGATGGATCTAATTGAGATTAAGCATGATCCAAATTTTGATTTAAAATAAATAGTTACTAAAACTCTAATCTCTAATGAGGGCATAATTTATGTCACTACCAAATCAGGTTGATGTAGTAATAGTTGGTGGTGGGGTTATGGGAACCTCGGCAGCTTTTCATTTAGCTGAAGCTGGAATCTCAGTTCTACTATGTGAGAAAAATGAATTAGCTAGCGGCTCAACCTCAAAGGCAGCCGGTGGAGTTAGGGCAAATTTCTCAGATGAGTTCAATGTGGCGCTCGGTGCTAGATCACTAGATCTTTTTGCAAAGTTTAATCAACGCCCTGGCTATGAGATTGATCTGCACAGATCTGGTTACCTATTTGCATTAAGCAAGAGTGAGGATGTCACACTCTTTGAAAAATCCACCCAGATCCATAAAAAATTTGGTGTTGAGTCAAGAATGCTTACTCCAGCCGAAGCTGGAAAGATTTCACCCCTATTAAATACCTCTGATTTACTTGCTTGTTCATTTACGCCAAATGATGGCCACTGCACACCTGAAGCGGTTGTACTTGGTTATGCCGGTGGTGCTAAAAAACTTGGCGCCACAATTCTTACCAATACTCAGGTAACAAGTATTACAGTCGATAATGACGAGATAACCTCTGTTCAAACCACCGCCGGTAATGTTAAAACAAATACAGTAATTAATTGTGCTGGTGCTTGGTCACCACAGATTGCAGCCATGGTTGGCTTAGAGCTACCGGTAACACCATACCGACGAGAGTTAGTAATTACTGAAGCACTGGGTGATAATTTTGCTGATCTACCAAAGAGTATGCCGATGACAATTGATTACTCATCATCACTTTATTGGCATCGCGAAGGTAAGGGTTTGCTTATGGGATTTTCAGATAAAACTACCGAATCTGGATTTGATCTAAAGCGAGATCCATCTTTCTTAGAAAAACTCGGCACAATTGCCATGCATCGAGCTCCTCGTTTAATGGATGTAGGAATTGGTAAAGGATGGGCTGGTTTATATGAGGTAACACCTGACCACAATGCAATTTTAGGTGAGTTTAAAAAAGTTTCTAGATTTTTTTATGCAACTGGTTTTAGTGGTCATGGCTTCCTACAAGGGCCAGCAATTGGTGAAATTCTTCGAGATCTATATTTACAAAAACAACCATTTGTTGAAATACAACAGCTAAGCGCCGATAGATTTAGTGGTGGTGGCCAATTACGTCCTGAATACAACATTGTTTGATAATGATATTGATCACGAATAGATATATTTCAGCAATTACCTCTACTGCCTTAAACAAGTATGGCGATAGACTCACCTTATGAGTAAGCAGCCGGCCACACCAATTCATCCACTGGTATTAATGCAGGTTGAGGCGCGCCTTACCGCTGAGCAAAAAGCTATTCAAAATGTAGTTAGGGATTTTGCTGCTAAAGAGTTAAGACCAAATATTGCTAACTGGTATGAGGCAGGTGAATTACCAGCTCGTGATATTGCAAAGGCATTAGGTGGCATTGGCCTTTTGGGTATGCACCTTAAAAATTATGGTTGCGCTGGAACAGATGCGATGTCATATGGTCTTGCCTGTTTAGAGTTAGAGGCGGTTGACTCAGGCCTTCGCTCACTAGTTTCGGTGCAGGGCTCACTTGCGATGTTTGCAATCTATAAATTTGGTTCTGAAGAGCAGAAACAAGAGTGGCTACCAAAGTTGGCAAAGGGGGATGCAATTGGTTGCTTTGGTTTAACTGAAGCAGATCATGGCTCTAATCCCTCAGGCATGACAACCTATGCAAAGCGAAGTGGCTCTGATTGGATTATTAACGGATCTAAAATGTGGATTACAAATGGTGGCGTGGCAGATGTTGCAATTATCTGGGCACAAACTGATGAAGGAATTCGCGGATTTTGTGTGCCAACTAAAACTGCTGGCCTAGTTGTTAATCCAATTAAGCACAAACTTTCCTTGCGCGCATCAATTACATCTGAACTTGTATTTAATGATGTGAAGGTGCCAGATTCTGCTCGATTACCAGAGGCAACAAGTCTTCGTGCCCCACTGCTTTGCCTAGCTGAGGCACGGTATGGAATTATTTTTGGTTCAGTTGGTGCTGCCCGTGATTGCTTTGAGGTATCCCTTGGTTATGCCACAACTAGAGAGCAATTTGATGGACCAATCTCAAAGCACCAATTAACTCAAGGTAAATTTGCTGATATGGCTACAAAAATAACTACTTCGATGCTACTTGCATACCACTTAGCAGATCTTAAAGATCAAGGAAAAATTGAGCCAGAGCAAATTAGTATGGGTAAGTTTCACAATGTAAATGCCTCTCTTGAAATTGCTAGAAGTGCTAGATCTATTCTTGGTGGTGCTGGAATTACTAGCGAATACTCAGTATTTAGGCATATGAGCAACTTAGAGACAGTTCTTACCTATGAAGGAACCCATGAGATTCATATGCTGGTCTTAGGCCAAGCACTTACTGGAATTGCAGCCTTTAGATAGTAATTTTTAATTATCAAAATCAAAGCAAGATCTCTATTGCATCTAAGCACTTACTCTCCTAGATTTAGGTAAAGCCAATTTAAGGAGTTTTAAGTGGTGGCAGAAAATGTTTATTTATTTGTGCAGGTAAGGGTTAAGCCTGGAAAATTTGAGCAATTTATTAAACTAATTGAAATACATGTGGCAGATATGAGATTAGAGGATGGTTTAATCGCACTAGATCTCTATAAAGATGTTGCCAGTGGCAATATCTGTGTCTGGGAGGTTTGGCGAGATCGCGCTTCTTGGGATGTGCATATGGCTAATGAGAGCTCAAAAGCTTGGCAGGTAGTAGCAGCTAATTATGTTGATGGTGAGAGCATTACTGTTATGGATGAGATACCTAAGAGTTAACTACTACTAGTAATAATTAATTCATTTTACTAACTCTATGATGTTTTTAACTGTGGATATTAAAAGCAAATTGTAATAAGAAAATAAAACAATTGGCGGGTGAGCCAATTTCCAAGTATGAAGACAAAAGAGCTAATAAAATGCTTGTGTCGCTCTCCCTTGTACTATAAAATTATTAGACAAAGAGGTTCGCATAGAACACTTAGAAGTGAAAACTATCCTGAGATTAGAATTAGCTATCATGACAGGTTTGAGATTTCAGGCTTTATGATAAGGAAAATTCTCATAGAAGAGGTTGGTTTAACCGAGGAGTTAGCTAGAAAGGTTATTAAATGAAGGTAAGAATAATTTATGAAAATACTGAAGGTAAATGGTTTGCATCATCTCCTGAGTTAATTCGTTGGTCGGCCGGTGCTGATACCTTTGCTGAGATAAAGAAATTAGCTCATGAAGGAGCTCACTTTGTTTTAGAGCGAGATGATCTTGAGATAACTGAAGTTTTTGCTGATTCAATTATTTCAAAGTAAAGATCTCATCTATTAGTTTGGCACCTTTTGCCCCACACACTTATCTAGTATTTTTGTAATTGCATCCTTCTCTGGAGCGGTTACCCAAAGGGCATACTTTGCTTTAACTGCAATCTGTCTAGAGACATAATCACATCGATAAGTTTTAAGTGGTGGCAACCAGGTGGCGGCATCACCATCACCCTTTTGGCGATTAAGGGAGTAATCAACCGCTAAGAGATTAAGTGGATCATTTGCTATGCCTTCTCGTTTACTTTTATCAAAGTAGGCAGCACCGGTTTGCCAAGCATTAGAAAGTGCTACTACATGATCAATATCAATTGTTGATTTGGTGCTGCTAAATGTAATTACCTTGCCACTATAAGGATCAAGGAGTGAGCCTGAGATTACCTTGCAATCTTTGGTACCAACTTTAAAGATAAGCGCCGTCAGATCCCGTCTTAATATCTCATTACGGGTATCGCAACCATTACGGTTTAGATCTGACCAGTGTGGAAATTGCGCACGGGTGTAACCGGTCTTAGCAGCACGTCCTTTTACCTCTAACTTATTTAAAACCGAGATCGCACTGGTGACATCTTGGGCAGCTGCGGCATTAGGAAGTAATTGAGTTAGTAACAGCAGCACTACTAACCGTTTCATAGGTTAATACTCTGGCTTTAGCCCCCCTCTTGCAACAGTGAGTAGCTCAGAAAATACCTTCACAGGCGCAGATTAATTGGCGAATCACCAAATTATAGATCTTTATACCCGGTAGTAGCGAGGAGAATTAAATAACCGATCAGAAAAGGATGTGCGCCTTGTTATCAGTAGTCATAGTACTTGTAGCACTTATTGCAATCTATTTCATAATGAGAGCTCGCCGGCGTAACTTATAAATATTTATATGGCCTGAGTTAACTCTTAGCCCATATTTTTTAGATAACTAAACTACCAATTACTGTATCGACGGCATTTAGTAGTAAAACTACATCAATTACCGCAGTGATCATTAGAGCAGAGAACATAAGTTTATTTGGGGCAAATGATGTGATGATCGCTGCAATTAAACCAATTACTAAGAGCGGCGTATTTGGGTGGGTATTATTAAGCAGTAATGTTGTGAGAATTAATAGGCCACTACAAATAAGGCGTGAGTATCTTTTACCAACTCGTTGCGGTAATCCTTTAATACCAGAGGTTAGATCTTGATCTAGATCTTTAAGCACATTAGCGAAGTGGGCTGCAACTCCAAGTAAGGAGGCTGCAGTAATTAACCAAAGGGGCGGCCTTCTATCTGTTGCCACCACAATGCATGAGACCAAGGCACCAAAAGCGATTGCATAAGGAAGGGGTGAGAGCAGAGTTGATTTGAAGTAGAGGTTGTATGAGATACCCATGCCAACCCCAAATAAATAGATAAGGCCGCCTTTAATGCCAAGGGGGCCGGCAATGTTTATTACCACAGCGATTGGGGCCACAATCTTTACTGCTCTTTGTAATTGCGAGGTTGTAATTACTCCACTTACTAATGGTTTATTAGTGCGCTGATGCTTTAGATCATCTTGGTAATCATTTAAATCATTGGTAAAACCAACTAGTAATTGGCCAAGAAACACCCCAAAAGCTATTACAAAAGCTGGTCCTTCCCACCAAAGATTTGTTGCTAGTAAAAAGCTGGTGATAGTTACAGTAAAGGTCGGGCCTAGGTGGCAGGCTTTAAGAAGGCCTATAAATATCCTCATAATCTTAAGGATACTAGTTCTATTTACTAATTACCGATCGCCTTCTTTAAATCAATGTACTCCTCGCAATTTGTGCCACAGATCCCTTTAATTTTTGCCAGATTACTTTTAGCTGATGAGGTTTTCTTTAAAATCATAAACAACTCACCTTGATACTCAAGAGCTCCTAAATGTTTTGAGTCAATTTTTAGCGCTTTTGTGTAGTAGGTGCCGGCTTGGGTGTACTGCTTTAACTTCCGGCTTGTATAACCTAATAAATTATTAACATCAGCGTTATTTGGATAACTCTTATCAACACTTTTTAAAGAGGTAAGGGCGGTGGTGTATTTTTCAGAATTAATCAAGATACGGATTGTGTTTAGTTCACTTGTAACAGTTTTAATTGTTGAAGTAGGCGTTGGCGTTGGAGTTGCATTACTTTTTGTAGTTGCAGTTGTCGCAGTTGGCTGAGGTTGAGGTTGAGTTACCTCCTGCGGGGTTGGAGTTGGCAGATCCCGACCCGCTCCGATGGCAGGTTGTGGAAAAAGTAGCAACGTGGCAACTAGCCCGCTTGCGCATAAAGTTTTAGTAAACATAGGTCAAATTTTATATTTCCTTTCAGTTTTATCAACCTATTCCGATGTGATCTTCATCGGTGCTTCACCCACAAAAGCCTATTTGTTCACCATTTGTTAATCGCTTTTGGGCATAGTTCGCCTCAGGTCGACTGAGCGAACAGATTTGTGCGCGAGATAAATCTGGCAGTAGATCCTCCTAGCAGAGAGGCTTTTTCCGATAAAGCCTTTATAGTAAAAGCTCCACAACCCTTCCAGTGGAGCTTTTATTAATTAAATAACAAAATTAACAAGTTTGGGCGCAACGGTAATTACCTTCTTTATGTCCGCCCCAATTAATGCAGCCTTAATCTCACTATTTTCTTTCGCAAGCTTTTCTAACTCATCCTTTGTAATATTAGGTGAGACCTGGATTCGATCTTTGATCTTGCCATTTATCTGCAAGATTGCGGTGACAGCATCTTCCTCCAACAACTTTGGATCAACTGCGGGCCAACCAGCAAGTGCTACTGCAGGTTTGTGGCCAAGAATTTCCCACATCTCTTCCGCGGTAAATGGCGCCACTAGTGAGAGCGAAATCGCGATTGCTTCGGCCGCTTCACGAACTGCAGGATCTGCAGCACCACAGCCAGAATCAATAGCTTTGCGAGTTGCATTCACAAGTTCCATAACACGAGCGATTGCCACGTTAAATCTAAATGATTCAACTGCGAATCCGATGTCATGCAAAGACTTATGAGTTATTTTGCGAAGTTCAAGATTACCTTTACTGAAATTGGCGCCAGGAGCACTTGTAACATCCCCTGAAATACGCCAAGCACGATTTAAGAATTTAACTGAACCAGATGGTGAAACATCTGACCAATCAACATCATCTTCTGGTGGACCTGAGAAGACCATTGATAAGCGAATTGCATCAACTCCATGGTTTTCAAGTTCATCGGAAAGGCGCACTAGGTTGCCGCGAGATTTAGACATCGCAGAGCCATCCATGACAACCATGCCCTGATTAAGTAGACGGGTAAATGGT